>Ga0172366_10003872_pt1 | contig 11798 bp, 10 predicted proteins | sample LakKivSesite69cm_FD_114533 | JGI IMG/M metagenome (GOLD analysis project Ga0172366, IMG submission 114533) | Sediment microbial communities from Lake Kivu, Rwanda - Sediment site 69cm | ecosystem: Environmental > Aquatic > Freshwater > Lake > Sediment | place: Rwanda: Western Province, Lake... | reverse complement strand
CTTCTTCCCGGAGCGATGATGAGGAATGAATGTGGACATTTTATCTGTAAACCCGTGGCCCTGAAGGTTGAGAATACGCAGATCTTCGCCCATATAAAAAGAAGAGTGATCCTCTATATAGCTCACAGTGATGGCCGATACATCGCCGACCGGAAAACGATTAAGAAACTTGAGGAACATCATTGCCTGCTTTTGCGGTATGAAGAAAACCCCAATGGAGCGACCGATGGCATAGCTGCACTTGCTAATGAAAACTTCACGGTAATCGGAATGATGCCACATCCAGAGCGCTCTACAGCCAGTTATCATCTTAATCTCGATGGGCTGGAAATATTTCAAGCCATAAGAAGGTGGATTCATGCGCGGAGATCTTGAACGCCTGAAAAAGCTCTCTATGTCTCTTGAAGACTATGAGCGGATAGTCCAGGCTCTTTCCCGGGAGCCCAGTGAAGCTGAGCTCTACATTTTCTCTGCTATGTGGTCAGAACACTGTGGTTATAAGCATTCCAAACGCCTTTTGAAAAAACACCTTAATCCTCCTGAGGGGAACGCCGGTGTTGTCTGGATAGACGATTGGGGCATCGTCTTCAAAGTTGAAAGCCACAATCACCCCTGTGCCGTGGAGCCCTTTCAAGGAGCAGCCACCGGTGTAGGGGGAATAATCAGAGATGTCATAGCGATGGGCGCACGCCCAATTGCTCTTCTGGATTCTCTTCACTTCTTCGATCCTTGTTCTCATATTTATGAAGGGGTGATTTCCGGAATCAGCGTCTACGGTAATTCTATAGGCGTCCCCACCGTGGGGGGAGAAGTTCGTCTTGATCGGCAATTTGCTTCCAATCCTCTCGTAAATGTCATGGCCGTGGGACTGGTCAAGCACGGCCAGCTATGCTCTGCTAAAGCTCGAGGTGCAGGAAATCTCATTGTTCTTGTAGGGTCGAAAACTGGAAGAGATGGTCTGCATGGAGCTTCCTTTGCTTCCCGTGAGTTAAATATAGAGACCGATGAGAGGCCGTCGGTTCAGGTAGGTGATCCCTTCACGGAGAAAAAATTAATCGAGGCCACTCTGGAGATCTCTCGATTAAAATCCCTTATTGCCATCCAGGACATGGGAGCTGCGGGGATACTGAGTTCTACTACAGAAATGGCCGCCAGCGGAGGCTTAGGCCTAGACCTTTTTTTGGATCAAGTCCCGCTCAGGGAAAATGGAATGGAGGCCTGGGAGATCTTACTAAGCGAGTCCCAGGAGCGCATGGCTTTCGTAATTGAGAAAAGGCACGAGGAGGAAGTGAAAAAAATAGCGGAGAAATGGGAACTCGATTTTGCCAAAATCGGAGTTTTAACTTCCAAAGAAGAGCTCAGGGTCTTCTGGAGAAATAATCTCGTTGCCTCGCTTCCTCTTCCCCTGGTAGTAAACGCCCCGGACTTATCCCGGGAGGTAAAAAAGTCCTACCCTACCTCCTCAAAAATTGCTCATTGGTCAGGAAAAGTGAGAGAGCATCTACTTGCTCTTCTAAGCAATCCCACGATTGCCTCCAAGAGACCTGTATATGAGAAATATGATTTCGCTGTAAGGGGAAAAACTGTTAAGCCTCCTGGAGCGGATGCCTCAGTTCTCTATCTGGAAGGTAAAAAGGGAATAGCGCTCACTTTAGGGGGAAACTCCCGATATACCGCTCTTAATCCCCAAGAGGGAACAAAGGCCGTGCTCTTTGAAGCCTGTGCCAATATTGTTTCCTCTGGGGGAAAACCCCTGGGGATTACCAATTGCCTGAATTTCGGGAATCCTGAGAAAGAAGAAATCGCTGCTCAATTCTATAATGCTCTCCTGGGATTAGAGGAGGGAGTTAAAATCCTCAGAATTCCGGTTACGGGAGGGAATGTTTCCTTCTATAACGAGAGCGATGGGAAACAAATTCCTCCTACCCCGGTTATTGGGGTAGTGGGAGAGGTTGAGGATATCGAGCAAATTCCTCTTTCCTATTTTGCCCACGAGGGAGACCTAATTTATCTGATCGGTCGTAGCTCCGTTCCCAAAAATAGTGCTTCCTACTACCTTTCAGAGGAAGAGCCAGCAGAAAGAGCTTTTGCAGAGGTGGGCTGGGAAGAGTGCGCGAAAACGCTGGAGGCCATGATAGGCTTAGTATCTTCAGGTCTGGTGGTTGCACTACACGACATCTCAGAAGGAGGGATTACTGTAAGCTGTGCGGAAATGGCCATTGAAGGGATGAAGGGAATAAAAATATCCACGGAAATTCATCCCTTCGAGGAATATCCTGCAAGATTTATTGCCGAGGTTTCACCTTCCAAGGTAGCGGAGTTCGAGAGGTGCCTTAACGACACATATATAGAGCACGCCAGAATCGGTCTGATTGAAGGAAATCATTTCGTTTGGAATGGTGAAACAATTAAGCTTCCAGACTTGAAAAGGGCTTACCATTTTCTGGAGAGCTTTAAATGAGGGAAAATTGCGGGCTATATGGAGGAGTCCAGCATAACATCGCGTCCGAAATCTACCGGGGATTAATTGCCTTACAACACCGAGGGCAGGAATCGGCAGGAATCTCTATTGTTCACAATCGCCGCCTGATTACCATTAAAAACTCTGGCTTGGTTAGAGAAGCCTTACCTCTTTCCAAAATTCAAGACCTGAAAGGAGATTTAGGGATCGGTCATGTAAGGTACTCCACCGCAGGAGGGACAAACCCTATAAACACACAGCCTATAGAGGTCGAGTTTATGGGAGCCAAGGTTGCCTTAGCGCATAATGGCAACATCGAAAACTATAGGGAGCGGAGAACGAGGATGGAGCGGAGAGGAAAAGTTTTTCTTACCGGGTCGGATACGGAAATTTTCTTGCATAGACTCGTAGAACATTTCTGTTCTCCTCCCTCTATGTGGGATCCCCTTGAGGTTGCCAAAGTGGTTTTCGAGACCAAAGGCTCATATTCGCTTCTTTTTCTATTTGGGGACAAAGTGATTGCCATAAGGGACCCCAATGGCTACAGGCCTTTATGGATAAGACGCCAAGGAGATTCCGTTCTCTTTTCCAGTGAGGATGCCGCTTTCCCTGAGGGAGGAGAACGCTTGGAGATGGAGCCGGGCTCTCTTGCCGTTGCTACGAGAAACGGTTTCACCTACCAGAGATTGGCGGTCAGTAAACCTCGCCAGTGTGTTTTCGAGTACATTTATTTCGCCCGCCCGGAATCTTGCATCTTTGGACACAATGTCTATGAGATCAGGGAGAAATTGGGAGAACGCTGCGCTGAAGAGCATCCGGTTAATGCAGAGGTGGTCATCCCGGTAATGGATAGTGGCCTGGCTGCAGCTATTGGTTTTAGCCGCAAAACCGGAATCCCTTTAGAACCAGGGCTAATGCGCAATCCTTGGATTGGAAGGACTTTTATTGAGCCTTTTAAAAGAGCCGAAGCGGTTAAAGAGAAGCTTTCCACCGTGGCGGGCTTAATCAGGGGCAAAAAAATTGTTCTGGTGGATGATTCCATTGTTAGAGGGACAACCTTAAAGAAGATAATCGAGATCGTGAAAATGGCAGGGCCACGGGAAATTCATTTTCGCGTTGCCTCACCCCCCATAACTCACGAATGCTTTTGGGGAATAGACATTCCCTCTCGCAACCAACTTATTGCAAAAAACGGCGTGGAAGAAGTGAAAAAACGTACGGGAGTTAATTCCCTCGGTTATCTAAGCCTTGAGGGTATGCGCCAGGTGCTCGGAGATCAAGATGAATTCTGTTTTTACTGCTTCACTGGGAGGAGAGAAGTTTGAGATATAGAGACGCTGGAGTTGACATCACTAAGGCAGAGAGACTCAAGAAAAAACTAAGAAATTTATTCGGGGAAGTAATAGGCCCATTCGCCGGAACTTTTACATTTGATGGGAAATTCCTAGTTGCTTCAACTGATGGAATGGGCACCAAGCTCAAATTGATGGTCAAATGCAGGAAGATGAAAGAGGCTGCTCAGGATCTGGTAGCTATGAATGTTAACGACATCTTCTGTTTAGGAGCGAAACCGCTTTTTTTCCTTGATTACATCGGCTGCCACCACATCGAGCCAGAGCTTCTCGAACCTTTTTTCAAATCCCTGCAAACCCTCCTTAACTCCCTCCATTGCCAACTTCTGGGAGGAGAAACGGCAGAGATGCCTTTCGTTTATCCAGAGGGATCCCTGGATCTCGTGGGCTTTGTCGTGGGCGTAATTGATACACCTGATGGTTTACCGCTCGGAGCAGGTAAAGTAAAAACGGGAGATATGGCAATTGCGCTCCCTTCCTCAGGGCCTCATTCTAACGGTTATTCCCTGATCAATAAACTTTTAGAGGAGAAACTTCTTGATGAGAAAGACTCTGCTTTAATGGAATCCTTGCTTCAGCCAACCGAGATCTACGCCTTTAAGTTTTTGGAGGGAATACACGCCTGCGCCCACATCACGGGTGGAGGGTTGAGCAAAAATCTGCCCCGCATTATTCCCCAAGGTTTGAGGTTGAACTTTCAAATCGGGGAAGCACCCGAGGTTTTCGAAAAAATCAGGAAGGCCGGAAACATTCCTCGCGAAGAAATGCTCCAGACTTTCAATATGGGCACAGGATTTGTGCTTTTAGTCGATCCAGAAAAGCTTGAGGAAATCATGGATCATCTGGAAATTTACAGGCCCCGCATTGCCGGGCAGGTGGTAAGGGATGAAACGAATAGTCGTCTTAGGATCTGGTGAAGGAACTAACTTCACTGCCATAGTTGAATACTTTCGCACTAAAAAATTGGAAGCTGAGATACATGTAATCTCTGACGTTGAGGGCTCCGGTATATTAAAGCGAGCGAAAGCATACGGCATCCCGGGGGAGCTAATAGACAGACGCCTTGGGAAAGAAGAAAGGAATCTCCTCCTTTTTAAAAGATTAATAGAACTCGCACCAGATCTCATTGTTTTAGCCGGATACATGTGTATCCTCCCTCCTTTCATTGTAAAAACTTTCTTTGAAAAAATTATTAATATTCACCCAGCTTTGCTCCCGGCATTTAAAGGGGCGCACGCTATTGAGGACGCTCTTCGCTATGGTGTGAAATGGACAGGTGTAACTGTCCATTATGTGGATGAAGGCGTGGACACAGGCCCAATTATCGCTCAGATTCCTGTGCCTGTGTATGAAAATGACACCCTGGAAACCTTAGCCTTTAGAATCCACGAAGCAGAGCATTTCATTTATCCTCTCGTTATCGAGAAAATCCTTGGAGGTGAAAAAAATGAAGGCACTTTTAAGTACAAACAATAAGGATAGGCTCGATGCGCTTAGCAAAGAGTTGATAAAAATGGGCTACGAACTATATGCCACCTCAGGTACAATGAGATACCTCCTCTCAAGAGGGATTCCCGTTCATCACCTGGAGGAAATTACTGGCTTTAGAGAACTGGCTTCGGGACGTGTAAAGACTTTAAACGAACGGGTTTTTGAGATGATTCTCTCCCAAGAGGGAGATGGTTTTGACCTTGTGGTTGTAAACCTTTATTCCTTTGAAAGCGCCATCACTCTCGGAGAGGAAGCGATGATTGAAAATTTTGATATTGGCGGAGTAGCTCTAATGCGGGCAGGAGCCAAAAATTTCCATAGAGTTGCTCTGCTCTCTTCGCCAGAGCAGTACGCCTGGTTTCTGGAAAACGCTCCTCTCGACCTGGAAAAAAGACGCATTTTAGCAAGAAAAGCTCTGGAAACAGTTGTCAGATACGACACCCAGATCCTCAAAACACTTTTCAATTCTCAATTTTACCTGGCCACAGAAGAAATAAAGGAATTGAACTATGGAGAGAACCCTCACCAGCGTGCCTGGGTGGGAAAGATTGCAGGAATGCCCTCTTTTCTTGATCACTTGAAGAAGATTAAAGGAGAGCTCTCCTTTAACAATTATCTCGACCTGCTTTCTTGTATAAAGATTACCCAGGATTGTGGAGAGGACGCCATGGCCATAGTAAAGCACGCTAATCCCTGCGGGGTATCTCAATTCATGGACGACCCCCTTACCACTCTCAAAAGAGCAATATCAGGCGACCCGCAATCAGCTTATGGAGGAATTTTGTGCGTTAATGGGGAAATCGATGAAAACCTGGCGAGCTTCTTAAAATCCTATTTTCTTGATGTCATTGCCGCTAAAAAAATTACTCAACAGGCCCTTGTGCTTTTGAAGAAAAAGAGCGCCTCATTGGTAGAGTTTTCTTCTTCCACTCCTACCCTGGAATGGAAGGTATCAGATGGTATGGTCTTGATCCAGGAGCCAGACGCTGGCTTACCTTATGCGGAGTTGAAACTTGTAACATCCAGAAAGCCAACCGAGCAGGAATTAGCGGATATGGAGTTCGGATTAAGAGTGATCCGATACGTTAAATCGAACGCCGTAATTTTAGTGAAGGGGGGAATGCTCATCGGTCTGGGAGCAGGACAGCCGAGCAGAGTGTATTCCGCGCAGCTCGCTGTGGAGAGAGCTAAAAAATTCAATCGCTCCACTGAGGGAGCAGTGATGATTTCCGACGGTTTTTTCCCCTTCGGCGATTCCATTGAGGTGGGGTTAGAAGCTGGAATCCAATGCTTTGTCGAACCTGGTGGCTCCAAACGCGACAGTGAATGCATAGATCTCTGCGAAAAGCACAACGCTACTTTAGTTTTTACCGGGAAAAGGCTTTTCAGGCATTGAGGCAGATGATGAGGGTATTGATTTATGGAAATGGGGGTCGGGAGCACACCCTTCTCTGGAAGCTTGCACAAAGCAAGACCGTGGAAAAAATATTTGTCGTAAACCCCAATCCTCTCATGGAATCTCTGGGAGAACCGTTCTGCGCTCAAGATTTTAAAGAGGTGGCTTATTTAGCATCAAAAAATAGGGTCTCTTTAGCTCTGATAGGGCCAGAAAATCCTTTGGCAGAAGGCATTGCTAACATTTTAGAAGCAGAGGGCATTCCTACTTTTGGCCCACATCAAGAATTTACCTGGTTAGAATCTTCAAAGATCCGCGCCAAGGAATTCAATTTTTCCCACTCTATTCCCTGCGCAAAATCCATCCCTATTGCCAGTCTGGCTGAGGCTGCAAGAAACCTCAGTAATTTTACCCCTCCTTACGTTCTCAAAGCTGACGGGTTGGCCGGAGGAAAGGGCGTTCTAACAGTCGAAGGGAAAAAGGAAGCATTAAAGCTAATAAAGGAGATGCTGGAGGGCCAATTCGGGAAAGCTTCAAAACGTTTGCTAATTGAGGAGTATTTAAAGGGGGAAGAGCTCTCCTTAATCTGCTTGTATGATGGTAAAACACTCGTCCCCATGGATTACGTCCGAGACCACAAAAAGCTCATGGATTTCGGTCGAGGACCAAATACGGGTGGCATGGGAGCTTATTCCCCAGTAAGCTTAAAGGAAAGCATGAAGAAGAGCATATCTGACCTCCTCGCTAAACTTTCCCGGGCGTTAGAGGAAGAAGGAGTCATTTACAAGGGGGCTCTGTATATCGGCATGATGCTTACTGAAAATGAAGCCAAAGTGCTTGAATACAATGTGCGCTTTGGCGACCCTGAGACTCAGGCCCTCATGGTGAGGTTAGAAAACGATCTTGGTGAGGTCTTATTAAAGGTCATGGAAAGGGAGGCGGAAAAAATAGAACTCAAATGGGGAGAACCAGCAAATGCACTGGTAATTGCTTCCAAAGGCTATCCCTATTCTCCCCAGATCGGGGTAGAAATCGGCGATTTTGAGGCTCTGGTGCGGGAGCTGAAAGTGAATATCTTCGGCGGTGCGATCTCTAGAAAGAACGGCAAGCTTGTTTCCAACGGAGGAAGAGTCTTAACAGTAGTAGCTACAGGGGCAGACGCTCACGAGAGAACCCTGGAGTTTGCCAAGCGTCTTGAATTCAAAGCCAAATTTTACAGAACAGACATAGGAGGAAGAACATGAAAGTCTCTTTTATTCTTGGTTCCGAGAGTGACAGAGAATTTGCTCAACACGGAATAGCAAAACTTGCTCAAGCAGGGGTGGACTATGAGGTAGTGATCCATTCCGCTCACAGGGATCTTCCTGGATTACTCAATTACCTAAAATCCATGGAGGGAGTTGAAGTGATAATAGCGGTAGCAGGCATGTCTGCGGCACTCCCTGGAATAGTGGCTGCAAACGTAGATATTCCAGTAATCGGGGTTCCTAGAAATGTTGGCCCTCTCCAGGGTATAGATGCTCTAATTTCCATGGTACAGATGCCCAAAGGGGTACCAGTTGCCACTATGGGAATCGGTGAGGCTGGAATGATTAATGCTGCGGAGTTGGCTTTAAGAATTCTTAAATTAAATGAAAAGAGAGGTGGAATATGAAAAGAGGATATACTTTCGACGACGTGCTTTTAGAGCCCCGCTACAGTGAGGTTCTGCCAAAGGAAATAGACACCAGTACAATGCTCACAAATAAGATTGAGCTCAAAGCGCCCTTGCTTTCTGCGGCCATGGACACGGTGACTGAATCGATGATGGCCATTGCTATGGCCAGAGAAGGCGGACTGGGAGTTATACATAAGAACATGTCCATAGAAAAGCAGAGCCAAGAAGTAAGGAGAGTTAAACTCTCAGAAAATGGAGTGATTAGAAACCCGATTACCATATCACCGGAGGCCACCGTGGAGGAAGCTGAGGCCATGATGAGGCTGTACAAAATTGGAGGGCTACCGGTGGTGGATGGGGAAAGATTAGTGGGCTTAGTAACTAATAGAGACATACGATTTGAAGAAAACAAAGAAATCAAAATCAAAGAATTAATGACTCCTTTCAACAAGCTCATTACGGCATCGCCAGGTGTAACCCTTAAAGAGGCCAAGGAAATTCTCCATCGTCATAGAATTGAGAAACTACCAATTGTAGAAGGAGAAAAACTGGTGGGGTTGATCACAATAAAGGATATAAACTCAATAATTGAACACCCCCAGGCTTCCCGAGATAGCTTTGGCAGGCTTCTCGTCGGTGCAGCAGTGGGAGTTTCCAAGGAAACTATGGAAAGGGTAAAGGCTCTGCTTGAAGCAGGAGTAGATGTGATTTTTGTGGATTCTGCTCATGGTCATTCCCAAAATGTTTTGCAGGTTTTAAGAAAGATCAAGGCGCTTTATCCGGAATTGCAAGTGGTCGCGGGAAATGTGGCGACCAGGGAGGGCACTGAGACTTTAATCGAGGCTGGAGCAGATGCCATAAAGGTTGGCCTGGGGCCAGGATCCATTTGCACTACAAGAGTTATTGCGGGAGTGGGTGTTCCTCAGCTGACAGCGATTATGGAGTGCGCTAAAGCCGCTTCTAAACATGGGGTTCCGATGATTGCTGATGGAGGAATAAGATACTCAGGAGACATCGTTAAGGCTCTGGCTGCAGGAGCATCCACAGTGATGATTGGCAATCTCTTCGCCGGCACTGAGGAAGCTCCAGGAGAAACCATTATCTACGAAGGGAGAAAATTCAAATCCTACCGAGGCATGGGAAGTATAGAAGCAATGAATGCGGGTAGCGCTGACCGGTATTTTCAAGAGAGCTTTAAAAGGTTCATCCCCGAAGGGATAGAGGGGATGGTTCCATACAAAGGCTATGTCTCCGAAGTCTTCTTTCAACTAATTGGCGGTCTGAAATCAGGCATGGGTTATTGCGGAGCGGGAACGATCAAAGAGTTATGGGAAAAAGCGGAATTTATAGAGATAACTGCAGCCGGTGTAAGAGAATCTCACCCCCATGATGTGAGGATTACCCGAGAGGCTCCGAATTATAACACAGGGAACTCACTGTGATTAGTAGATATACACCCAAGGTGATGCAGGAACTCTGGTCAGAGGAAACTAAATTTCGCCTCTGGCTGGAAGTGGAGCTCACAGTAATGGAGGCCTATGAGGCTCTGGACATGATTCCCCGGGGCTCAGCAGACCAAGCAAGAAGGAATGCCGTCGTGGATGTGAAAGAAATAGTTAAGGTTGAAGAGGTGGTGGGTCACGATGTCATCGCCTTCATTAAAGTAGCAACTTCCCAGATGGGCGATGTAGCAAGGTTTTTTCACTACGGGCTCACTTCCTCGGACGTCACCGATACTGCTCTCTCTTTATCGTTGAAAAAGGCTACAGAGGAAATATTAGAGGAGCTGGACTCCCTTCTCAACGTTACCCTGGAATTAGCGCGAAAATACAAAGGCATAACGATTGTCGGGCGCACACACGGAGTCCATGCTGAGCCCACTTCTTTTGGTTTAAAAGTTCTGAACTGGTATGCGGAATTAAAGAGAATAAAAGAGAGGCTCTCTCGAGAAAAAGAGGCGATCTCCTTGGGGAAAATCTCGGGAGCGGTGGGAAATTATGCTAATGTTCCTCCGGAAGTAGAGAGAATAACCTGTGAAAAATTGGAATTGAGACCGTGTCCAATCTCAACCCAGGTTATTCCCAGAGATATTCATGCTGAGTACCTCTCTATGCTCGCCGTTTGTGGCGGAGGAATTGAGAGGATAGCCACAGAGATCCGCAGCCTGGAGAGAACGGAAATCGACGAGGTTGAAGAACCTTTTTCGGAACGTCAAAGAGGCTCAAGCGCTATGCCTCATAAGAAAAATCCCATTCTTTGTGAGAGGCTTTGTGGTATGGCTCGTCTCTTAAGAGGTTACACTCTTTCTGCTTTAGAGAATATTGCCCTCTGGCACGAGCGAGACATCTCTCACTCCTCGGTAGAGCGGGTAATCCTTCCTGATGCTACCTCAATCTTCCTTTACTCTTTACAGCTCCTGAACAGGGTATTAAGAGGGCTTAAGGTGAATGAAAAGCGCATGAAGGAAAACATCTGGCTGACTAAAGGGCTCGTTTTCTCTGAGAGAGCACTTTTGGAGTTGACAAAACAGGGATTTAGCAGGGAGGAAGCCTATCTTGTGGTACAGGAAGCCTCTATGAGGGTTAGGGAGGGTAAAGCCCCGGATTTGAAAAGTGCTTTAGAAGAGAAAATACCCGGAGTAGATCTTTCCCAGGCTTTTTCTCTCTCTTACTACCTCGCTCATGTGGATGAGATCTTTAAAAGGTTTGAATAAAACTTATCTCTTGGGAAATATTTTTGCGCTCAAATTTTTGCCCTCAGGCGGAGTGGAAGCGGAGGAAAAGGGAAATTAACTTCAAGTGGAAGTGTGCCCTCAGTAGCTGTCCTCTAAAAGTGCAATTTTTCTAAATGGCTTAGATGAACTTTTGGGGATGTGGGTGAACGATTGTCCGCAGAAATCAAGAATGAGGACGAGCGATTTCCGCTTTTTTGCCTTTTTCTGTTCTCCTTTCCAAGTAGAAAATAAATAGGCTGGTCAGCGAGCCTAGGATTATCCCTCCCAGGATATCCGAAGGGTAATGGACTCCCCCTGAAATTCTGGCCAACCCGATTAAAAGACCGGAGAAATATAAAAAATACCCGAGTTTCTTGTGGAAGAAATAGACGGCTGTAGCCAGGGCAAAGATGAAGATCGTATGTCCGGAAGGGAAAGAGTAGGAACTATCGCTCAAAAGATGGGGAAGCGCGAAAGCGAAGAAAAAACAGCGAATCCATATGGTTTCAGGAAGGTGAAACCTCCCTTTTTATAGTCTCGGTAAGCGCAGAGGGCAAAAACAGCAAGGACGAGGTAAAAGAAATACTCCCCTAAAAAGAGGATCAGGGAATCGACGGTCTGTGAGTGGCCCGAAAGATTATAGAATTTGAAAAAGAGCCAGTAATCGAGATTCATAAAAAAGTAAATTTAGGGCCTATCCATGCTGCAATAAAAAAAATAGGGACTGT
>Ga0172366_10003871_pt1 | contig 11799 bp, 11 predicted proteins | sample LakKivSesite69cm_FD_114533 | JGI IMG/M metagenome (GOLD analysis project Ga0172366, IMG submission 114533) | Sediment microbial communities from Lake Kivu, Rwanda - Sediment site 69cm | ecosystem: Environmental > Aquatic > Freshwater > Lake > Sediment | place: Rwanda: Western Province, Lake... | reverse complement strand
TATAAACCTTGACATAATTTATGCTGCCGGCGCCCTCAGCGTGGGCAGCGATGCTGTACAAATCTTCCTGCCAGGTGGTGCTATTGGTGTAAACATAGGTGCTATCACCGTCGGGTGTCTCTTCATACACCTTGTCCCAGTGTGCTCCGGTAACCGGATACTGGCTTGAGATATTGGTCTCATCACCAATGGCATCCGGTCTTAAAACTTCGGTTTGGGTTACTGGTGTCAGGATAGACTCCCAGTCGGGCTGAGTGGCAGCCGACTCATAGGTGGCAATATCCGCCTCGACCACAGTAATATCCATGGTGGCCGTAGTCGTGGTGTAGGTAAAGGCATATAAGCCACTGGTAACCACTAGGGCTATCACTAAACCTATTATTAGCTGCCACTTCCTTTTCATTATTCTATCCTATAGTTTACATAATACTTTGGTGAAAATTTGTTCTGCCCTAGGGACTCCCCGGGCAAGGAAGAGCCCCTTTTTAGACACTAGCTACCGTTACGAGGAGCGCTGTAACACTTGGCACATGATGACCGGGTCTGCTGACCAGGCCCCAGCCTTATGGGTGATGTAGTAGCCGCCGGTGACTTCGACGGTATAAGGCCCGGCCGTCGCTTGGGTAAAGTCAATGCTAATTTCGCCAACACCTAGAGTGAGATACTCGGTGGTTCCTATACTGACGTCAGCATTATTCCAAACCTCAATCTCGAGAACCAAGATGCGGTAGGCCTCAACCAAATCTTGAGCGTTAGCCAGTGTGACTACAACTGACATATCGCCGCTCCAAGCAGCATCGGGGGCTATAGTGAACAGGGTAGCTTGGCCCACCGAGCCCTTGAAGCTACCGAAAGCATTCCAAGTAGGTCCGGCACCGGCGGTTACTGTGGCAAAGTCAGGCTTCTCAGTTACGGTAAGAGTAACTGTGGTGGTGGTGGCACCCCAGGCAAATACACCGCCAGTAATCACCAGAGCCAGCAGTATCGCCCCGATGAAGAACAGCCCCTTCCGGCTCTTCTGAGCAAAGGTAAGGCTGTCGTTATGGCTAAGGGCTATCTTGGGCTCCTGCCTTTGCCTAATCCCTTTGCCATTAAGTTTGGCTTGAGCCTTGTCCGGTATGCCAAACTCCTGCTTATACTGCTCGCGAGCCTGAGCTACGCTCTTGCCGGCTAGGTCAGCCATCTCGTAGTATTCGCCATATCTAATTTCAGTCATTTTTTGTTTCCTCCTTTTTAGTATTGACAATCACTTGTCAATCGTGATAGACTTTTATTAGCTTCTAACGAGGGTGGTAGGTTCTCTTGTTGGCTCTTCATCCAGGAGTTCCTACTACCCTTTTTAATTTGTTTCACATCTTATCACCCCCTTTAAGCATTTGTTTATTTATCTAACCCAACTCGCCACTAAGCGATTTAAAGCGTTCTCTTAAACTTTCTTTGAACTCGGTGAATTCTTCTTTAGTGATATAGTCTGCCTCTGGCTTGCTTGCCCGCCTAGCCCGTGAGACTATTGGGGGCAGGTGGCTTTGTACTGCCTCAATCACTTCCCGGCTGTGGTCATTAACCACCAGCTTGGCCAGTATAAGGTCAAGGTGCTGCTTAATAGCCTCTTCGTTAATACCCAGGGTTTGGCTGACCTGCTCAATTGAGCTTCCATCAGCGATGTGGCGCAAAATCTCACTTTCATGAGGGGTAAGGCTGGCCAATAGATTATTCGCTTCTTTACTTATTAACGAGAAGTCTTCAAATTCATCAATAATTCGGGAGGCAATCACCGGTCTGAGTAGGGCTTCACTTATGGGGTGAGCCCCTTGGGCTACCTTCCTAATGATACTGACCAGGTCAAGGGGGTCAATGTCTTTGGTCAGGCAGGCGTTTGCTCCGGACTTTGTTGCCAAGAAAAGCTGTTCCTCGTTGTCGCTATCCATAATCAAAATCACTGACACTGCCGGCAGGTTCCGCTTGATGCGGCGGGTTGCCTCAATGCCGCTGAGCTTATCCCGGTCAGTATTCAAGATAGCTACGTTTGGTGGATTTTTCTCAATAAAATTAAGTGCCTCTTCGTTGTTAGTGACCTCACTTATAACCTCAATGCCCTCTTCGCCAGAAAGGGTGAAATGGATACCCTCTCGGAAGAGAACCTGCCAATCAGCTAGAACAACACTAACCTTTTCCATTTTTGCCCCCCCTCTTAAAATAAATCATTTTCTTTAATCTAAATCTACCATGCCATCATAAAGATAAGCATAAAAATCATAAAGATTCTGTAAAGGTTTCGTTAAGGTTTCATAAAGAATTGCTTGGGTTAAGAAATAGGCAGGCGAGAGATAGTTGGCGATATGGCGGTGGTTTCGTTTTTAGTGCTTTTGAGATTTTGCCTCAAATGGTTACTCTGGAATTGAAAGCAGTACCCCCTTCTCTAAGTCATTTATTATACCAACATAAGCATTTACGGCATGGCAAACGGAATCGGTTCTGACAAATCTATTTTCATAATTCCAAAAACTACCGCCTATTGCTTTTTGAGGCTCTTTGAGGAAAAAGGTGTTTTCTTCTGAGTAAGTGTTCTGAATAATCCACCAGCTTGCTTTTATCACTGCCTCTTTGTAGTTATTGCATCCATTCATGTTTTGTTCTCGGCAAAACTTATACACTTCTACCATCACTTCAGCCAGCCAGCCATTTCCACTTGTCGAGTAGGCTCTGTCCCAAGTTCCATAGTAGAGAGGTTCATCTGTGTCAAGTTGTTGCCTTTCCAGAAGTTCACTGCCGCACCTAAAAATTATGTCCTTATAATATTCATCTAATGAAATGCGCCATATGTTTCTGTGCTTTTGCTTTGCATCGAAAGCAGAAAATCGGCCCAGTCTGGTATACCTTCCGAAATTCCCATGTCTTTATCAAAATCGTAAATTTTCAGAAGCGTATATATAATTGAAGCCGAATATGCCGTATATAGCCTATCCCCGAAATCATCATTTAGAGCGTCGTATTTTTTATAGAATCCGTGCTCATCTTCGTGCACTGCCCTAAGTAAAAATTCCTTTCCTTGCTCAATCTTCTGAAGGATTAACTCCTTATCCAGACTGCGGGTTATCACCAGATTCTCAATGAGTTCCTTCCCTTCTCCGTTATATTCTATAAAAGAAAAAGCTTGGTCGGGAAAAGAAACTAAGAATCTGGCTTCTTTAATATCTTCTTTATCTAAGTCTTGGCTCTCTTCAAGAGCCTTTCGTGTTGCTGCCTCTATTATTAAGGATAATATTTCATCCTTTCCCTTCCCGTCTCCTCCACCTTTTATTTCTCCTTGGTGGTATATAGTTATATGCAGTTCCCAATCGCCTCTGATTTCCGGTTCCTCTGGGTATTGAGTTGGTTTCCCGTCAAAATAATTCTCAGCTACCGCTCTGACCAATTGTATCGTCAGGTTTCTAAATTGATTGCTACCACCGGGAAACTCAGTAGGGGGAAATTCTTGTCTCGTTGACGACCATAAAATTCCTCCGCCAACAGCGGCGGCCAGAATGACAACGGTTAAAACATATTTCCACTTAGCTTTTAGGTCTTTGAGAAAATTCATATTGCCGATTATAATTTAATTTCCCTAAAACAAAAACTGTAGTACAAATCGGTGTGATGCTGGATCCTTGCCGCTCCAGATGTTACACCCTAAATGGGGCAAACTAATAACCAATCACTGCGTCAGCACTATATGGCATTGCCACTGGGGGGAACTTTGAGGAAAATCGGAGCGGAAGTGAGCCCCACGGCTCTCTTCCCGGAGAAGAGCAGCTTCAGTTATTAGTCGGCTGATGAGCACTAAATTACTTAGTTCCCAGGAAGGGCGGTCGGTGGGTTGGGGTAGCGCTTTTTGCCATGCTGCTAGGATATCAGCTGTCTGAGTTAAGCCTTCTTTATTACGAATAATACCTACCTTGTCCCATTGTAGTTGTTGCAAAGCGGAAAGACTTGGCACCGGTACTGCTTGGGGAACCCGCTTCTCGCTGAGTGAGTGGTGAATCTCCACAACTTTACTAGTCGCTGGGGTCTTAGCTCCCTTTTTAGTCTTTTCTACAATTCTTTTACTAAATACGACTGCTTCAAGGAGCGAGTTTGAGGCAAGCCGGTTGGCTCCGTGAACTCCGGTGCAGGCGGTTTCACCGCAAGCGAATAGGCCAGCTATGTTGGTTTCTCCCCAGCTATTGACCTTGATGCCACCCATCATATAGTGAGCTGCCGGTGCCACTGGTATCAGGCCTTTGGTAATATCTAGGCCATGGTCAAGACAGAAACGGTAAATATGGGGGAAACGGGTGGTGATAATGTGGGGGGCCAGGTGGGTTACATCAATGAAGACCCTGTCTGAGCCGGTTTTTTGCATTTCGTAGAGTATGCTGCGGGCGACTACATCCCGTGGTGCTAGGTCACTTGCCGGTGTGTAGTCAGGCATAAAGCGATAACCGTCAACATTACGCAGTATACCCCCTTCGCCTCTGACAGCTTCGGAGATGAGGAATGGAGCTACCCCGGGGAGGCGAAGGGCAGTAGGATGAAACTGGAAGAACTCCATGTCGGTAATCTCTGCTCCAGCGCTAAAGGCTAGAGCGATTCCATCACCAGTGGCTATCTCTGAGTTGGTAGTGGACTTATATAACTGCCCAGCTCCACCAGTGGCCAGAATTAAGAAGCGACATTCTAGTTCCTCAATAGAGCCGGTGTGGCAATCAAGGGCTTTTATTCCCCGAACTTGCCCTTTTTCTACTAGAATCTCAATCGCTAAGCAACTTTCAAGCACCCGTATTGTAGAAGAGCGCGCCCGTTTAGCTAAGGTAAGCTCAATATGTTCACCAGTGGCGTCCCCTCCGGCATGGAGAATCCGGGGCACACTATGAGCTGCCTCTCTAGTTAGGGCAATTTCCCCATCAAGAGTGTCAAAGGGTACCCCCAGCTTGACGAGGTCAGTAATGCGGTCAGGGGCTTCGTTGACCAGTATCTGTACTGCCTCTTCATTACATAAGCCAGCCCCAGCGTTTATGGTATCCCGGAAATGAAGCTCAGGGGAATCAGTTTTGCTTATAGCAGCCGCGATACCCCCTTGGGCATGTTTGGTGTTACAGTCATCAATACTGCCCTTGGTTATAATAAGTACACTGCCTTGAGCTTTTGCCAGTAGGGCAGTGTAAAGCCCGGCAATACCACTACCGACTATAATGTAATCGTATTGGTTCATTAATCTATCCTATATCTTGCTTTTCCCTTCTCGTAAAGGTCATTGCCGTGAATATCATTTATAACCGTAGCTGGGAAATCCTCTACTTCTAAACGGTAAACCGCTTCAGCTCCGAGCTCCTTATAGGCTATTACCTCCGATTTCTTGATAGTCTTAGAGATAAGGGCACCGGCACCACCTATAGCCGCTAGATATACTGCTTTGTACTTTTTCATGGCATCTTTTACCTCTTGTGAGCGCATGCCTTTACCGATCATCCCTTTAAGTCCTTCAGCTATCAAGCGGGGTGAATAACTATCCATGCGGCCACTGGTAGTAGGTCCGGCTGACCCAATTGGCTGACCTGGTCTGGCTGGAGAGGGACCCATAAAGTAGATAGTCTGCCCCTTAACATCAAAGGGCAAAGGTTTTCCTTGGTCCAGCGCTTCAACCATTCTCTTATGGGCAGCATCTCGCCCGACATACATAGTACCGGTGAGCAGGATACTATCCCCGGCTTTGAGACCTTCTAAGGTTTTATCAGTTAGTGGTAACCTGACCTTTTTTGACATAACCATTTCACCCCCGTTTAGACTTTTACTCCCTTTAAGATATCCCTAGCAATGATGCTTCTCTGCAGTTCCAGGGCAAGCTCGGTAGCACTAGCCGCTAAGACATGGCGGCATAATCTCTCCATAGGTAATCCAGAAATATAGGGAGGCCCATTGTAGATATGAGCTACTCTATCGCTAACACTATGAATCATCTGAGTAGCAAATAACTTGACCATAGCTGCCTCATGTCGTATCGGCTCCCCTTTATCAGCTTTCCAAGCAGCTTCATAGACCATAAGTCGACAAGCATGAATAAACATCGCTATATCAGCCAAGGCCGCCTCAATGCTAGTCCGTCGGGAAATAAACTGTCCAAAAGACTGCCAAGATTGAGCTTGGGCAGTGGCTTCCTCAAGTAATCGCTGGGCTACTCCTATGCATCTAGCGCCTTTGATTATTCGTCTTGAAGGCAGCCACTTCTTACCTAAATAGAAGGCCTTTCCTTCCTCACCGAGTATATTCTCCAGAGGCACTTGGCAATGGTCAAAGACCAGAAAGATAGGCTGTCTCACTTGAGCTTGCCATCCTTTTCCTTCTTCGCCACCGCTCACACTAAATCCAGGGGTATCTTTATCCACCAGGAAGCAAGTTACTCCGTCCCTAGTCCCATTGTCAGTAGCGGCAAAAACTACCGCAAAGTAGTCATTGCCTGCTTTAGAAAAGGATACCTTTTTGCCATTAAGAATGTAGTAATCATTTATTTTTTCAGCTTTCGTCTCCAAAATGGAGAGCTCAGCTTCTTTCCCTGGTTCCATTAGAGCTAGGTAGGCATATTTTTGCCTATTGAGTACAGGTAAAAAGTAGCTTTCTCTTTGTCTGGCGTCACAATCGAAAAGGATAGGGGTGATGTTACCAAAGTTAAACGGGGTGACTGTCTGAGCTAACTCTTCTTCAACCAAGCAGCTACCTAGAGTATCTAAGCCGACGCCGCCGACTTCCTCGGGTATTTCTGCCCCCCACAGCCCTATCTCTTGAGCCATTTTGACCAGCTTTTCCTCAGTCTCGTCGGGCAGAAATATTCGGGCATCACTCAAGTCAGCTGCCCGTCCCAAAATATCCCTCTCCAGGGGCTTTAGCTGGTCATTAACAAAGTCTCTTACCAGACCCTGTATCATCTTTAGTTCTTCTGGTATCTCGAAATCCATTTGATGCCTCTCTCGAGTAAGTTAAGCTTGGCTGATAGCCTCCTCTAAAAATAGGTCCAAATCGGGTTCATCTTCATCGCCTATTCGTTGCTCTAGGCGTGACATAATTTCTACCATACGGCGATTGACTACATAGCTCTTAATAGTGGTGTCAACCTGAGGACAGACTAAGATGCAGGCACCACATTGGTCGCAATCTTCGCCAACTATACTTTCCAAAGCCATTGAGGTGCGCTGTTCTGTTTTCTCCCGGCGAGATGGCTCACGGAACAAGAAGGGGCAGATATCTATGCAGTTGCCACAGCTAAGGCATTCTTTGTGGCCGCTAATGTCTTCGGCTATATTAAGGGCATGGCTAGGACTAAAACCACTGGAAAGCAGTCGGCATCGACCTACTGGTGGGCTGTGGGTATTCAGTATTTCATTTAATATATCTTCGATTTCTTTAACATCTTGTTGATTACGCAATGGCATAGCACTTCTCCATTTTAGGCTATCTTAACCTGACCCACCGGTATTGCCTGTTTGATGTAATCAGGTAGGTAATCATGTGGCTGTCGGGCATAATTGGGTAACAGCAGGGGCGATATTGGTCGTGTCTTGGCTAAACCGGCTTGCTCAAGATTTTGCTGCCATCGACGCACATGGTCTAGTGTCAGGTTGCCCAGTTTTACCCTCTTAGCATATTGAGCCGATGCCTTGCCGGCTCTCCGGCCAAAGACAAATAAATCCAGTGTTGAGTTACCGATAAGCCTGTTCCTACCATGTACTCTTCCTGTGCACTCACCGGCAGCGAATAACCCGGGCACGGTAGTCGCTCCATCAGGGTCAATCTTAATCCCGCCATTTTGGTAGTGTAGGGTAGGGTAGACCAGCATTGGCTCTTTGCTGATATCGATATTGAAGCGATTAAACTGGCGGACCATCGCCGGCAATTCTCGGGCTATAGTCCCTTCACCTCGTACGATGTCAATCATTGGTGAATCTAACCACACACCTACTTCCCCGGTAGGTATTTCTATGCCTTTGTGATGCGCTTGGCATTCCCGAATAATTGCTGAGGATACTACATCCCGCGGCTCCAAAGGCATGACGAATTGTTCCCCATCAGCATTGACTAGCTGTGCTCCCAGAGTCCTTACTTTCTCAGTAACCAGCTGTCCCAGAATCTGTATCGGATAAGCGGCGCCGGTGGGATGATACTGCATGGTATCTATGAAAATTAGTTTGGCACCTACCCGATAAGCTAGTATCAGTCCATCAGCAGTAGCCCCATAGTGATTGGTAGTAGGGAAACTTTGGATGTGCAACCGCCCTATACCGCCAGTTGCCATGACTACTGCCTTGGCTCGCACTAAGGTTACTTCATTGGTCTCCAGGTTTACTAATACTGCTCCGGCTATTTGCCCTTTTTCATCCAGTATTAACTCTATGGCCGGCAAGAACTCAAGGTAATCTATCTGCCTATTTTTAATCTCATCACGCAGAACGCGCATTTCTTCCAGCCCGGTATAGTCACGGGCTGAGTGTAGCCTTCGCCTTGATGCGCCACCGCCAGATAATTCGTGCATTGAGCCATCGGGCTCCTTATCCCAGTTGACACCCAACTCTTCCAGCCACTTAATAGCTGAGGGAGCGTCTTTTACTAGAGCCTCTACCAATTCAGGTATGTTGGTGAAATGACCGCCTCCCATTGTGTCTAAATAATGGATAGCTGGGGAATCATTAGGTCTATCAGCTGCCTGAGTCCCGGCCTGGGCCCCAACAGTATTAGCGTCACCTAGACGTAATTTTGTTATTAAGAGAACTTTAGCCCCGTTTTCCTGGGCAAGCAGCGCTGCCGATGCTCCAGCCCCTCCACAACCAATTATTAGGACGTCCACATCGTAATCTATCTTATCCAGCTCAATCTTATCAGGGTTAACCCGGCTGTTCCCTTCTAGCAAATCAGCTAGCTCGTTGGGTGTACGCTCGCCCTTGTTTGGCCCGATTAGTAACTCACGCATGCTTTCTTCGATAAAGTCGGGGTGATATTTGTGTAGCAAGGCTGTTTTTTCCTTTTCAATAAGGCGGGGAAACGTTTCCTTTAACCTTCTGGTCCTGGTAGCCTCTACTTTACGAACACTTTCTTGCATATAAGCTGGATACATTTTATTAACCCTCTATCCTGATTTTATTAAGCAGGCTCTATATCGCGCGCGAAATACCGGCGTCTTAACTCATTTTCACTTATCTTATTCAGTTCCTTTATCTCAGCATCAAATTTACCTGACTCTATTTCATCTATCCTATCCTGTAAGTGTTTGGAGACAGGTGCTAGGTAGCGACCATATAACCGCCGACACAGTAAGGCTATATGGTGAGGCTGCAAGCCTTGTGGACATCTGGCAGCACACAAGCCACACATCACACAATCAAATGACTTATTAGCTACTTCTCGAATATTACCTCGCAGGGCGTCAGACATAAACCACATCACCTCGAGGTCTTGAGGGCAGGTTTTAGTGCAGGTATTACAGCCGAAACATTTAGTTAGGTCAGGATAGAGTGCTAATATCTGCTCACCAGTTGCCCCCATCTTTTCCAAATCGTAAAGAGCCTTAGCCGCTGGGAAGAATGGTATCTGTACTAGATACATGTCCTGTTCGGCAGTTTTCTGACAGGCAAGGTCATATCTTAGCTGGGGGTCATTCTTAAAGTTGTAGATAGTAGCACAAGCACCGCAAAATCCAGAGCGACATCCACAACCACGAATCATTCTATAACCACAGTACTCCAGTGCCGTCAGTATGGTCAGCCCTTCAGGAACCTGATAATGCTTACCCATAATATAAATGTCAATCATTCGAGTTGCTTCAGCCATCACTTTACCTCAGTTCATAGAATTGCTTCTTTGTGTCGGGCGCTATGACATTGCAGGTTGACGGCTACTGGCATACTGGCTATATGGCAGGGGAGAACCTCAGCATGGACTGCCAGTGCCGTAATTCTACCACCGAACCCTTGCGGTCCGATGCCCAGATTGTTAACTTGGTGCAAAATTTCCTTTTCCAGTTGGGCGACCTCGGTATCCGGATTGGGTTCACCGACCTCCCGCAATAGTGCTCGCTTGGCTAACATAACAGCCTTTTCGGCTGTGCCTCCTACTCCAACACCAACGATAACCGGCGGACAGGGGTTGCTGCCTGCCTTATCAACAGCATCAACCACGAAATCTATGACTCCCTGACGGCCTGCCGATGGGCTTAGCATAGCTAGGCGAGTCATATTCTCAGCGCCACCACCTTTGGGCATTGCCGTGATTTTGAGCTTATCACCGGGGACGATATCGGTGTGAATAATGGCGGGGGTATTATCTCTAGTATTTACTCTAGCGGAGTAAGGCTGACGTACCATAGACTTACGTAAATAACCCTTATCATATCCTTGGCGTACTCCTTCATTCACGGCGGTATAAAGGTCACCACCGGTTATATGAACTTCTTGACCTAGCTCCAGTAAGACTACTGCTGTGCCAGTATCTTGGCATAAAGGGGTTTTTTCTTCGGAGGCGATTTTAGTATTCTCTAGTATTCTATCTAGCACATCTCGAGCTACCGGGGATTCTTCATTCTCTCTAGCTTGCTTAATAGCGGTTAACACATCTTCGGGAAGGTAGACACAAGATTCTTGGAACAAGTTGGACACAGTTTCGGTTATCTGCTTACAGTCTATATTCCTCATTTTGTCTTGGCTCCTTTCTATTGGAGAGACACTATGACTAATCTCTAGGTACCGGAGGAATATAACCTTCTCTCATAAGAAGAGCAGTTGTTTCTCTGGCGCTCTTAATCATCTTCTCGGCCTGTTTGGTTAACTCTTTCCGGCTTACTTTGATTCTGGCGACTCCCTGCTCCTGTGCTTTCATGCCTACCGCTACTGCCTCTCTAACGAAGACTTCCCACTCTGCCATAGTTGAAGCAATGTTATCTTCATCTATACCCCGGTCTTCAGCACATTTGGCCAATTCATAGGCGGCAGTAATGCACATTTCATCGGTAATGGTTTTGGCTCTAACATCTAGGGCACCACGAAAGATGGCGGGAAAGCCGGTGGAGTTATTTATCTGGTTGGGGAAATCTGACCGGCCGCTAGCCACAATCCTGGCCCCGGCTTCTTTTGCCTCCCATGGCCAGATTTCTGGGATAGGATTAGCACAGGCAAAGATGATGGCATCCTTGGCCATGCCTTTAACCCACTCCGGCAGAATCACCCCTGGCCCCGACTTGGCAAGTGAGATACACACATCAGCCTTCTTTAGGGCTTCGGGGATGCCCCCGCTTCTTTTCTCCGGGTTAGTTCGCTGACACAGGTCCCACTTGTAGGGGTTTTCCTTTTGCTTCTCCTTAAGGTCGGTTCTGCCAGTATGGAGGATAGCTTTACTATCGACAATTATAGTGTTTGCTGGCTTAAAGCCATCAGCGAAAAGTATTCTCAAGATGGCAGTATTAGCGGCACCGATGCCAATAACAGTAAGCTTAACCTCCTCCTTCTTCTTGCCGACAATTTTTAAAGCATTGATTAGTCCGGCAAGGGTAACAGCTGCTGTTCCCTGCTGGTCATCGTGCCATACCGGGATTTCCATCTCCTTCCGCAGGGTGTCAAGAATGTAGAAGCACTTGGGATTGGAGAAATCTTCCAGGTTGATACCACCGAATGAAGGCTGAAGCCACTTTACTGCCTGAATTATCTCGTCAGGGTCTTTGGTATCCAAGCATATAGGCACAGCATCTACTCCACCCAAGTATTTGAAGAGCAATGCCTTACCTTCCATCACTGGCATACCAGCCTC
>Ga0172366_10003869_pt1 | contig 11803 bp, 7 predicted proteins | sample LakKivSesite69cm_FD_114533 | JGI IMG/M metagenome (GOLD analysis project Ga0172366, IMG submission 114533) | Sediment microbial communities from Lake Kivu, Rwanda - Sediment site 69cm | ecosystem: Environmental > Aquatic > Freshwater > Lake > Sediment | place: Rwanda: Western Province, Lake Kivu... | reverse complement strand
TTCAGCCCGCCGGCATTGCCTACGCGCATCAGAAACTCCCGCTTGGCAGACCAGAACCGTGTATCGCCTCGCTCGAGGATGCCCGAAAAGACCTTCTCCCCGTCGAGGGTAACTTCCACGTAGCTCTTGGCCAGCACCTCGACATTCACCTGGATGCCTGTAATCGGCATGGGCGTGGGGCTACTCGCCGGGGTCTCTGTAGGGGCCTTTGTGGGCGTCTCGGTCGGATTCTCCGTGGGCGTGCTGGTCGCCGTCGCGGTCGCCGTGGGCGAAGGCTCAGCCGTATAGGTCGGCGAGGCTGTAGCGGTGGCTTTGAGCGTGGGCCTGGTTGGGGTGGCCGTGGGGGACTTGAGCGTGTACAGGGCAGGCAGTGGGTCCACGCCCAAGTAGAAGCGATTGTAGACGTACCAGCCGGCCAATCCCAAGACGAGCGCCACCATCACGAACAAAAAGAGCGCCGAGCCCACATTCCTGGGCGGGCGCTTCACTAGAGGGCGGTCAAGCACCTGCGAGGCCTTGGATGAGGGGGGCGCACCCGTCGAGACGCGATAAGCGGCCAGCGCCTCGTCCGGGTTCAGCTTGAGGAAGAGGGCATAGTTGCGCACAAAGCCCTTAGCGTAAGCCTCACCGGGAAGGTCGGCGAAGCGCTCCTCCTCCAGAGCCTCCAGAAAGACTCGCCGGATGCGGGTGACTTCTTCCACTTGCTCAAGGGTGATCCCTTGTCTCTCGCGGGCTTCACGTAAAAGGGCGCCAAGTTGACCCACGGACCGCGTATCTCCTCATTCAGGCTACGTTGGGCCGAACTATACATGCGAAAGCATGGCCTGTCAAAGCTACGGCGTCGGCCGGGGCACGGGTAAGGTGAAGCAGAACGTAGCCCCTTGCCCCGGCGTGCTCTCTGCCCAGATGCGCCCACCGTGGCCCTGCACGAGGGAACGGGAAATGGCTAAACCAAGCCCTGAGCCTCCCCCTTCGCGCGAGCGTGACCTGTCCATCCGGTAGTAGCGATCGAATATGCGCTCCAGGTGTTGTGGCTCGATGCCCGGGCCACTATCTTGGACGGAAAAGCGCACTTCATTCCCTACAGCCACCGCCGACACCGCGATACGGCCTCGCTCGGGCGTGTGGCGCAGGGCATTATTCAACAGGTTGCTCAAGACCTGGCCGATACGGTCCGGGTCGGCAAAGAGGTCCGGCAAAGCCGGGTCAGCGGTCATGACCAGCTCAATACCGCGCTCTTGCGCCTGTGGCCGATGGGCCGCTACAGCATGTTCAAGCAGCTCGGCCGGCGCGATAAGCTCTCGATGCAAGGGTAGCTCCCCCGCATCGGAGAGGGACAGGGTGCGCAGATCCTCAACCTGGCGGGCCAGACGCTGTGCCTCATCATAGATGACATTCAAGCTCTCCGGTGAGGAAGGCAGCACACCGTCACTGAGGGCCTCGGCATGGCCCAGGATCAGGCTCAGTGGTGTGCGCAGCTCATGGGCAATATCAGCGGTCATCTGCTTGCGCGCGCCCTCAGCACGGGCCAACTCAGCACTCATGTGGTTAAAGGACTCGGCCATCACTCCCAGCTCATCTTTGGAGCGTACAGGAATGCGCTGCTCCAGGTTTCCCTGGGCCATGGACTGCGTTGCGGCAGTGATCTCGCGGATGGGCTTGGTGAGCGAATGCGCCAGCAACACACCAGTCAACAGGGCGACGCAGGTCGCCCCCACCGCGCTGATGCCCAGGGCGCGGTAAAACTCCAAAAGGAAAGATGGACGAGAGGAGAAGCGGGTGGAAACTCGACTGTCGGTAAGCATAAAACCGACCGTGTTGCCATCTACCTGGATAGGCTTGCCCCGCGCGATAGCCTCGGCAGACACAGTATCTCCAACCGCATAGCCCAGACCTGCGGTGACGGCCTGTCCCTGCTGGTCAATGAGCAAAACCGGGTTCCGGCGAGGGTCAGGCTCTCGATTCTCTGCCTCCGGCGGCGCGGGCTTGGGAGGAACGCCTTGTTCTGGGGGCCGCCCCCAATCAAAGGGAACCGGCTGGGCCCCAGGCACGCCGGCCCAGCTTCCCTGGGCCTGATAGTACTCGGCCCAACGGTTTGCCTGCTGCTCCACGTACTGGTCAAGGACAAAGCGCCCAAATCTGTCGGTTGTGGTAAAGGCCAGGTAGACCCCCACCACGATGGTGCCAATCAGACTGACGGCCAGGAAAGCGATGATCAGCTTGCTATTCAAAGAGCGCATGGGCCTTACTCCGTCGTAAAGCGATAACCTACGCCGTAAACCGTCTCGACATAGCGGGGATAGTGCGAATCGGGCTCGATCTTGGCCCGCAGGTTGCGGACATGAACATCAATGCTCCGCTCATAGCCCTCGTAGTAGGTGCCCTGTACCCGATCAAGGAGGTCGGCGCGCGTGAAAACCCGCCCCGGCGCGGACATGAGCGTCGCCAGCAGATCAAACTCCGAGGGAGTCAGGTCTATGGGGCGCTCCCCCACCGAAACCTGGCGGGTACCGCGATCAAGCATAATATCCGCGACGCGCAGCACTTCCGCCTGGGGCGCACTCATCCCCGTCCGTCGGAGCACAGCCCGCACACGGGCTACAAGCACCCGTGGGCTGAAGGGCTTGGTCACATAGTCATCCGCACCGATCTCCAGCCCTAGCACAGCGTCGGCCTCCTCCACTTTGGCAGTGAGCATGATGACGGGCACCTGATGCTTCCTCTCCCGATACAAGCGCATGAACTCGTAGCCGTCCACCTCGGGCATCATCAGATCCAGGATGATCAGGTCGGGCTTTTCTTGATCGGCAATGCGCAACGCCTCGCGGCCATTCGCTGCGGCGAGCACACGGAAGCCCTCCTGCGTGAGATAAGCGCGCAGCAAAGAGCGCAATCGCTCCTCATCATCCACAACAAGGATAGTTTTAGCCATGGACAACTCACCTGCTGTTTCCTTCATCCAAATACGCGATTCGCATCGAAACCCCATGGAAGCGGGACACCTGCAAACCCATTATGCGCCAAGTCGCGTGCCAGGGCTAATCCGGCCAGATGGAGCGCGGAGGCCCTGGCCGCGACTGGCGACCTATCCTAAGCCTTTTTAGACTCCAGGAGCTTGATCAGCGCATCAAGAAGCGGCGAACTGCCCCCACTGGCACTGTTACGCTGGGCCTGCCGCGTCTGCCTCAACGCCGGGTTAAGCGCAGTGTTCCCGCCGCCCGGCGCCCCGCCTCCACCGGCTGGTGGTGCCCCACCCCCGCCGCCCGGCATTCCTCCGCCTCCGTCGGCTGGCATGGCACCCATGTCACCAACTGGGGGTTGCTGTTCCTGACTAGAGCCGCTTGGGGCGCCCATTTGCTCAGGCATGGACAATCCCAAACCCTGCATCGTGGTCATCAGATCTTGGCTGGTGAGATTCATGTCGGTGATGGCTTTGAGCTGCTCGGCAGTCATCGTCTGCTCAATCTGCTTCACCAGTGCCTCCAGTTCCGCAGTTGCAGAGGCGCTATCCCCACTCAAGCTGCGGTATGCCTTCCAGAGGGGTAACAGCTCCGTCGCCTGCTGAGCCGTCACGGCATTCGCGGTGTCCTCCAGCTTGAAGGTGCCTACCGTGAGCAACGTGATCCCGGTCAGGGTGTTACCCCCCTCTTGAGCGAGAGCAGAGCTGCCTGCCGTCTGTCCACTCGACGCAACTTTGGAGCTACATGCGGTGAGGATCAGGATCAAGATCAAAGCGAAAGGTACGATTTTGGACATAGAACACGCTCCTCTCATTTTACTAGGGGATTCTCTCCCCTCGTGTCGCTCGATGAGGCGGCGAAACGAGATCCGCCAACAGCATCCTATATGCGCAAGCTTACTCATGGCGCAAGGCCTGGATGGGGTCGAGCTGGGCAGCCCTGTTGGCCGGATAGTAGCCGAAAAAGATCCCTACCGCGGCCGCCGATCCGAACGCCAGCGCGACCGAGACGGGCACAAGGACGGTACGCATGTCGCCCAGTTTTCCAAAGAGCCAGGAGCCTCCCACCCCACAGATCGCGCCGATCAGCCCTCCCACCAGGCTGAGCATCAGCGCCTCAGTCAGGAACTGCAGGCGAATGTCTCTATCGGTCGCCCCTATGGACTGGCGGATGCCGATCTCGCGGGTGCGCTCACTGACGCTCACCAACATGATGTTCATGATCCCGATGCCGCCTACGATGAGTGAGACCCCTGCCACCCAGGCCAATAGCGAGCGAAACGCTGCGGTGGTTGACTCGCGAGTCTCGATAATGTCATCCTGCGTTTGCACATTGACATTGAGCTGATCCAGGGAGACGCCATGTCTCTTGGCTAACAGCAGCTTGATCTGCAGGATGGTGTCGTCCATCGTCTCCTGGCTGGCGGCCTGCACATAGATCGTGCGTACCTCATTGCCGAACATGCGCGCGAACATGGAGGGGAAGAAACGGTCAAACATCACCGTGATCGGCGTGTAGAGTCGCGAGTCCCAATCCTGCCCCGAGACCGAGCCCTTCTCGGCCATAACCCCGATGACCGTCAGCTTGGTGTTCCCCACGGTGATCTTTTGGCCGACGGGGTCCTCCTGGCCGAACAGCTCTTCCGCCAGCGAAGAACCCAACACGGCCACCTTAGTCTTGCGCTCTAGCTCTTGAGCATTAAAGAAACGCCCCTCCGCCACCTTGACGTCGCGCACCGAAGGAAAGCCGGGAGTGGTGCCCAGTATCTCGACATCCTCGACGTTTATATTGCCGTATTTCACCGTCTGGTTCGTGCGCTGCTCCACTGATGTGCCCGCTACGCCGGACAACTGTGTGGCGAGGGCCTGTGCGTCGTCATAGGTCAGGCTACCAGAAGAGCTGCCTTGCGCTTGCGGCCCGCCTCGGCTGAAGGAGGAGGAGATGAAAATCAAGTTGGTTCCCAGGCTATTGATCTGTTCGGCGATGGTGGCCTCGGTGCCCGCGCTGACCGACATCATGATGATGACCGCGGCCACACCGATGATGACTCCCAGCATCGTGAGCAGGGCGCGCATCTTGTTCCGCGCCAGGCCCTCCCAGGCCTCGGCGATGATCTTGCTGAACTTCATATTGCCTCCCTACGGTAACAGAAACTAGGTGATACCGACGTCCATCAATTGCCGTTCTGCACGTATTTTTCGATCATGCCGTCGCGCAGGTGTACGATGCGCTGTGTCTGCCGGCCGATTGCCGGCTCATGAGTGACGATGACGATCGTCCGGCCACGGGCATGAAGCTGGTGCAGGATTTGCATGATCTCCCCACCCGAACGGGTGTCCAGGTTGCCGGTCGGCTCATCAGCCAGAATGAGCACCGGGTCATTGATCAGCGCCCTGGCAATAGCCACGCGCTGTTGCTCCCCACCCGACATCTCATGGGGTTCATGGCGAATGCGCCCCCCCAAGCCCACTTCCTCCAGTGCTGCCGTAGCCCGCGCTTCCCGCTCCCGCGCCGAGAGGTGGTTATCCCGGTCGTAGAGCATGGGCAACAGCACATTCCTCAGCGCCGTCGTGCGCGGGAGCAGGTTGTACGATTGGAAGACGAATCCCACGTGCCGGTTGCGGATGCGCGCCAGCGCACGGCGGCCCAATTTGCTGACATCCTCACCACTGAGGTAATAACTTCCGGCCGTGGGTCGGTCCAGGCAGCCCAGGACGTTCATCAAGGTTGACTTGCCCGAGCCGGACGGCCCCATGATGGCGATGAACTCGCCCGCCTCAATACGGAGGTCAACACCGCCTAACGCGGCCACCTCCGCCTCGCCCATACGGTAGACTTTGGTCAATTGCTGGATCTCGATAAGAGCCTGGTTAGCCATCATTTCGTCTCCAACATGCCCGTGCTGACGGTCTCGCCCAGCTCCAGGCCGGACTTGATCTCGGCATAGGTCTCGTCTTGCAGCCCGACAACCACCGTGCGCAGCTTGGGCTGGCCGTCCTCCACGACAAAGACCGCATACTCGCCATCCCCCAGGTCACGCAATGCCTCGACCGGCACCAGCAGAGCGCCTGTGGCCCGGGCGCTGATCACATCAATGGTGGCATTGAGGCCAGGTATAAGCCTCTGGGACGTGGTAGATGTACTGCTATCCAACGCTACCACGCCGCGCAGCACCTGCGTGCCGCTCGCGGTCGTCAGTTGAGGATCTACCTGGACGACTTGGCCCTTGAGCGTCACGTCAGGCAGGGCATCCAGCACGATCTCGACCTCGTAGCCGACGGACAGCATCCCCATATCCGCCTCATCCAGGTAAACCTCCAGCAGCGGGGTGCTGAGGTCGGCCAGGGTGATGAGTGAGCCAGTTCCTGCGTTTTCGCCGACATGGCCGTTCACGGCCATCACCGTGCCGTCAAAGGGGGCGGTGAGCGTCACTGCCTTCAGATCCCGCTGCGCTCCCTCCAGCACCAGTTGGGCGGAGGCCAGACTTAGCTCAGCCTGGTGCACAGCTTCCTCGGCAGCGGCGACCTCGTCGGCCGATGGGCCTTCCTGCAGCTCTTGCAGGGTCTCCTTGGCCTTTGCCAACTTGGCCTCGGCCTCGGCGAGCTCGGCCTCCGTCGCGCCCTGGCGTAGCTTATCCAACTGCTCTTGCGCAGTGGCTACGTCAGCCCGCGCTTTCTTGATCTCGGCCTCGGTCGCCGGCTTTTGCAGATCGGCCAGCTCCATCTCGGCTAGTTGGACCGCGATCTCGGCATTCAGCACGCCAGGCTGAGCCGCGTCGCGCTCAGTCTTGGTTTGCCTGGCGTCACGGCTCATCTGCGCCGACCATAGGCTATTCTTAGCCTGAGACACCTTCAGCTTGGCCTGCTCCAACTCCTCAGCGCTGGGGCCGTTGATCAGCTTGTTTAGAGTCTCTTGCGCCGTAGCCAAAGTTGCTTCGGCGTTGCTGATCTCAGCCTTTGTCGCCCCTTGTTGCAGCTCCGCCAGCTCCGCCTCAGCACTCTTGACCGCTGCCTGATCCTCGGCCAGATCGGCCTCGCTGGATGCTTTCTGCAGCTCGGCGAGACTCTGCTTGGCCGTCTCCAACTCAAACTGGGCTTTGCTCACCTGCAGATCGGCGCTCGCCAGCGTCCTGCGGGCATCTAGATCGTCTATGCGCGCCAACACATCGCCTTCCTTGACCTGATCCCCGACCTGCACGTTGATCTCAGTCAACAAACCGCCGCCCGAAAAACCAACTTCCATTTCATCTGCGGCTACAATCGTCCCCGCGCCCGTGGCCGAGAGGACCAGATCGCCCTGACGCACGCGCGCCGTCTGCAGCGTGGCCGTCTGCGATGACGACGACTGGGCATGTGTGCGGCTGTAGAAGAAGAAATAGTAGCCGCCGGCACCGGCGAGCACTACGCTCAGTAAGGCAATCCACAGCCACTTCCTTCTCCAAAACATGACACCCTCCTCACAATGTGTATGACGACGAATCATCGTTACGAAGGGATTGTATCGAGAGATTGTTAGGGGATTGTGAGGGGAGGATTCGGACATTATGAAGCTTCCGCAGCCCGAGCTGCGGAAGCTTCATACGAGAGTGGGAAAGTGATTTCGTTGACGCCTGAACCCCAGGAGATTATACTCTCGCCAGAGCTTTAGCGTGATCCACGAGAATCGCCAGCCATGTCCAAAGGATCTGCCGTTACCCCCATCAGAGCGCAATACCTGCAAGTGAAGCGACGCTACCCCGACGCGATCGTCTTCTTCCGCCTGGGCGACTTTTACGAGACCTTTGATGAGGATGCCCAGACCGCCTCCCGTGAGCTGGATGTCGTCCTGACCTCGCGCAATGTAGCCAAGGGGCAGCGCATACCGATGGCCGGCGTCCCCTATCATGCCGCCGAAGGCTATATCGCCAGGCTCATCGCCAAGGGCTACAAGGTGGCTATCTGCGAGCAGACCGCGCAGCAACTGGTCAATGGCCTGATGCCCCGCGAGGTGGTGCGCGTGGTGACGCCGGGGACGGTGGTGGAGCCGGTTTTGCTGGCGGACAAGCGCAACAACTACCTGGTGGCCGTCGTATTCGATGGCGATAGGGCCGGTGTGGCTTATGCAGACATCACCACCGGCGAGTTCGTCGCCACGCAGCTCCAAGATCGGGATATTAACTCGGCCGTTTCGCGCGAGCTGGATCGCCTCGCCCCGGCTGAGGTAGTGCTGAGCGACGGTGGGGACGCCTTTGTCGCGCAAGGGGAGGCCAAAGCGGCGGAAGTGGCCAGGCGTTATCCACAGCTCGCAGCCCTCGGTGTGCTTCTTACGCTCTACGAGGACTGGCGTTTCGAGCTGGGGAACTGTCGTCAGGCGCTCTTGGATCATTTCAAGGTGACCACACTGGCCGGCTACGGCTGCGAGGACCTGCCCCTGGCCATCCGTGCCGCCGGCGTGCTCCTGCAATACCTGCGCCAACACCAACCCTCCGCGCTGGCCCAGTTAATGGGCCTGGCCACCTACTCGGTCAACGCTTTCATGACCCTGGACACAGCCACCCGGCGCAGCCTGGAGCTGACCGAGACCATCCGCGAACGGAACATCAAAGGCTCACTGCTCGGCGTCCTAGACGAGACGCTCACCCCTATGGGCGGACGTCTGCTGCGACGCTGGATCACCCAGCCCCTCCTCGACTCAGAGGCGCTACGAGCCAGGCTGGATGCCGTCGAGATATGCTTTGGCGACGTGGCCGGCCGCGCGGCACTGCGCGCCCTCCTCCGCAACTACGGCGACCTGGAGCGGCTCACCAACCGCGTCGTGCAGGGCATCGCCGGCCCACGAGACCTGAAGGGCTTGCAGGCCGCGCTGGAGCGCGTGCCAGAGGCTGCCAGCTTAGTGGCGAAGATGCTGGATGAGTCTGGGGGCGAGAGGGAGCCTCAGGTTTTTCCCCTGGATGAAGCGGATATAGACGCCTGCACGCAAGCGGTGGCGCTCATTGTGCGAGCCATCGTGGACGATCCTCCGGCTACCCTCGCCAACGGCGGGGTGATCAGGCCCGGCTATTCCGCTGAGTTGGACGAGATCGAGACCTCGGTGGCGGAAGCCAAACGCTGGGTGGCCGGGCTGGAGCGCGTGGAGCGGGAGCGCACTGGCATCAAGACCCTCAAGGTAGGCTACAACAAGGTCTTTGGTTATTACCTGGAGATCACCAAGGCAAATAACGCCTCAGCGCCCCCGGAGTACATTCGCAAACAAACGTTGGTCAACGCCGAACGTTACATCACCCCCGAGCTCAAGGAGCGTGAGACCCTCATCCTCAACGCCGCCGAGCTGACCCAGGAGCTAGAGACCCGCATCTTCAAAGGGCTTTTGGGCCAGTTGGCGACCTCAGCCGAGCAGCTCCTGCGGGCAGCACGGGCAATCGCCCATCTGGATGTCTATCTGGCTTTGGCCGAGGTCGCCGCAGCGTACAACTATGTGCGCCCCGAGCTGGGGGACGACTGGCAGATCACCCTCGTCGCCGGGCGGCATCCTGTGGTGGAGAGGACTCGGACGGGCGAACCCTTCGTACCCAACGACACCCAACTCTCCCCCGAAGCAGCTATCCATGTGATCACTGGCCCCAACATGAGCGGCAAGTCCACCTACCTGCGGCAGGTTGCTCTGATCACCCTGATGGCCCAGATCGGCTCCTTCGTCCCCGCAGAGAGGGCGCATATCGGCCTGGTAGACCGCATCTTTGCCCGCGTGGGCGCGCAGGACGAGATCGCCGCCGGCCAGAGCACCTTCATGGTGGAGATGGTGGAGCTGGCTAATATCCTCAACCACGCTACAGAGCGCAGCCTGCTGATCCTCGACGAGATCGGCCGCGGCACGAGCACCTACGATGGCATCTCCATCGCCTGGTCGGTCGTCGAGCATCTGCACAATCACCCTCGCCTGCGCCCCAAGACGCTTTTCGCCACGCACTACCACGAGCTGACCGAGCTGGAAAAGCTCCTGCCCTGCGTGCGCAACTATAACGTCGCCGTGGCCCGCGAAGGGGATCACGTGGTGTTCACGCACCACATCGTCCCCGGCGGGGCCGACCGCAGTTACGGCATCCATGTGGCCCAGATGGCCGGGATGCCCAGGACGGTCATCCATCGGGCAGAGGACATCCTCAAAGACTTGGAGGGCGCTGCCCAGCGGCCCCCGGTGGAAGGAGGGGGCGGCCGGGCAGGCTCCGGGACGCGCATCATCAAGGTGCGCCAGTTGCCGCTCCTGCAAGCGGCTCATCCGGTGGTCGAGGAGCTGAAGCAGCTCGACGTCATGGACATGTCGCCCCTGGAAGCACTCAACAAGCTCTTCGACCTGAAGCGGAAGGCCGAATGAGGCCCAGCCTGCGCCGCCTGCTAGGAGCATTGATTCCGCTTGTGCTGGCCCTGGCCTTTAGCGTCGCGCTACTAGCGCGCACCCCCGCCCACGAGGAGCGCGACGTCGTCCAGGAGCGCCTGGATAAGGCCAGCGTGCCCTTAGGACCAGGACACGCCCTCGGGCAGACCTTTCTCTCCCGACATGCCGGCCTCAAGGCGGTGGAGCTGCTGCTCGTCGTCTATGACGAATCGCGCGAGCTGCCGCCGACGGCGCGCATCGTGCTCACCCTGGAGCGCCTGGACAAGGCTGTAAAATCCCCCATTCGGGTTGAGCTTGGCGCGCAGGGGCTCAAGCATAACCAGCGCGTGCGCTTCGCTTTTGCCCCGCTTGCAGATTCGAGGTACGCCACCTATCGCCTCACCCTGAGCTGCGACGCCGATTATGGCCTGGGCTTCTGGCATACCACCTCGGATGCCTATGCCTATGGTGAGCTGCTAGATGGCCCCGCCAAGGGGCCTGGCGACCTTTACTTCACGACCATCTATGACTATCGCCCGCTCGATGCGCTCAAAGACATAGGGAGCGCTGCCCGACGCTACGGGCGATACCTCGCCGCGCTTCTGGTGCTCCTCTTTCTCCCCGGCCTAGTGCTTTGCCTCTATTTCCTCCCCGCCGGGCGATGCGACGTGCCGAGCTACCTGGCCCTGGCTCTGGCCCTCAGCCTGGCAGCGTGGCCGTTGCTCCTGTTGTGGGCCAGCGCGCCCGGCGTCAGCCTGGCAGGGGGCGGGGCATGGGGCACCATCGCCGTTCTGCTCGTGGCCGGCCTCTATGGGGGCATCCGCAAGGCGAGAAGCCAAGGGATTGCCCCCGATCCAGGTCAGGGGCTGGCCCAAGGGCGAAGGCCTCGCGCCGATTACCTGCCCGACATCGCCCTGGCCATGGTGCTGCTCCTCACACTGGCCACGCGTTTGCTTCATGTGCGCGAGCTGGTTGTGCCCGCCTGGGTGGATTCTTTGCATCACACCCTGATCACCCAGCTCATCTCCGAACAGGGTGTGGTGCCCACCTCGTATCAGCCCTACCTCCCCCCGCAGGACTTTAATTATCACTTTGGCTTCCACGCCAACGCGGCGGTGCTCACCTGGTTAACCGGCCTCCCAGCATACCAGGCGGTGCTGCTCTTGGGGCAGGTGCTTAATATGGCCGCAGCCCTTGTGGCCTACGCGGGAGCAGCGTGCCTGACGAGAAATCGTTGGGCGGGAGTGGCCTCGGCGCTCTTCGCGGGCCTCCTCTCCTCCATGCCCGCCTACTACGTGAGCTGGGGACGGTATACGCAACTGACGGGACTATTGCTGTTGCCCCTGCTTTGCCGGGTGACGAGCTGGCTACTTGCCGCCAAGAGCACGGGCCGTGGAGTATGGGTGATCGGAGTTATCCTGGCAGGCGGGTTGGCGCTGACGCATTACCGCGTATTGATCTTTTATAGCCTCTTTGTGCTCGCCTATATCCCG
>Ga0172366_10003868_pt1 | contig 11805 bp, 5 predicted proteins | sample LakKivSesite69cm_FD_114533 | JGI IMG/M metagenome (GOLD analysis project Ga0172366, IMG submission 114533) | Sediment microbial communities from Lake Kivu, Rwanda - Sediment site 69cm | ecosystem: Environmental > Aquatic > Freshwater > Lake > Sediment | place: Rwanda: Western Province, Lake Kivu... | reverse complement strand
TGTTCCTAATGGCATAGGGGAATGCTTTCTCAGATTGTATAACGGTAACATCCAAAGAGAGAGATTTGACTTTCATGAAAAAGATCTAGTTGCAGGTTATGTTGGAAGCTTGGAATTCTGGCTCGATATGAAAAGTTTCATAGATGGTGTTTCGCTAGCTAGAAGCAGAGGCTTGCCGTTGAAAATATGGTTGATAGGGAGCAAGTTGCATACTAATTTTAGCGACAAAGTGATGCAATGGATCAAGCAAAGAGACTTGGAAAGGCATACCGAAATCACGGGTTTCATAGCATACGAGGATGTACCGAAATACGTTGCAGGGTTTAATATAGGTATGATCCCTTTCGACGTATCGAATCCGACTTCTTTCTATGCTGCACCTAATAAGATGTGGGAGTATTTCTCACAAAAGAAGCCTGTCTTGTCAACACCTATTTATGAAGCGTTGTGCAACTCCAATTGCGTTTTTACAGCCTCAACCCCGGAAGATTATGCTCAGAAGATTTTGGCATTATTTAGGAACAAAACGGAAGTGCGCAGAAAAACAGAGATAGGTTATAGAAAAGCCCTAGATAGAACATGGAAAAGATCAGCAGAGATCTTTGCTTCTGCGATCTATTCCGTAATTGATGAAGTATAAAGGCGCCATACTGTTCAAAATTAGCGCGCATGCATGTTCCTAAAATGGTTAAAAATGGTTTTAAGTCCCCTTCAGGTTCGAGAAGGGCCGGTTACTGCAAAGAAAACAAGAACAGATGCGAAGCCCAAAACTGCCCCCGAGCCCCAAAAAAGAAATAAAAACCATTTTACACCAATTTCGGAACAAGCATGCGCGCTTCCGTATGCACGCATATGCATTGGTGTCAATATTGAAGACCCTCTGCGTTGCGCGCGTATAAATGGGGTATGCCTGCGCGCTATGGTGTGAGTTGAATTAGATGCATGTGGCTTTACTGTCTCATGAATATCCTCCTTTCATATTCGGTGGAGTGGGAACGTTCGTTGAAAATCTTGCAAATGGACTTTCTATGCAAGGGTTGAGAGTAACTGTTATTTCTGGGCGTCCCATGCCTCATCCTGGACAACAATGTGATAACGGAAGTAATGACGTTTCAGAGATATCTGTGATACGGTATCGATATCCAAATATTCCCCCAAGACATATCACATTTCAAGTGTTCAACCAAAAAAAGATTTCCAACATTGTCAGACACATTGAAGCTGACATAGTTCATGGGCAAGGCGGATCCACTTTTCCAGCGCTTTTGAGTCTTAAGCATCAAACTCCAACTCTAGTGACTTTTCACTCAAATCCAAAAATGGAGAAAACGATGAGCCTTCTTTCTTTGACAAGAGGGGGAAATATTGGCGATTTCTACACATTTGTTATGGGGTATCCTGTTTGGGCATACACCTACAGAAAAGAACTTGAGTGCTGTGATGTAGCAGTGGCTGTTTCGAGGACTTTAAAAGAAGAACTTACGACTAGAACGGCTAGCTACATTCAACAAAAGATTTTCACAATACATAACGGCGTCAATATAGAAAAGCTTGAGAAAGAACATCGCAATGCCTCCTGTAATGACGAAACTAATCATATAATACTTTTCGCAGGACGCTTCTTTTGGCGCAAGGGCGTGCTAAACTTACTTAGATTGGCTCATTTTCTTCAAGAAAAGCATCCAATTGACCTTAAGATAGTCGTTCATGGATCAGGCCCTCTCTATAATAGAATGAAAAATGAAATATCGCAACATGGTCTTCGCAACATCATTTTAAAGGGATTTACCACCAGAGACGAACTTATGAGAAGCATGAGAAGAGCTGTGTTCGTCGTAATACCAAGTTTCTATGAAGCATGTCCAATGATACTTTTAGAGAGTATGTGTTTGGGTAAAATACCTATTACTTTCAACCTACCATATGCAACAGAACTGACCAAAAATGGAAGGTATGGCATAATCGCGCGAAATGTTGAAGACATGGCTGCAAAAATCAAATTTGCTTATGACAAACTCGACTTGAAGAAGCTGGGAAAAAATATAAGTCGATTTGCGAAGAGCGAATATGACATAAGGAAAACTGCTTTGAAATATCAAGATCTGTATCGAAAGATTGCTGGCTGATATACGCGCGGGACATCTGCGATCTATTTTTGCGGCATACTGAAGTCAAGAAATACAAGGAAGGATGCATCTATGAACGTTCTCTTCATGTTTTCCTCCCCTTCCAGCAGCTATGATGCTTGTGCCCATAATTTGTCGCTTTTGAAAGATGGGCTTGAAGAATTTGGTGTGCAAACAGATATCTTTTACTTGGGTGATAGTCTTTTCAAAAGACCACATCTAATACAGCCACTGAATATCCCTTTTTTTCTTGATCTAATGCGAAATCATGAAATAACTATTGGTTGGGATACCTCTGCATCATACGTGGCCGGAATTGCGAATACACTCGTCAATTCCAGAATTGTGTTCTGTGTACGCGGTATACCTATTGAACAGGTTTGTTTGACAAGAGCGAATCCATTAAGCCTAAAAGGCAATTACTTGATATTTCAATCTATGATAACTGAAAAAATCGCTATGAAGTACTCTGATTATCTTGTCACTTGCTCAGAGCCCCTCAGACAGTACTATATCCACAAAGGAGTTGATCAGAAAAGGGTTAAGACCATTAGAAACGGTGTTGACACAGAACTGTTCAAACCAAAAGAGGAAAGAAGAGATAATGAACATTTTACGGTTATGTACGCGGGTGCATTTCAAAAGTGGCAGGGTATCGATAACCTAATACTTGCAGCGAAGTTGCTTGATGCAGATAATATTAGGTTCAAAATAGTCGGTTTTACTAATAGAGATCTAGTTTTCAAAAAAAAGACAGAAAGAATGTTAGGCGACAAAGCAGAATTGATAGAGAGATTACCTCAAACTGAACTTGTTGATCAAATAAATAGTTCCGATGTCTGTGTGATTCCTAGAAGTGATGTACTACCTGCAGAGGTAGCCTTTCCAACTAAATTCGCTGAGTACATTGCTGTAGGAAAACCAGTTATTGTGACAAAAGTTGGCGAGATTTCCGATTATGTAAAAAAATATGATTGTGGCTTCGTCTGTGAACCAACAGTCGAGTCTATTGCAAATACCATTCGGAAAGCTAAAGACACTCCACCGGAAATATTGCTCAAAATGGGTATGAATGGCAGACAACTGGCAGAAACGGAATTTGACCAACGCAAAATCAGTAAGCAGTATTTTGATTTTTTATCTGAGATAGTCTAGAAATGGTTCAAGTGAGCATGTGCGCAAGCATGTAAATGTATGCGCGCTTGTGGAGGGCTATTAGTGAAAATATACGGCGTTCTTGATGAAAAAATGAGCAAGCATGAAATAGAAATGTTGTTGAGGAGAATGGCTGATTCATTTGAATATGAAGCCTGCTCGCACATCAGTGTCAGCTTTGCAGACAGTGGAGTTGGTCTCGGGCATTCAACTCTTCGCTCTGCAGACCGATGGCCGCAACCTATTTGGAATCCAGAGAAAACCAGATGTATAGTTATGAACGGGAAGATTTTTGACTATAGAGAACAGAAAGAAGAATTGGAAAGAAAAGGATACAAATTTGAATTTGAGGACAATGATGCTGAATTTGTGTTGTGTGGATTTGAGGAACATGGCATCAATCTACTGAAAAGCCTGAATGGAGTGTTCACTTTTGCAATTTGGGATTGTGACAAAAAGGAACTAACGATTGCAAATGATAGATATGGTATGAAACCAATTTACTATTATCATAAAAAAGGAAGATTCGTTTTTGCATCCGAAATAAAGGCAATACTAGAAGACCATGAAATCAGAAAAGAGATAAATTGGAGTGGATTGGCAGACCTGCTCGCTTATGGGTACTTATTAAGCAATAAGACATTACTTCAAAATGTGTTTGCATTGCCAAATGCTTCGATTCTAAATTTTGAAAAAGGCAAGTTTTCGACATGTAAATATTGGAACTATGATAGTGTCAAAATCAATTATGAACTCTCGGAAAACGATGTGATCAGAACAGGAAAGAGGCTTTTCAAGCAAGCAATAGAAAGACAAGCACATAATCTCAATGAGGCCGTTGTTCTACTTTCAGGAGGATTTGACTCTAGGTTTATTTGTTCCAGTTTGAAAGTTTATACGAAAGTCGAGGTTGAGGCATTCACCGCGTTTTCAACCTATCTTGACCGAAAATTGGCGAACAGAATAGCAAGACGACTAGGGATAGGAAATGTTTCAACTCCTCCCCTAGCAGCAACTTTGTGGGAAAAGTATTACACTAAAAATTCATGCGTACTTGATGGCATGGTTAGTATGCACTTGTGGATTTGGCCATTGCTAGAGAAGTTGGATGAACGAAGAGTATGCTTTGATGGAATTGCTGGCGATATTCTACTAGACGGTTTTTCTTTGACTAGAGATAACATAAAGAATTCTCTTGATGACAGCAAATTAGCACTCGCCCTCTACAACCAGATTCGTCTTAACCCTTTGTATGAGGTATTTAGTGATGAAGTCCGTAAAAAGATAGAATGTGGGTTAGACTCGATTAGAAAAGAAATAGAAGGTATTGCAAAAAATGAAAATCGAGCAACTATTTTTTTCATCCTCAATCGCACCAAAAATGCTATTTCTTTATGCCCCAATAACTTGATTCTAAGAAGAACTCACTGCTATTTCCCATTCTTAGACAATGAGTTCGTTGAATTTTGTCTGTCTGTTCCACCTAAGATGAAGTTAGGGAAAAAAATCTACTACAGAATCTTGAAGAGCGCATTTCCTGAAATCATGAAGATTCCATCAACAAACATTGCTACATTAAGAGGGAGAATCTGTCGCAAAATGAAAGAGATTGCAATTGGGACAGACTATTGGATTCCAAAACCTAGTTATATTGTTCGTCTTCTGGCGCATTTCCTGCCAGAATCATTATTGAGAAAAGGAGTGCGGAGGGCTTTATACTATGTTAGTCCGCAAGCGCGCTTGAATGCGCAAATTTGTCAATTTCTTGTAAGAGTCTTGGACAATCTTGAAATACCTCCTTTTATAGACAGGAAATGCCTGAAGAATAAGGTACAAGAACATGGAATCACCATGAAAGATTTGGAAAAAACTATACTTCCAATTATGGGCTTCTGTGTTTGGTATGATCGCTTCATGGTCAATCGATCACCTAAAGCGAGTGGGGTCGCGGAGCTTTCGTTCAATGAAGAGCGGGGTCATTGAAATGTCTAGTCTGTGCTATATGCATGTGCGCGCAATCCTGTAAGATTGAAGTTTTTGGGGAAAGAGAGTTGATGTGCTTTAGAAAATATTTTGTAATTTTGGTTGTCTCAATAACATTCTGGTTTTTGTACTTCTTATCACTAGCTTTAGCATATCCAATATGCTTGAGTAGTAGAAGCACCGATCCATTGGTTTTGGTTAATTCACTGTTCCCTCTTTTTTACGCGGTTGTTCCGCTCTTTGTATCTTTTTGTTTTTTATGTGCATTTTGCGACATTCGGAACAAATATGTTCATGTTGCGTTACTTGTACAGCTTTCAGTGATGCTTTGGATAACGCCATTTTACTTGTCAGGTTTTTCGTATGTTAATGATAGCCTCTACCATGTAGGTGTTTCGAATCACATATATGAGGCGTTGAAGAATGATACTACGTCGTATCTCTATACCTATGGCAAAGAATATCCGGTAAGTTTCATATTCAATCATGTTTTCATGGAGATTTTGGGGGTAAACTCCTTCTTTTATGCCCAACTCATATATCCCATATTTTGTGCAATAGCTACAGTATTCCTGTGGTATACATTTATTTCGCATTTTCTTAGGCGAAAGATCGCTTTCGTTTCTACTATTTTTGCAATGCTCGCGCTAGGCTCAATACCTCAGATTCATGTATCCCCTCACTCGGAAGGCACAATACTTCTTATGGTGTCTGTCTTGCTACTGATTGCGCACCAAAATATCAAAACGCAAGCACTCGGACTATTTTCATCCTTTATTCTGACTCTTACGCACCCGATATCCCCATTGGTTCTAGTGTTCTTTTTGCTGGCATTGTACATAACAAGATTTGCTAACATGAATGCGCATATTAGGTCAAGGATTTTAGGTCGTACAATATTTTTTGTAGTTGTAATTTGGTGTATATGGTCCTTTTTTGCGACTATGCATGTAGGAGGAGAAATGGCTAGAGGCTTGTATAAATTGGCGACATTAGATTTCTCTTCAGAATTCCAAGATGCCATTACGAAAACAACAAGCACTACTTACTATCTTTATCCAGAAATCAAGATTCTTACTAAGATTGCGAATTACTCTATTCTCTGCATTGCTCTTATTAGTTTGTGTAAATTGATTGTTGATTTAGATGTTGGAAGAGGGATCAGAAGATTATTTCTGCAGTTGAAGTCACACACACGCGCGTCACATGCCACGGATCTGTATTTTTTGGCTGTGGCTTTCCTGTGTTTTTCATTTTCTGTCCCTTTGCTACTTAGCGGACTTGGAGGTTCAGGATTTATGGAGCGAAGTTACTTCTTCTTTGTTTTTGCAATTATGGCTTACATAGGCTCAATTCTCCAAGGAAGTCTCATTAATGCACGTAGAACTTGGAAAAAGAAGTTTGCAATTCTGTCATTGACAACGTGGTTTGTCTTCTTGGCACTAATATATCCGATGACAGCATATCATACTGATGCGTATACAGCATGTCCATTTTCTGAAGGCATTGGAATGAATTTTGTCAGTTCAAAAACACTACTAGACACAAAAACAATTAGTGTTTACTTACCACAGCAATTTGCTTCGTATGTTGATCCAAGGACCCAAATAAATCCTTTGTATTGCAGAGTATCTAGTTTCGGCGAGAATTTTTCAGATATTGTAGTTTTCCGGAGAACTGGGTACTTCAGCGCTTCACTCGGCTATGACCTATCTCTTGACAACAACAGCTACACACGAGCGCTCAATAGGATTGAACTCTTTAGCAACTTTAGCAAGATCTACTCAAATCCAACATTTGAAGTCTATACAAAAAGTCAAGAATAATAATGCGTTCTCGTAAGTTTTCTTATGATGTTTTCCATTCAACTTCTACATTACTCTGAGGTGAAGGAATAAAATTCAGAGTTAGCATCTTTGCCGACTCGTTATAATGCCATGAAAGTATTTCATCCCCGTTTTGTGTCACTTGTACTGGTTCTCCTTTGTTTGAACAATAGATTCTTAGACTGACATCTATTGGACCGCCAATAATTGTCATTGCAAGCCTTTCATTACTGTAAAGTGCGCTTTTTACCCGAGCATTAGTATCGGAGTCAATCCATGCTGGTTCATTGGATGCTTTTAGTATATATATAACAAAACCATTTGCCTCCATGTGCACCATTAACCCTGAAGCGAGTTCGGTATCTGTTCTTGTACTCAGTGTGCCTTTTGAAACATCATAAAGAACGTAGGTTCCAGGCAAAAGCCCTCGTATCGAAACAAGCCTAGCACCAGAAGATTCATTCCACTCGTATACACCGATAATATCCCCATACCTGCGAACAGTAATCCCCGCAATCTCAGTTAGATTCAAGTGTGGCACCTGTGCCCACGTAAGAAATGAAGCAATTATTTGGCGAAAATCATCTCTATTTTTACTGTAACGCCAAGACCTGAGAGTGCAACCATGAGAAAAGAAGACAGCTTGTCTTCTTACGTAATACAACGCTACAGAATCTTGTGTCCCTGTTCTTTTAAGCACGGTAATCCCGCCCATACCGTCAATGTCTGACTTTGCAGGCGCCCAGTTCTCACTACGCCCAGTCTCAAATGTAATATTTTCACCGGTCTTCCAATCTCCCCAATCTATCTCTGCTACAAGATTGTATTTTATGTCGCTGTTTACAGTTGTGCCGGAGCCTGAAGTCTCGGTGTCGGTTAAGCCAATTTCATAATATAGATAACATCCCTCTTCACGCCACGCGGGCACAAATCGACAATTGTAATATCCAGATCCACCCAACCATAATACACTTTTGCCTTCTGTTTCGCTCCACGCCTTGATATTTTGGGCCGCTGTTATGTTGAATGTCTTACTAAAAGCGATTACTGCGTCATAAGGATTTAAGGCTGAAGCATTCTGGGCAACATAAACATCCGAAAGAATTCTGTAGGGTACGTCAAGTTGCCAAAGCATTTCTCCAACTCCTAGATAGAAGTAACCATCACTTGATGTTATCCCTTGGACTATTGCAACACTAGGCCTATAGTCTGCTCCAGTTTCTTCTCTGAAGGCTCTTGCAACATAAGGTATCCAAGTCATATCTGGCACGGTCATGAGGTTATAATTAGCGTCAACGATTGACCACTTTGACCATTGGTAATACTTGCACCAACACCATATGCAAATCCCTTGAACACCGGTATGCGTGAAAGAGTTCATTATTGAAGCCAAGGCAAATGGCTGTGCTCCCGAATCAGATGGATACGTAACTTGCCCAAACTCGCCTATTATGATTGGAAGACTTCTGTTTACCTGCCACAAGGAAGACCTTGAATACACCATTGAAGATAGAGCTGTTGCAGATGAATCTGCCCATGTTTCACCATCTATGTAAATGTGATCAGTGACAAAATCTATTGACTCAGGGACTCTCCAGTGAACTTGGTAGGTATGATGAGTTTGCTTAGGAGGCACATAAAAAGATACTCCCAACAAATGATTGACATCGTGAGCAGTTATGCTCTGGATACATTGTTCGGTCATGTTGTTATACAGGTCACCAAACCACTGTTGCCAATCATAATTACGTGCGTTACCCTGGTAAACCAATCCTCTTTCTTGAAGCATTTTCACTTTTCCCCAGGAGGTTTCTTCGCTATCAAGATAACAATTGGACTGAGAATCATACTTCCAAGCACTGTCCAATTTTTCTAAAGAACCGTATCTCTTTCTTAACCAATCGTTCCAGCTAGGTTTGAAGTAAGACTCCAAACTGCTAATGTCTTCTGTTCTCCACCAAGGTTCGTTCCAAGGTAGATCATATCCCATCAAAATGCTACTATTGGCATAGCGTTCCGCCAAGAATCCCCAGGCCTCTGCAATCTCAGCTTGACCAGTTGAGTTCCAAATAGTCCAAGTCGGATAAATGAACCTTGGAATAGTTCCAAGTGGCACTATGTGAAGGTCAAGCATTACATAGATTCGATATTTTTGACACCAATCCATCACTTGATCTATGAGAGTGACATAAGAGTAATCCCATTCGTTGTGATTGGGTTCAAGGCATCTCCAATTGATTGCAAGCCTCACAAAGTTAATCCCGTATTGAGCCATTTTTTGAAAACTTATTTGGGTTGGGGCATCGTATGTTTTGACATATAGCGGAAGAAGTTCAGCATTATTGACTCCGAAGAAACGAATAGGCGTTCCATCACCTTCATAGAACTTTCCGTTTTGAACATACACACATCGAGTATGATAATTGACCATACCATGAGATAAGATGCTTTGGGCATCGTGAAAGCTTGCGTAGGCAAAGATTGTTGAAGCAAGAAGTATTACCAATGCAATCGCAAAGAATCGAGACAGATTGTGCGTTTTCATACGCGCACGTATTTTCATTTGGCGTGTCCTCCGTTGCGTGTAAGCTGGCTAGTATCGTGTATCTTAATAAACCTTATTGTGTAATTGTCGTACGCGAATACACATTTGGCGCGCGTGCATGTACGCATTCTCCTTTCAATAAAGAGATGTTATTCACCTATAGAACATAATTCCACATAGAAATATAGGGGAGACCGTGACCAAAATATACTAGTTAGCAGAAAACCAGAAACATATTGAAGGAGAGTAGAAATAAGTGGTTATGCCCAAGTATTATTGCAGAAGAATTCTGGCTTGTGTATGTATAGCAATCCTTTTAGCTAATTTCTTCTTAAGCAGCAATAAGGTATTTGCAGCTCCGACGCCAATATTGACGCCAAAATGGACAACTTCTGGAATGCCCAAAGCTACAACTGGAGTTTTGATTGCCAATGTTGTGGGGGATTCTAGAGAGGAAGTCATCTGTAGTGGACGTGGCGGAGTAGCTGTACTTAATGGAACAGATGGAAGCGTTATATGGCGAGTTTCGATTCCAGATGTCACCGAAGCAACAAAACCTGAAATGGCGGACCTGAACCGTGATGGAATTTTTGAGATTCTCGTGCCAATTGCTTTTCCTCCCAGTCTGCATGTTCTTCATGGAAACAACGGCAGCACGTATTGGAGAAGAACTGGTTTGGGAGGTCTGTTTGAAAGCAGTCCAGTGATCGCTGACATTGATGGAGATGGGTATCCAGAAATTTTCGTGGGTACCATGTGGGACGAGAATTTGGGGTTGGAGAGTCGGGGAAGACTAACGTCGCTAAGTTATGATGGACAAATAATAAAACAAGTATTTCTCTGGCACCCATGTGATGGAGGATTGTCCATCGCAGACGCAGATGGGGACGGTGAGTTCGAAATCTATCTTGGTGACCGAAATCAAGGCTATGGTGATGGCGGCTATGGCAGGGGGCTTCGTTCTTTCTGGGCTTCAAACTTAACAAGCCGTTGGGATCAACCAGACATTCTCTGTAGTAGTCACAGACCAATACTAGCAGATGTGAATAAAGATGGAAAGTTGGATGTAATCATTGGTCATCATCAAGGAGGAATTGCCGTTTTTAATTCTGATGGAAGCGTCATTAGAATGACTCTAGGTATACCCAATTACGCGCCAATCCATTTTCAGCCTTCAGTCTGTGATATTGATGGTGACGGAAACCTTGAAATACTCATGGCGGACGGCGAGCATACAACAACGACGAATGACGTAGTGATATGGGATCTGGTCGCATGGAAAGTAGATGGTAGAATTCCCTCCATTGCTGGCAAGTATGGGCCCCAGGTTGCAGATGTTACTGGTGACGGCCTTATGGACTTTATTGTATGCAGCCACCATGGCCTGCATGTTTTCGACAGATCGTACTCACTCGTAGAAGAGATAGTCGATTTTCCTAACTGGCTTAATTATGCAGTGGTACAAGACATTGATGGTGACGGCTACAATGAGGTTGTTGTTTCAGATATGGAAGGAACAATTTATGCTTTCGATACACCAGCACCTTCAGCTACTCCAAGAGCAAGGTCTGAAGTGCGATACTATAGTGAACGTAGGCTCGGCGTTTCAGAATACGTACCCCTTCCAGGGCCTCCAGCTCCACAAATCACTGAACCGTCACCCATAAACGAAGCAACAAACGTTCCAACAACACTTTCACAATTAACCTTCAAACTCACAGATTACCAACATGACCCAATAAGCTACACTGTCACAACTAATCCTGACATAGGCTCTGGAAGCGGCATAAACGTACCCAACGCAAAATACACAATCCCAATAAGCGGCTTATCCTATTCCACAACCTACACTTGGACAGTCACAGCCACAGACGGAACAAACACAAACACAAAAACCTTCACGTTCACTACGAAAGAATTGCCTCCTTGGTGGAACACACAATGGCAATACCGCAAAACCATAACCATTGACCCTTCACAAGTAAACGGAGACCAAACCAACTTCCAAGTCCTAGTAGACATTGTAGACGGCGACTTGAAAGGCAAAGCTCAACCTGATGGCGACGACATACTCTTCGCAGACGAAAACAACGTAAAGCTCAGCCACGAAATAGAAAGCTACGATAGTTCCACCGGACACCTAGTAGCATGGGTGCGCATACCCTTCGTG
>Ga0172366_10003865_pt1 | contig 11807 bp, 12 predicted proteins | sample LakKivSesite69cm_FD_114533 | JGI IMG/M metagenome (GOLD analysis project Ga0172366, IMG submission 114533) | Sediment microbial communities from Lake Kivu, Rwanda - Sediment site 69cm | ecosystem: Environmental > Aquatic > Freshwater > Lake > Sediment | place: Rwanda: Western Province, Lake... | reverse complement strand
GGTTCAAACGTTAACGGCGGAGAGCTTCAGCCACAGATCAATCCTGCTCAAAAACTCATCAACCGTTAATCTGTCCTTCTCTACCAGCAACACCCTCTGCAATGGATGATCCTGCGGAAGCTGCAAGGCAAACTCCTTCAACCGACTAATATCTACAATGCTCATGCAAAGTCTACTGAGTAGGGTATTTAAACAGCAGGAGCTCTCGAGGAAGGACCACATCAAAACGGGGCCTGCCCCTTTCTAAACTGCTACTGAACATCACGTTGTGCAGTCACCGTTGGGATGCTAAGACCGGAGCAGCAGGAATCAACTTACACTGGAAAAACGGTTCGATCTAACTGGCAAGTCCAGATCAAAGTGCTAGCGTATTCAGTACAAGCACCATGTCGACATGCAGACATGCTTTCGATGTCTTCGTATAGTGATATATGCCCATTGGTGACATAATCTAGTGCGTCGCGAGGCAAGTCGTTGCCTCGACATTTGCCAATCATGAAACTGAATGTTCCCCATATAGATCAGAACGATCCCTATTCCTGTGTTCCAATATGCCCCAAAATGGTTCTGACTTACCTTGTTATTGAAAACAAGATCAGGGTGCCTGACCTGACTCTGGATCAGATTCGCAAAGCAGTAGATACACGGATTGATGGCACTAATTTGGATAACGTCTCAAAGATCAACCGGAAACTCGTTCGTGGGGCTTCTCATAGGGTGGAGTTCATGACTAGTGAGGGCAATGCTTTTGACGTTATCAAAAGAGAGTTAGCGGAAGGAAGACCAGTCATAGCATGGATCAGGCAGACTTCCGACGAAAGGGTTTTAGGTCATTCTGTAGTAATCACAGGACTTGATGAGGCCAGCTTAACCATCACATATGACGACCCCATGGAGGGAGAACGTACGCAGAACATCCCCACTTTCATGCGTGAGTGGGACAACAATGCAAATGTCCTAGTAATGGTGAGAGTGGACAGAAAGCCTCCTCAGATGGAGTTGGAGGATTTTCAAAATGCAAGCCGATAAAGTGATTCAATCGTACGTAATTCACAACTATGGCAATCTGGTTACGCCTAGCGAGGCTAAGTTTGACCAGCAATCCAAGACATGGGTTGCTGAACTCAAGGCGGATTATCCACGGATAATTAGAGATGATTTGAAACCTAAAGAGAGAATCTTGAAGTTCCTCGCCTTGAGGCAACTTGGTGAAGTGCGACTAACAGAAGACCTTCGAGTCTCAGAGGCTACAACAAGAGATGAATGCATCAACAAAGTAGACACATTACTGACTCGATGGCGACAGGTTGCTGAGGAAATCATTGTAAGTGCGTCAGCATCCCAGTTAGCCAAAATAGGAATGGTGAAAGATACGCTTAACCCCATCGTCATGATCATTTCGAACTTTCTGCGGAAGAGCAAAGAAACAATCACCTTCGACGAAATCGAAACCGAACCGAGACGTCACAGAATGATGCAGTATTTCAATTTCCTAGCGCATATCAAGTTGCTAGAACCGACGAGCAAGGGCTTTCAATATTCGCCACTCTTCGCTCAAATGCGACAGAGCTCACCTAATAGCGAGGAGTTCAAGAATGCAGTTGTCGGATACATATTGAAAAACTATTACACAACAATCAAAGGGGTCTTCGCAATATCACGTTTCGAGCCTTTCGTTCACATGGACAGTTGCTACTACATCCCCGCCCTACAGGCCGAGGAGATGCTTGCCAAAAAAGAGGATTCTCTGATAGACCAGTACTCTGATTGGTATGGGGGGGCATCTCAAATGCGTCTAAGATCGATACTCGACGAGCTTGTCAGAGTCGAAGTTCTGAAGCGTGAAAATGATTTCTACTATGGCCAAGACACAGTATGGAATGACATGTTGTCCCTCAAGGATCGCCTACCGGCAGAACTCATGCCGCTCAGGGTCTGATCCTTCGTCTAGGCGCAATATCATCTGAAATGGTTTGCGTCTGGTTGCAGAAACAGGTGGTCAGCATGATTCAAGGAGACTTCGGTTAGTCTGAAGAAAACGTTAGCAAGGACGAGAAACAGTCTTTTTGGTCCGCCAGTAAATGGCTTCGTTCAAGTTTTCTGTCTGGTGTATAGTCTTATTGACCTACTTGTAGGAAACACCACATAAGAGACGGAACAGGCAAATGGGACTAGAAAAAGCCGAGTTCTTCCTCCAGAAAATGCGAGAGTTCTACGGTAACCCAAAGGAGTTCAACTACTACTTGAGTGCTTTCTTAGCGGCTCTTAGAAGTATTCCCGAATATTTGTTGGAGGAGTACAATGGCAAATATGGACTGAACATTCCAATGGCCAAAAAATTAACTCCAAAATTGTTCGAAGACAGAGCTAGACTTATTGGTCACAAGAACGCTCTGCAATTCATCGAGTTTTGGAAGGGGAAGATGCAGCAATTTGGAGAAGACTCTGCTGGTTCGCTGCTATTCTCCAAGAGGAATTTGGATATTCATAGAAAACCAGTCAGACCAGATCTTGTCAAAGTCATGATTCCCGTGACCGTTACCGTACAAGCAAGCATTAGAGCTGAGAAGTACGATCAAGAAGGGAAGTTTGTCGAAGTTCGTGAAAGTCCTAGAGAGCCTCCGCCAAAAGTGGAAGAGACAAAGGGGTCTGTTGACTGGTTCTTCAAGGAATATGAAGATGAGCCGATAATTACGATTTGCGAGAGGTTTCTAAAGCTGATGAAGGATTTCATTCGTGAGGCACACGAGAGTTTTCCTCCGTAATTCCTTCCATGAAGGTCATTTGCTCGCCGTCAGTTATGCTGAGAAGAACTCAACTTAGCCCCTACTTGAGTTACCAGAACCTGAGCTTACTACCTGAATTTTGACATAAGCATACTGTCAATGTATCTCTACATCAAAATAGTGGCAGTGATTGGCTCTACCAACACTCTACATACAGCTTCTAGGTGAGCTTCTTCACCTTTGAAGACGCCCTGAGACTGGTGAGTGACAAACATCTGACGAGTGTGAAGCAATACAGGCTCACTAAAGGAGGACACATTAGACTGGTGAAGAGAGGGTGGTATCAGATAGTGCCCATCCAGTATCTCGACAAGGAACTCCTATTCGGCAGTTGAATGGATCCACACTTCCAGAGGGCACAGCATTTAGGTGTCATACTAGAAGAATGGCTTCAGAATAGGTTGTAGGCCTTACAAAGAAACCTGACCATGCAGCCAACAGCAATCACAAATAGAAGAAAGTACGACCATTCAATAGGGCCAGACCGTTGAAGAGCTATCCTCAAAGTAGCGGTGACATGTTCTGTCAAACGGGAATCTGTTAGATATATAGTCAGATATATGGTGAAGATGGGATGTCCAATTTTCCCCCAAAGAGATGAAGTAAATTGGAGAGGACGATTGTCTTCTGGTTCGGTTTGACACTTCTCAGTCTGGCTTCAGTGGTCCTCTTTGGGATAGTCTGGATGGTGGCTGTGGTCATGTACCCAGCGAATCGTATCGAATTCCTTAAAGGGTTAGTTCCTATAATCGTGGGAGCTTTCGTTTTCCTGTTCATAGGGATAAGTATGATGAAGTCGTCATACCAAGCCACTAAACCAAGAGGAGCTTAACAGCAAGGAAGAGCGTATTCAAGCCATTTTGCCAGCGAGACAATGACTTATGGTTAGCCTAAAGATCTAGAAAGTTTCGAATGGCTGCATATAGACTAATATTCCATCTCACAATGAGGTTGAGGAACGAGATTGGTTTATTCTATATCAAGAACGTCCGGAGTCATGGGCTTTGTCGACATTGCCTTCGGATACATGCTTACACAACTGTATCTCTCTATTTCAGGCATCTCATTGCAGGAGCAGCCCTCCATCTCAACTGTTTTCGGCAGCTTGGGCAACTAATATACGTCACAGCATCCAAAGGGAAACCGAGAATATTCCAATTGACCCCAAACGGCCTACTCTTAGCTTAGCAAACTCAACTCTCTAGGAAAGCAAGGCTAGGAAGGCAGCATGAAATTCTGGGCATGCTCTGGTTCTATTCTAGATTCTTTTCTCTTCCTCAGCTTCTCTATCAATCTTCTTGTTGTCTTTTTTCTTCTTGCGCATGAACTCAAGGAACCATATCATGTCACGGATTTTAGGGTCCATCATGTACCGACTTCGATTCACTTAGATATAGACTCGACGGAATCACACCAATAGCTCCTGTATTCTTTAGAGACTTCATCTCGTCCACATTGACTAGTTTGTATTGGGCCCAAGTTGGCTTTCTCTGTTGGTTGACATAGAGACATCCTCGGCAGCCATCAAAACAAGGGGTGGCGTTACTTATCCGGTTTACGTTCAGATGATTTACACACCCATGGCTGAAGTAAGTTATGCTTCCATCAACGATTTGTATCTCTCCCTTGTGAGATATTCTCCAGCCATTGTAAGCGGCCTCGGATACTTGACTGGTCGAGAGGGTGCTGGGTAGTCTTCGTCGGATGGGTTGTCCTGTTACCTTTCGTCGGATGAAACCGCAAAACGGCTCTGTTGCCTTGATGGGACAATCTTCTAGCTGTTAGCCGTCGGGTCGGCTGGGATGCCTAAGTACATATCGACTGAAAGCTGCCCACAAGAGCTAAGTATCGAACTCCGCCTATCATAAGGTGGACAAGGTGTAGGTGGCGATGTCCAAGAAATCTTCTGGCAAAAAGTATTCTTCCGAACACTGGAATGAAATCACTAAAACACTTACTGCTCTATGTGCTCAACACAAAAGATCGCACGCACATTCCAAGTAAGTCTGGTCTAGGGTTTGACACTCAGCGTCAAGGCATTGGATGTTGAGTCTCAGCCATTAGTACCAATAGACTGTAGTTCCCGTCGAAGGGATGAAGGCCATCTGTCATGAGTTCAAGCGATCATATAGCAGTCATCTTTGACTTCGACGGTACACTAGTACCCGACTCAGTAACCAAGTTACTCACTGCCCATAAGATAGATCCTAGGAAGTTTTGGCTTCAGGAAGTGCGTGCGTTAACTGACCAAGGTTATGACCAAGTTCATGCATATTTGAATCTGATCTTGAGGAATATCGGTGCTGGCAAACCCCTTGGGGAGCTTACGAATGCTGATCTAAGGAAGTTTGGTTCAGGACTAGGTTTCTATTCTTGTCTTCCACGTCTCTTCAATGATCTTAGGGCAATTGCCAAAAAACATACTGACATCGACGTAGAATACTACGTAATATCGAGTGGGTTGCAGGACATAATAGACGGCTCCAAGATAATACGTAAGTACTTCAGAGCTACCTATGGCTGTCAACTTGCGGGAGACAAGGAAGACGGCGTTCTTAAGTACATAAAGCGAGCAATAACTTTCACCGAGAAGACACGGTACCTCTTTGAGATAAACAAGGGAATAGATCCCTCTAGGAGTCTCAGAAATAGTGACAGTGTCAACAAAGATATACCATACGAAAAACGCAGAATACCCTTCTCTAACATGATATACATTGGGGATGGACTGACCGATATCCCATGTTTTTCACTAGTCATGAAGGGATTGGGCTATCACGAAGGTGGGCATGCATTCGGAATTTTTGACCCTGCAGACGAGAAATCGGCAAGAATAGCCCTAGAGAAGCTTCTGGAGACTAGACGAGTAGCATCTACACACGCTCATAAATATGGGAAAAAAGATGAGCTTGGATCGCTTCTCAGGGCCACGGTGAAAACGCTTTGCTCCAAAATTGATAGCAAAAGAGAGCAACCATACTAGGGAACACCACCATGTGTTGTCTAAGGTTTAAGTGTGGCTGAACTTGAGAATTAACGTGTGGCCCCTATGACTATCATAGTTGGTTTGAAATGCTCCGATGGCGTAGTAATGGCGTGTGATAGTCAGCAAGAGTTCGGTCGTGGTGTAGCCGTCAAACGCCTCAACACTGGAAAAATCTACTTTCTTGATAAGCGGTTTGCAATCGCAGGTGCGGGAGTGTCTGCCCACATCGAGAAAGCTGTGGATGCCATAGACATAGGAATAAAAGAGGGGAAGAAGCATAAAGCTGGCGCTGATCTAAGCGAAGATGAGTGTGTTAATGCGATAGAAAAAGCAATTACCGCAGTGTACAAAGAATACAATATCGATCGAGCAAAATTTCTTGAGGAACCCAAGGAAAAAGAGTTCTTTGCACCTATCCTCATAGTCGGCTGTATTGAAGCAACGAATGGTGAAGGCAATAGCTGTCAAGGCAATCCTTGTCTATTTATTGTGCACAGCGAGGGAATCGTTGAGAAGATCTCTGACTATGCAACGGCTGGAAGTGGTGCTGCCTATGCAGAACTGCTTCTGAAGGACTACTATAGTCTAGAGATGAGAGTTGAAGAAGCGATGGCTCTAGCAGCTTATACCATAGAGGAGGTTAAGAGCATCGATCCTAGTTGTGGCGGAGACACCAGAATTGCACTAGTGCGATCTGATAAGGGAGTTGAGGAGTTGGATAAGAAACATATAGGAGACCTAACGCTTAGAGTGGTACCAGCGTTGAATATGATGGCCAGAGACCTTGTGCCGAAGATTTTGAAAGGAGAGATAGATGAAGATGAGCTTCGAAGAATCTTGGAAAAAAACAAAGATTGAAATCGAAACGATGTCGTGGGATAAGTATTTCAGCAAAGAGCCTTTGACAGAGGTTATCAAAAAGGCAGTTGCAGAAAGCTTCGAGAAGAGACGCTAGAATCCTTCTCAATTAGCGTTCTTGCCCTCATGACAGCTTGCGTTTTGGATCAGCGTAAGCCACTTATTCTTCCCCTCAACTTTGATTCCACACGCTTCGGCTGGCGTCTTACCTTCTAGAGCTTCATGCGGTCTAACATAGTTGTGGAATATTTGATATCCCTTCAGGATCGGAGTATTAGGCTTCTTGAGTCCTCGCATGACTTTCTCTCTGTCTCTAACTTCTCCGTTTAGCCGTTCCATCTTGTTGTTGTTACGTTGTCCCTGAATCGTGGTGTGTCTGATGTGTTGGGTTTTGGGGTAGTTGGTTGTCCAGAACTCTTTCATGTAGGCATGATGGTAAGCGGGTAGCCCATCTGTGATGAGGAATAGGGGTTTCTTGCCTGTGAGTTGCCTTCTCGCATTGAATAGGTCACGGACATCATGAGTCTCTTTTGAGTGTGCTACTTCTTGGGCTATCCAAAATCTTGTCTCATCATCCATCAGGGCGAACAAGTACTTCATGTTGCCTCTGATCTTGACATAGAGTTCGTCTGCCCTCCATGTGTCTGAGACTTTAGGTGTGATCTTGTCTAGGTACTCTTCCATCAGAGTCGTGTACTTTCGTATCCAATTGAATACTGCCTTGTGGCTCACATTCATGCCTAGAAGTCGCAGAGACTTGGCTGTGTTTCTCAGTGATTCACCACTGAAGTAAAGTTGCATGGCGGTTGTGATTCCTTGAGGGTTGTGCTTCATCCTCTCGAAACCAATGTTGATCGTGAAGTATTTTCCGCATGATTTGCAGTTGAACTTCTGAATGTTTCCATACTTGTTGTGTCTGATCCCATCCTTGACAATCTCGGTTGATTGGCAGAAGATGCAACTGTGAAACTCGGTGATAGGTTGAATGACTCTTGCCTGAACTTCCGTTCTCAGTTTGCGACTGAAATCTACAGCCCACAGATGCTTACACTTGACATTTCGGTAGATATGGTCTGGACATGAGCAGACCCAGCCTTTCTCGGTTAGCTTGATGCTATAGACTCCGTTATTGGACTGGGACTTGACCCTGTAGAAGTGGTCGGTAATTCTTCTGATCTGATCGGTGGATTCCGCTATCGCCCTACCCCGTTCCATGCGGAAGTTGAATTCTAACATCTCTCTATCAAGATATCTCTATATCCTTACATAGATATAAGTCTATCGCTATGTCTCTAAATCTTTAAATATAGAAGGCTCTATATGAATCTACAGGTGATTTCAGACGGGCAAGATGAATATCGTTTTGCACAAAGACTTGGAAGAACGATTTCGCAAGGCAGTCTTCGAGAAAAAAGGTATGAAGAAAGGAAACATCAGCGAGGCGATAGAAGAGGCGCTGGAAGAATGGATCAAACAACGAGAAACCAAGAAGAAGACATGAGCCAGATTTTGAATAAAATTGCTGATTCAAAGGCAAACTTTCAGGCTTTGCTCAAGTCACATATAGATATGCTTGAGAAAACTTCTGAAGATGTACAAGGATACATCTCTGTTTTAGAGGCGTCGGACACATCAGGAAAAGAGGCAATCACACTTGCCCACTTCAAATGCTTACTCGAAGTTGAACTTCGGACAATTGGATTCCTTTACGGGGAACTTAAAGCAATCTATGGATGGCTAGGCCCTCTTATTGAAGGTAATTTTGATGACGTTGAGAATTGGATGGCGGTTCAAAGAGCGTTTGAAGAGTTGAAAGCAAACATGATTGTCACCACGGATGCTCATGGTAAACTCAGCATGATAGAAAGGGATCTTAATACTCTGAAAAGAAACATTAGAACTCAAACACGCAAATACAAGAACGTGCTAGATTTTCTGGAGCTAGCAGCGAAAAAGGCCGAAGAACAACGAAGAAAGGTTGAGGAGGGGTTAGAGTACATTGGATGACATAGAGTCTAGAGAAATCCAGATGCTTCACGAAGAAATGGTTAGACTCAATAAACTCACCGAGAGACTTTTGGACACCTTACATGCGACGATTGTGTGGATCATGCACTACCATGAGCAGACAGGGGTGCCCATCCCGAAGATTGATGCCCTCCGTTACCTTATGAAAGAAGTAACTAAACTTATGACGGAGTTGGGTGCATCCGACGAAAGTTTACAGGGCAAAAGACCCGACGACAAGGTACCAGAGCCGTCGAGAGTATCTTCTAACCTTGCTGAGAGTTAGAATAAGCATCTTCTTTCCTGATGTTCTGGTGGGCTGTCCAGAAGTGTATTCTGCCAACGAGGTTGATAGGGGTAGGGTACACAACGCCGATAATTTCTGACAACTTGACCAAACCTTGCTTTGGTATAGCTCAAACTATATTACCGAGATCGGTTGCGACTTTCTCCGCAACTTTGAGCAGTTATGCTTGAGCTCTTAGCCTTCTAAGCTCCTGCAACTCTTCAAGTCCCCTCTCAACTTGTAATCGCTCTTGCTTGCTTAGTCCTAGAATATCATAGATGACCTCATCAAGTTGCTTTCTGGTCTTGGTTTCAGCCTCCATCGTTTCATCGAGTTTCTCCTTGGCTTCCCGCTCAAACAATCCAACATCTTTTCTCGTCTTGGACCTGACTTTCTCGAACTCATCCTCAGCTTCACAGCGGTAGCGAATGGTTTGAGCTAGCCGATCGAATGCTTCAGTAACTGTTTGCCTCTCATCAGCTTTAAGTTCTGATGGATCGATGATGGGAAACTGTTTCGCCTCATACACCTTGATGTCGAGTACGCCTCCACCATAGGATCGTCCATACAACTCGCCTATCAATGCTCCCACCGAGGAGTTGAGATAGGCTAAAAGTACCTTCACTGCACGCTCATTTTTGGGAACCACGTAGTAGAACAAGTCAGAGGCCTGCGCACCAGCTCTATTCCATACGGCCAAAAGTCTCATATCCGAGAGCTTAGGCAGAAGGATCTGAGGTTTTTCGAACTTAGGCAGGCTATACCAGAAAGGCTTGTGACTCTTCACGCTTTCCAAATCGGGTATGAGACGAGGCTTTCTTTCAGCACCTCGCTCTACTTCGACCTTGAGCTTCTCTCCGTGACGTATGTATCTTAGAGCGTTCGTCCCACGGAGCTTGGCTATGCCATCATGTGAGGTGAACAGGAAACGGTCGATGTCACGTTTATCGACAACGAGACCTCGAATGTCCTTTGGTGAGTAGACGCATGGTTGCAGGTAATTCGATTCTATTTTCCATTCCTCGGCTTCCTCTTTGTTCAGCAAGAAGAATGGGTTATGCCCTGTCTTGATTCCGAAGAACACATTCGATACATCTTCAAGGTTCCTAACCTTGGGATTCGACACTATCTTCTTGTAGACTATGGGCGCTCGCAAGTAGATGTTCCATTTACCTGGCTTCAAGCTCTCCTGTTCTACAATGTTTATTCTAAGAGCATCGTCTTCAAGGCTTTCTTGGGTCTCTTGGATGCGCTTCTGCAGCTTCTCCATGTCTAACCTTTGCTTTACACGGACGAATTTGACTAGATTTTCTTTTCTAGACTCTTTATCAGGCTCTTTCTCAAGTATGGTTACAGCCGTATTGACCTCTGCATCAGGAAAGATCGCTCTGTCAAACTCAACGGTATAAAGTATCTTAGCATTATCCAGAAGGAGCTGTTGGAATGGCTCACCATATCCAACTTCCAGCCATTTATTTGACGATATGAAGCCTAACCGTCCACTCCTATTTAAGAAGGCTAGGCCATGAATGAAAAAGTAAATGTAGATGTCGCTCTGCTTGTCAAGAAATATTCCTCTGACATCCTTCTTTGATGGCGTACCTATGAATAGCCTCTCTTTATACTCACTCTCAATCAACTGTTTGATCTTTTTCTTCTCCTCCTCACCTAGAAGCTCCTGCCTAATGTATGGCGGATTCGCAACTACAACGTTAAAGTAAGGCGGTAGGTCCACAGTTGCTTTCTTTCCTTCAGTTGTTATGCTTTCAAAACCTACTAAGACCGCCTGTCCAGGTTTGACCTCAAAGAAGTCTTTAGGAAGAACATTGACCTTCTCGATTCTAGCCTTTGAATTTTGTATCGCTAGATTGATAACCGATAGGTGTGCGGGAAACTGGTTAATGTCTATGCCATAGACTTGATTGAGCAATTGCTTGTGGTATTGCTCGCCTAATGGGCCCCTCACACTTTGCGGTATGCCATTCAACCTTTTGAGCTGGTGATACGCACTGACCAAGAAGCCTCCTGAGCCGCATCCAGGATCAAGCACCTTAGCGTTTGGATCGGTTACAGTTAGTTTGATTATGAAGTCAACAATGCTCGGTGGCGTGTAGAATTGTCCTAACCTCTTCCTTTCTATGGGTGGTATCAGCTTCTCATAGACCTGACCGAGAAAGTCGCTTTCCATTCTTGAAAAGTCGAATTGGTTGAGAGTATCTATGAGGGTTCTAAGCCTCTCTTCTGCCCATTTGGTTAGCGGTATCTCACTGATTATATCGCTTTCATAGATTGGTTCGTAATCAATTCTTCTGGCATCTTTGAAGAAATGTGTCAGGGCTGCTGATACACTCTCTTCCTCTGAAATAGTGAGAGGCTTTAGTCTCTCTGGATAGACTGTCCTTATGACTTGATAGAACAGGAGCTTGTTTATCTGGAGGTATGTTGACTGTTCAGCTATCAGTCCATCAGTCTCATCTGAGAACTCTAAACCCTGCTTTTCAAGCCAGTCAACATATTTCTTCTTGAAGCGGTTCTCCTTAAGCCTCTCCTTCAGGGCTGAGAGAAATTCCGAATGGAGATCCCATGCCGCCTCATGAAGAGTATCGACCAGAGTATCGTCTATAGGTTTAAGCCTTACAGGGACTATCTCTAGGGCTGTCTTCAATAAGTCTATAGCCCAATCTGGTTTACGTTCATAATCATAGGCCGCTATCTCACTCTCGTAGGCCTTGATGCCAGGCTTAAGTTGGAATAGAATTAATCTCTTTGTATTGCAGGTTGCGTAGTAACGGTATCCTCCGGTAGACGCATAGCCTACAGCTTGACTGATTACATCAGGATCACGTGGTTCGATGTCACGCTCAATTCTACCAATCTTCTTTTT
>Ga0172366_10003863_pt1 | contig 11808 bp, 6 predicted proteins | sample LakKivSesite69cm_FD_114533 | JGI IMG/M metagenome (GOLD analysis project Ga0172366, IMG submission 114533) | Sediment microbial communities from Lake Kivu, Rwanda - Sediment site 69cm | ecosystem: Environmental > Aquatic > Freshwater > Lake > Sediment | place: Rwanda: Western Province, Lake Kivu... | reverse complement strand
CTTATGAAAAAAATTTGGTTAGGCTTGCAAAAAAGTTGAATGTAGAAGATCGGGTTTCATTCTTTCAAGATTTACCTAGAATAGAGCTACTGCAGAAGTATGCTGATGCAGACCTGTTTGTTTCGCTGTCTCAGCATGAAGCCTTTGGTATAAGTGTTGCAGAAGCCTTGTGTGCAGGGACTCCGTGCATAGTTGCTAACACGTCAGCTTTGACTGAATGGATTGATGGCGAGAACTGTTTTGGGATTAATTTCCCGATAAGTTTTGATGTGCTGGCTGATTTGATAAAGAAGGTTAAAGGAAAAAATGTTTGCAAACCGGCAATACTTGATTGGGATGAAGTAACTGAAAAAATTGCTAGTCTTTATGAAAATTGCTAAATCTAGTTTGTTAATTAGGTAGGTTTCCAGCTTGACTTGTGTGATCATGATCCCAGGAGCTGATAATAAGCCCTACGATGGACTTACAAGACACGTATATGAGGTTTCCAAACGCCTTGTAAAGAACGATTTTACCGTAATCAACGTGGTTCCATCTGTTGATGAATCATTTGGTGTACAACAAATTGATAATTCATATACTTTTGTAAGAATACCTGTGACTAATTTGCGGTTGATAAGAACTCTTTTAAACAAAATCGATGTAAATTTAGGGTATATACCACATTATATCAACTATTATGAAGCCTCAAGAAAGCTTCTAAGGAACCTTGAAAAACCGCTGATATTGCACACCCACGGTTTTTATACGATTGCCCAACCAAAAATGAAAATAGTTCATGGAAAAAGGATAGTCACATTTCACGGCTTCGGACAGCTAGATGCAATAGCTAAAGAACAAGCTCACATCAAACTTCCACTATTAAACTTCATGTTGAGGAAAGTCTATAGAAATGCGGATCATTATACGACATTTTCTAACACAATGAAATCTATTGCCACTCGACTTTATGGAATAGATTCGAATAACATAACAATAGTACCTCACGGCGTGGATGCAAAGTTTTTTTCTTCGAAAGTAAGCTCAGAGGAAATTGAAAGGATTGAAGCCAGATTTAAGCTGAATAAGCCATGTAGGGTATTATTTTTTGGTAACTTGATCAAGGGAAAAAGGCTTGATGTATTGCTCGAAGCGTTCCAAATACTGAAATCCAGAAAGTGCAACATAATGTTAATACTGAAGACGGGTTTGGTACGCCACTATTTCGAAATATTAGAACTCATTAGCAAATTAGGCATCAAAGACCTTGTGAGAGTGATCACAGAAAATGTTTGGGGTAGCGATTTACGAGCTCTCTACAAGGCTTCAGACATGTTTGTGAATTATCACTTGCTTAGTGGTCATTCCACAGCATTGCTGGAAGCAATGGCCAGTGGCGTTCCACCAATAATTTATAGACATAGTTTAAACAGAGACATAGTAGATCCGTCTAATGGTGTCATTCTAACAACGCTTGATCCCGTAGCTCTTGCTGACGCAATAGAGATGCTTGCGAAAGACAAGAAGCTTTGCAAAAGGCTTGGTCACAATGCTATGAATAAAATGCTAAAAGAATACGATTGGGACAAAGTCGTGGTGCCCGGATACATTTCAGTTTATGATACCCTAAATTGAAATGCAAGTGTACATTAGTCATTTCATGACTTATTTAACAGAAATTGTAAAAATTTCGTCGAGGAATAACTAACAATGAACATTCTTTTTTTAAGCGAGTTATTTTATCCGCATGGAAGCGGCGCCGAGCTTGCAACTTACTTGTACGCTAAGTTCCTAAGTGAAGTGGACATTAATGTTATTGTGGTCACAAATAGGTATGCCGGCGAGCCGGAATTTTCAAAATTGGGAAGTTTGACAATTTATAGATTGCCTTTATTCAAGAAAAACGGCACTTTAAAGTACTCTGTTTTGAAGAGATTCGATGCGTTGTTTACTAGATTTATGAAAAAAATGATTATGTGGGCTGATGTTGTTTATGTTCCAAGATTTTGGTTTTTGGCAATTCCGCTTGTAAAGTCTCAAGGTAAACCCATCGTTACCCACCTACACGACTATATTCCCCTATGCCCATTATCCAATCTTCAGAGCGAAACAAATGCCGCGGTTTGCAATCATAATGGTATCTTCTGTTCGCCAAAATGTATTTACTCCTATGAAAAAGAACAAGGCAGAAATTTAAAAGAAAGTTTAGCCTCTACTGTTTTAAACGCAAGTATTGGGCGTTATCTTCCCAAGTTTATAAAACTTAGTGATGCAACAATTTGCGTTTCGAAAAGGCAAAAGGAAATAATTGCCTTGAAGGATCGAGCGTTACGTAATAAAACTTATGTCATACACAATCCTTTCCCAATTTTTCCAGAAGATAATGTGAACGGTGAAGATTTTGGCTATTTTGGCGGATACGACGTTATGAAGGGTTTAAAAGTGTTATGCCAAGCTTCACGTATTCTTAGAAATTCTGGGTATCAACAAATAAAAATCCATTCTACGAAATTTGAAACCTTAAATGAGAAACTAATTAGCACATTGAGTAGGCTGGGGTTTTTGCTTTATGGTAGATTAGATAAGGAAACCTTTGAGAAAGTTTATAGTAATATTCGGGCTGTTGTTGTTCCTTCTATTTGGCATGAGCCTTGGCCCTACGTCATAGTTGAGGCTCTTCTTCGAAAGAGGCTTGTCATTGCTTCTCGCGTTGGCGGTATTCCTGAGCAGGTTGAAGGATGCAAGGGCGCATTTCTGTTTGAAAGTAGAGATCATCGTAGATTAGCTGACCTTATGAAATTCGTTAACGAATTAAGCAAGGAAGCGGTTATTAATTTAGGCTGTATGAATAGGGAAAACTTTCTTCGAAAATTTAACAATGAATCCAGCATAAAAAAGTTCATCAGCCTTTGTGAAAGTCTTATTTAAGTTTCTACTGGAGGCATTTAGAAATGCGTGAAATAAACGTTGCGATTGTTGGTTGTGGTTATGTCGCAAATGGCCATCTGAAAGCTTGGCGAAATATTCGTGAAGCGCAAGTTGTTGCAGTTTCGGATTTAAATGAAAAATTGGGCAAGAGTACTGCGGAAACTTGGAAAATTCCCAGATATTATTCTACACTGTCAGATTTGCTGGCGCAATGTAAAGTGGACCTGGTGGACATTTGCACACCTCCACAAGTGCATGCAGTTCTAGCTGTTGAAGCCATGAAAGCCGGAATTAACGTTTTGATTGAGAAGCCCATGACGATGACGGTTAAGGATGCTGAGGAGATCGTTGGCTGTCAAAAGGCTACTGGAGTGAAGGCGGGGGTTATACATAATTGGCTGTTTGATGATCCAGTTCTTCAAGCCGATTCTATTATAAAAACGGGAAAACTTGGCGAAATATTCCACATCGAAATTGAGGCATTGAACACGAAATATGATTCTATGGCTGCAAACGAACGTCATTGGTGTCACAAGCTTCCTGGAGGAAGGTTCAGCGAAATGTTGGCTCACCCCATATATTTAATGAGGCACTTTCTCGGCGATGTTGAAGTTTGTGAAGTTCAAGTTTCAAAAATCGGTGACTACTCATGGATGAAATATGATGAGCTATGCGCCACTTTTAAAGCAGGAAACAAATTGGGAAGGGCATATGCATCTTTTAATTCATCGAGAGATGCAATATTCATTAATATATATGGAAGAGAAGCGATTCTCAAACTGGAACTTATCAATTCAACAGTAAGCTTTTTGCCAAAAAGAGAAGCTACTCGGCTCAGCAAAGGCTTTGACTCTCTGAGGCAAGCAACGCAACTATTTAAATCAATAATTGGGAACATGTTCAAAGTGGCTTCTGGAAGATGGAGAAGCGGACATGAAACATACATTAAACTGTTCGCTGAAAGCCTGATCAACGATCGGAAGCCTCCTGTCACGGTTGAAGATGGTTTCGCTGTTGTAAAGATGCTTGAAAGAATGTGTGATATGATAAAGCATTAAGGATTGACCTGTTATAAAATTAGGGTTTAACCGTTTACGTGGAAAGATTTATGGGCAGATCTTATCCCTTTATTGCGCAAAATATCGTTTTGCCTATCTACGATATTGCCCGACGCACTTCTAGATTCAAGTTTAGTCATTTTCTGGAAAAGACTCAATGGCTTTCCCGAAAAGAAATTGATCGCTTGCAGAATGAAAATCTGCGTGCATTATTAAAACATGCATGTGATACTGTTCCCTATTACCGAAGAGTGTTTAGGGAAAGAGGTTTATCGCCTAGTGACATAAAAAGCATAGACGACTTGGTGAAGCTTCCCATCTTAACTAAGGCTGATGTCCGGAATAATTTTGGAGATCTGATTTCTAGAGGATTTCCTAAGAACAGGCTAATTTCGTACCAGAGTGGTGGTACAGGAGACCCAATAAAGTTCTACATTACTAAAGAGCAGTTTAGTTGGGAGGTTGCTGCAGAGTTCAGGGCATATGGATGGGCTGGATATCGGCTGGGCAACCGCTGTTTGATGTTTTGGGGGTCACCTATCGATTTGGCAAGGCATGCTGGCATTATCAAGCGGTTTACGAGTAGATTAGAAAGAGTGTTGGTTTTGAACACTTTTGTTGTTTCTGATGAAGTTTTGCATGTGAATTTGATGAGGAAGTTTAATCCCGAAATAATTAGAGGTTATGCGAGTTCTGTTTATATAATGGCAAAATACATGCTGGAAAAAAACATTGATTATGTGCACCCGCGAGCTGTGATCACATCTGCTGAAATGTTGCTTGATTACATGAGAAAGACTATTGAAGAGGCTTTTGGCTGCCCAGTTTTTGATTATTATGGAAGTCGGGAAATTGGTGCCATTGCAGCGGAATGTGAGATGCATTCTGGTTATCACATAAGTGCGGAGAACGTTGTGCTGGAGTTTGTTAGGGATGATGAACATGTGGAGGCTGATGAGGACGGTGTCATTTTGGTGACTAGCTTGCGTAATTTTGGCATGCCTCTCATTAGATATGCTATTGGGGATGTTGGTCGGCCTTCAGATGATGTGTGTAATTGTGGTCGTGGTTTGCCTCTAATGTCCTCTATGAAAGGACGGGCATCACAGTTCATGGCTATTTATGATAAACAGTTGAAACGCATTGTGCCTGTGAGCACCTTTTTTCCTACGATCTTGATGCATGTGCCTATAGAGAGTTATCGAATAATTCAAGAAAGTCTTGACCACGTAATTATCAAAGCTGTCAAAGGTAAAGGCTATTCACAAAGAAATACTGATTTCATAATTAGACATGTTCACAAGTTCTTAGGAGATAACATTACAGTTGAGGTTGAACTAGTAGATTATCTTCCACCTCTTCCGAGTGGAAAAAGATCAGTTTTCATTTCTAAGATAAACCCCTTTGAGCAGCATTAACAGAGTAAGCTTTTACAATAATTATAAATCCTTTCATGCAACGGAAAAACAGAACCCATAAGCTGTGGTGCCAAAAATGACATCTAGAGTTTCATCTGAATGTATCAAGATATTTTGAAATGGATCTACATTTGATGGACAATCTAAATGAGCTAAAATATCGGTAAGAAAATATTTGGACCGAAAGAAAGAAAATATGGTGTTACTGAAAATACGTACGCTTTGAATGGATGGCGTGAAATTTTTCTCAAGGGAAGTTTCGATGTTGTCGTTTACCCCCTATGGCCCACGTCAAAAAACTTCTGGTTAATGCACTCTCGCATTTCCATAATGTGTTCTCTCGTGCGTGCAACACAGTCTATGGAATAGATTGGATGCCCATTGCATTTGTTGGAAAAAAGAACGCTAAAGGTTGAGCGCGCATAACTGCAATATCGTCCATTCCTACTTCTGCTTCATTGATATCGGTTGGATAAGTGTACAAAAGGCCACACAGAAAACAAGAGGAAAATAAATAACTTTGGTGAGCAAGAAAACGCGTACAACGTCAAGAGGTGAGGTGACTTAGTTGAGGGAAAGACTAAATTCCATATTGCTGGGGATACTTGCTATCATAGCTATCACCAGCGAACTAGTCTCTTACAATATTTCGAGCTTCGCATCCAGAATTATTCTATTTATCGCCTTTTTCGCGCTATTATTGCTAATATTGATGTGTGCACGATTTCATTACACTAAGCGAAGCACATTCAATAGAAAAGCACTCATGTTCACAATATTGCTTGTTGTCTCTTTATCATTTCTTCTACGGCGATCTTATTCCATGTCGCAAGATTACGTAGAAAGACTCTCCCATAGTGAAACTTTTTTACGGGCTCAAAGTTACCGTGAAACTGGTTTTCTAGTATTTGACTCATCGCATTCTTACTTCTTCCAGCATTCCCTAGTCTTGCATTTCTTGAATAGTGTCTGCGGTATTCCCTCCCAGTGGAGTGTGTACATTTCCCTCTCATTTTATGCTATTTTGGTAGCGTTAATAGGTGTTTTTATCCTCAAAGAAACATATGAACTTGTGGAGGACTGGAACACAGGGTCATCGGTTATACCCCCGCTTGTGGCTCTTTCATTAGTATCCTTTGCATACGGCGAACGAAGTGAACTAGCTCTGCCACTAATGTTCCTTCTATTGTGTTATCTTTTCGATGCAGGTTTCAGTAATAGACGCAAAAGCGTGATCATCTTATTGTTTGTTCTCGGAATTACTTTCGGATCCACAACTTCCATTTTTGTAATGATTCCCTTCTTCTTCTTGTTCTCATTCTTCAGAAGGAGAACAGGAGCCATCATGTACGCTTTGATTCCTCTCACCTATTTGATTTACGCCGGATATACATATACACTATCATTGAAAAGATATTCTGAGTTTGTGTGGGAAGGGTTCTTAAATTTCCTAGGAGAAATTATGCGCGGTGGATTTCCAGTAAGAATTGTGCCATGGGGGCGTTCCACTATTCCAACGATGGAGGATATGTATATAACTTCTGCGGCTTACGTTTCGCTACTAGCGCTTTCTGTCATTATTGTGTTTGTTGCTGTGTTTTTTTGGGTAAAACCCCCTCGTAAGTATAATAGAAATGACGAAAACGCTCTTTTTCGGGCAGGTTTGGTTGCTACTTCGCTTGTACTTGGAATCGTTTTAATTGCGTATATAGGTGCCTCTGTGAATCCTGAGGTTCCGTTCTCTGATATAAGAACTATTTTAATAGTCTCTCTGACATTATTGGTGCCTTTTCTTTTTTTGTCACGCACCCTACTCAAGAGGATTAATGCAAACAAGGCGCTACTGATATTATTAGTTAGTTTAATGATTGTTGCATCGCTGAGAACGTATTATGAGGTATATCCGAAATCAGTTCATGATCCAGTAAATGCAGTTGAAGACGTGAGAATAGCTCCTTTGTCAGTTTATTACGTGGGAGATTTTCTCAGAACTTTTAAGACTGAAGGGGTCATTACATTTGATTACAAGACAGGAAGAGCATCAGCATATCTTTCTCGTGAGCATTTCCAATGTAGTATTTTCACGTCAAGGCTTACGCCCAGCACGGTAGTAGTGTTCGACATAAATGGATTAAAACTTGGTTCTCTATACACAGCCACTGAAGCGTACGCCGAAGCATACAATCTGATCTTGACCCAAAATGTAATCTATAGCAACGGTAACATCACAATAGTGCAAAGAAAATAAACTTTCAATCATGAAAGGCACTGGATAATCCTTTTAACATGACTCATTCAACTATAATGATCACGAATTCTTAGAATTATTTTATTATGAAGGTGGAAGAGCCTGCAACAGTATGACTGTGTAACCGTTTAGGGTTATTGGATCTGAGGCTTTAACGGTTCCTTTTTGGACGCTTGGGTTGTCCCAAGGAATTGTGTTGTCTATCTTATAGAAATTCAACTGCCCTGTGACTCCCTGCAAACTAACTGTCCGAGGCTCATCAACCTTGCAGATGAGCAATAGGTTTAATGTTCCTTGGTGAATCCAAGCGAGAGACCTTACATCGTTAGAAGAGCTAGAGGAACTCATAATCGAGTCGCCGACATGTAAATTGTTGCCAATCATGTGGTTGACATAGTATGGATACCACGGCTTGAAACCAGCGTTGTTTATCATCCCAAAACCGTATGCATTTGCATAGTAGCTAGAACTCAACTCAAAATAGATGTGGTAACTAACTCCTGATAGTATCTCGGTTCGCAATAAAAGAGTCAGCCATACTGCGCCAGCCATCTGCTGAATCCGCGGATCTGTTGTAGGTGACGCCCCATTGAAATTGCTTTCTGAGCAAATCATTGGCAAGTGTTTACCCCGATTCTGATACCATATCTGTTCAGCTTCAACAATGCTATACCACGTTTGCAGTTTTTCTGCTTCACGAATGATTTGCTCTTCTGTCTTCACTGGAGGATTTCTCCACTCATCATATTTATGGAAGTTTAGAGAGTCAACATCAGGCCCATTGTTGCGGAACCAATACTCCAGAACCTCTTTCCTATGAATGTAATCAAAGCTGACGATAACGTTGAGATTTTCCTGTTTCATACGTGACCTGCAAACACCAAAGAGCTGCATGTAATACCCAAGCTTCGTTTTGTCAGATTCTGACACAGGATTTTGCCCAAAATACACCCAAGCTTCGTTACCAATTTCATAAAATCTTACAGGCCAACCTTTTTCCTTAAAGTGTTTAACCCACTCCGCAGCATAAGAAGCGTAACTCTCTGGATACGGCAGTCCAGTGTCCGTATTTGTAGCCATTCCTAGAGGAACCTTAAGCTTTCCAGAGGAAAATATTCCTAGACATACGAGCGGCTCCGCTCCAATCTCAAAAATCTTTCCAACCACATCATCAACATCAGTCCAATTATATGTTCCTATTTTGGTTGCTTCGTCAAAATATGTGCAAGGCATCATTGACGGCATATGAGAAGCCGTTAAACCATCAAAAAACCGAACCAACTTAAACTGTGCATCTTTCGCTAACTGCCTCAGCTCAGAATGTTTTTGGAACGATCCTAATGAACCATAGGAAAGTTGGAAACCCAACGAAAAAGCATTAAAGCCTATTGTGTTGCTCGAGTTTACATTTACATCTACACGTACCCAATAACTAATCATGCCAGCAGAAGAAATAGTGCTATAAGATTGCAAACCAAAGCTCACCGAGACTGCGGAACAGGCGAGAATAATCAATAGGAAAGTAGTCCATGCTACTTTTTTACGGTTGTTAAGCGTCACATCTAACCCTGTAGCATATCGCATTAGTTACGATATAATAAACCTTGCTACTTTTGCGTTCAACATAAATACTCCTCAAAAGCCACGTTAACACAACTTATACACTTTAGCAGAACGAAACCCGCCACAAACTATCCAAAAATTCATAAAATACAATCATTCAAAACTCATGAAACAACGCACTCTCCAGTAAAACTATACTTCTAGAGGTATGTTCCATAAGTGTTTATCTGGAACTAGAAGGCTTAAATCTAATGAATCCAATTAGAAGTTAGACTAATAGCAAATACGGAGAAAGGAGTAGTTAAAAATATGAGCTTACTTAAAAAACACGTTTACCGTAAGCTGTTAAGTTCGATATTTATCGCGCTTCTTCTAGCCAACATCTCCTTCTTATTTGTAAACATCGAGCCCGTTTTAGCATCGCCAGGACTTGCGCTTAAATGGAGGGCATATCTTGGATCAAACGCGTTGACTGACATTACTCCGCTTGCGGCGGATCTTACTGGAGATGGCAAAATGGAGATTGTCGTAACAGGCGGACGTGGGGATTGGAGTGGTATAGGGGGTACCGTAACAGTGTTGGACGGAACCACTGGACGTATAATATGGCAACGTATTTTTGACGGCATAAAACCCCATTGTCCATTCGAGATCGCTGACTTGAACAATGATGGTATTCCCGAGATAATAATCGCTAATATGAATGGTCCACTGGCTTTACACGGCAACAACGGCAGCATATACTGGTGGAATACAAACGTGTCTTGCGAGAATCTGTACCTTGCAGTCTGCGACATTGACGGCGACGGGTATCCCGAGGTTTTTGTCAGCAGTGGAAAAGGACCATACCAAGGCTATGATTATATAACGTCTTTGACTTATGATGGAAAAATACTTCATCAAGCGCCCAGTTGGCATCCATGTTGGGGAGGTTTAACGGTTGGCGATGCAAATTTTGATGGAAAATTTGAACTTTATCAAGGAGACAGAAGCTATGACTATAACCCCGCAGAAGACCCATACAAATACGGCGGTATGGGAGTCCGCGCGCTTGATGCTCATACACTGACGCCGCTATGGAACGACTCCGACATCTTATGCAGCAGTCATATTCCAATGCTCGCTGACGTCGACAAGGATGGAATACTTGATGTACTCGTGACTCATCAAAGCACTGGCAGTGGCGGCCTCGCTGTCTATAGAGCCACAGACGGAAGCGTCTTAACCACTGGTGGTAAGTACAGAAAGGGATTAAGTCTCGGCTTACCCAGCCACTCGCAGCCAACAGTCTACGACATCGACGGCGACGGAAACCTCGAAATAATAACTTGCCGTGACTCAAACCCGAAAATCTGGGACTTGTATGATTGGAAATTAGATGCAACCCTTCCCGTTATATGCAATGAACCTCCAAAACTTGGAGATGTAACTGGCGACGGAAAGATGGACATTATTGCAGTAACTGGTAGCGAGATATACATCTACAGCTACGATAAAGCTAGTCAAACATATGTCCAGGCGGACTATGTAACTGGACTAAATAATGCTAAGTCATTCACATTGGTGCAAGATATAGATGGCGACGGGCTTAACGAGCTTGTTGTCCCAAGCTATAGTGGAAATATTTATTGCTTTGATACACCCGCTCCTGCATCGACAGCGAGAGCAAGGTCGGAATTACAGTTTTACAGCGAACGTAGGTGCGGAGCCTCAGAGTACGTGCCACCTCCAGGTCCCCCAGCCCCCATTATCTCTGACCCTATACCCTTAAACGGAGCAGCAAACGTTCCAATCACCCTTTCACAACTAAGCTTCAAACTGACAGACTACCAACATGATCCGATAAACTACACAGTCACAACCAACCCAGACATCGGCACTGGAAACGGCATAAACGTAGCCAACGGAAAATACACAGTTCCAGTAAGCAACCTTCATTACGGCACAACCTACACATGGACAGTCACAGCCACAGACGGAACAAACACAAACACCAAAACATTCACGTTCACAACCGAAAACCCACCACCATGGTGGAATCCCAACTGGAAACACCGCAGAACAATCACAATCAGCTCAGGTCAAATTCCCGCGGACCAAACTAACTTCCCAGTCTTAATAGAACTGACAGACAGCACCCTATCAACTAAAGCTCAATCAGACGGCGACGACTTCGTCTTCACCGACAGCAGTCACAACAAACTAAACCACGAAATAGAACTTTACGACAGCGCAACTGGGCATCTGGTTGCATGGGTTAACGTGCCCTTCCTCTCTTCAACCACAGATACCATTCTCTACCTGTACTATGGTAACCCAACATGTGAAAACCAGCAAAACACCGCAGCCGTATGGGGCACCCATTACAACATGGTCCTACACTTGTCAACTGGTTGTTATGATTCGACGGTTAATGTGAATGACGGTGTAGTTTATGGCAGCGTGGCTCAAGGCATGGATGGTAAGATTGACGGTTGCTACGAGTTTAATGGCGGCTATGTTGAGTTGCCTAGAGTGTGTTCAACAGAGACCCAGTTCACCTTTAGTGCTTGGATTTATGCTAGGTCTGGCGCCCGCTACTTTATTTCTGAGTGGTGGAATTATCAGGGTGCGT
>Ga0172366_10003862_pt1 | contig 11813 bp, 9 predicted proteins | sample LakKivSesite69cm_FD_114533 | JGI IMG/M metagenome (GOLD analysis project Ga0172366, IMG submission 114533) | Sediment microbial communities from Lake Kivu, Rwanda - Sediment site 69cm | ecosystem: Environmental > Aquatic > Freshwater > Lake > Sediment | place: Rwanda: Western Province, Lake Kivu... | reverse complement strand
GAGTGGCCGCCCACAGATGTTCTGCGTAGTAGGGCCAACCCTGACCCACGTTGTGCATGCAACAGCGATACAGCCTTGGGTCGCTCGACAGCATCGTCTCGTAGGACAGCTGCGTTCCGGAATCCTGCAGCAGGGGTGACTTGTCTGTCCTGTCGAGCTGTGTCATGTTCGGGGCAGTGAGATAGTGCAATGCCTTCAGGTCGGGGGTCATCGACGCGGGCAACGAATTGAAGGCGATGTTCTCGCATCTGTCGGCGTAGATCGGATTTCCGGTTATCAACAGCAGGATTTCGTCGCTGCGCATGAACTCAACTATCGAGCAGGTCTCGGCCCCTTGACGCGGACCGCCAAAACCTGGTCGAGCGTTCTCGTCCGCTCCGAACATCCCGCCTGGGACCTGCCCATATGTGTCCATCACTTCCTCGTAGTTTCTCTCGGTTGCTGCGAGATGGCGAGGATCATGGGACTGCTGATAGAACTGCGCAGGTTCTCTGAAGCTCTCGCATATGTTCACGCCATGCCAACTGGCTATTCCACTCGTCCAGTCAGCAGTGCGTTCATGTATGGTCTCCGCCAGATCTAGCAACCACTTCTCTCCAGTGTGATTGTAGAGCCAGTGAATGCTGTGGAGGCCATCTCCGCCCCTGACTTTCTGCCAACTCCCGGGCAGAAGGCTCTCCTTCGGCAGACTGTGCTGCCACTGGAAATACCTGGTCATGAACGGGATAACGCGGTTGTCGCCAGTGGCCTCATAGGAGGATCTGAGCACGTCCAGCATGATCATATTCGGCCAGAGGTCATTGTTCTCCCTGTTGACGCGCGGGCCAAAATAGCCGTCCCGATCTTGGCTGGACAAGACTGCTTCTATCCAAACTCTTGTTTCTGCGATTATGCGCTCATCGGCCAAGAGGTAGCCCAAGTCCTCAAAGCCCCTTAGCCAGTATGGAACCTCCTCCCACCCGTACTCGCCCTGTCCTTCCGAACTCGCCCACGCACTTCCCTCGAACTTGCACCAAGGGCTTGTCTCCTGGATGCGCCCGGTCAACCCATCAGCCATCAGAACAAGTTGTTGCCTGAGCCATCCCTTGGGGCGAATGCTCCCCAGCGGCAGCTTGATTAACGGACTGGGCAGCAACGGCTCTCGGTTGGAGACGTAGAACTGATTGTGCCATCCTACAGAAGGCGTCGAAACTACCTTCGGCATTTGACCCTCAGTTGGCTCGGTTGCCTTCGGCTATAACGTTTGAGAATCGCGTCGACCCCCTGTCGTGGCTGGAAAGCCTTAAGTCGAAACAGGAAATCGTCCGCTACTGGAGAACACATGGAAGTAGCACTCGGTCTCCAAAGCTACTCGCTCAGGAAGATGTCATACGAGGAGGCGGTTGAGACCGCCGCACGGTTGGGATTCAAGACCATAGAGGCCTTTCCGGGTCATCTCCCTCCTGACAGGGCGAATGTCGCAAGGGCGAAGACGATCTCGGAGAGAAACAGGGTCAGGCTTGTCGCTCACGGAGTCAACGCGCTTCAAGCAGATGCAGCCAAGCTGACTGGCATCTTCGAGTTCGCCGAGGCCGTCGGAATAGAGGTGATCACTGCCGACCCGGATCCAGCCTCCATTGCACTATTGGACAGACTGGTCGGCGACTACGGCATTGCAGTGGCGATTCACAACCATGGCCCGGGTCACAGGTACGCGACGGTCGAGGAGATACTCGAGGCAGTCAGGGGACATCACGAACTCATCGGCATGTGCCTTGACACTGGTCACTTGGCGAGGGCTGGAGAGGACATCACAGAGGCTGTCGACAAGCTGGGGGACAGACTCCACGGACTCCACCTGAAGGACGTCGACGACAACAATGACAACGTGGTCATAGGGGCCGGAAGGCTGGATCTCAAGATGATGTTCGAGAGGCTTAGCAAGTCGGGGATCTTGGGACGTGTTCCGGCAATTCTTGAGATAGAGATGAACCCCGATGATCCAATCCAGAACATAGGGGATTCCCTCAAGAACGTGCAAGGTATGCTGCGCCATGTCCAGTGACGTGATGCTGGCTAGCGTTGAGCGAGTCCTGAAACCCTTCATGGATGAGGCCTTACCGGAGGGAGGCATAGACGCCTCAAGGAGCTTGTGGCAGAAACCTGGAAAGGGCTCGGCCTCCGGAAGCGACATGTTCCCGGGGAAAGTCGACGTTCGGTACCTTCGCTTCCTCGTGGAAAACCTGTACCGCGTTGGTGAGATGACAGGCAACGCGAGGTATCGCTCGGTCGCGAACTCGCACGTGCAGTACATGGCCAAGATGATACGAGAGGATCACCCAACTTGGGCTTGGGGCAACGCTCTGGAGACGATCGGGCTGTTTCACGCGTACAATCCCCAGGACGACGGACTTGTGGAATGCGCCCGAAGGGTGTTGACCTGGGCTAGGAAAAGAAGTGTGAGGATCACCACCTGCGAGGGAGTGACGTTCCTGCACTACCCGTGCGGGTACGGCTTCCCGTACTCAAAGGACGCTGGGTGGACGAATGACCTCAGCATGCTCGGGTCAGGGATCGTGTGGGCACACGAACTGACAGACGATGATTCCCTTCTCAGGGATGCAGTGAGTTTTGCCGAGTACTTCGTGCAACCTTGGAGGCCGGACAGTGTGGGCGATGACGGGTACTGGCACTGCGGCACTTGGAGAGACGACTTGGGGTCGTGGGTCATTGGGCCGGCCCACTACACCGGCTTCGAGAGCACCGAGGCCTATGGCGACGAGACCTCCTGGGTCTTCTCGACGTTGACGTGTACTGACTATCTGACGCGGCTATATCGTCGCAGACGCGACCCCCGATTCCTAAATCGGTGCCTCAGGGCCACCAAGTGGGCGTTTGAGCACTGCCAATTCAGTGACGGTGCAGTGGGCCTCTGCGAGAGGGATGACAAGTGGTTGGGGTCGACGGGCGACGCGATTTCACAGGTTGCCATGCTCAAGCCCCTTGTTCCGAGTGATTCTGCTGAGTTCAAGGAGCTCCTTGAAGGCGCAAGGCGTTCGTTCAACTACCTGAGGGAGGAGTTTCCGAAGGCGAGAATCGAGGAGCACGGTGTGAAGTGGGTAACCCACAGGACTTCGCTCGATCCGCTGGTCAACGTTGGTATGCTCTGGGCAAGCGCAGTACTGGGTTGGCTGAACGCTGGCAGCTTGGGATTGCAGTAGAGAAGACCACGTTCTGTTGACCCACAGGGCGACGTGGCTCTCCACGCGGGCCCACCAAATCCCCTGGCGCTATCTGCGTAGCTTTGGCAGCATGAACCCGACCCTCTTGGCGTATTCCTCCCATTCCACCCCGAACTCCCTCCTCAGCATCTCGTCCTCCACCTTGGCCCTGTATGCTGCGCCTGGAACTGAGAGCAGACACGTGAACGCAATGCCAATCGGACTCCCGAACATCAAATCCAATCCAAACAGCAATACGATGAAACTGACGTAGAGGGGGTGCCTGCAGACAGCATACGGGCCACTCGTCACCAAGCTGCCCACGCTCGGCTTGGTGCCCCCAAGGATGCCACCCTTCAGATAGGCGATAACATATCCACACATCAACAGGCCAGTGACGAAGACCGACTGTCCGATCACACTTGGCATCACTTGGTGGCATGGGTCACAGTAGGCTATGGCCATGTTGCCCATGAACACAACCACCATGACGAGCGCCGGAACGTCGATGCCTAGCAGGGGCATCGTAGCGTTTTCATCGTTGGGTGAGAGACAAAAGGATTCCGCCGGCGCCTGTCAACGCCTCGCCCGTCTGATTCTTGCTGAGACTGCTCAGGTGCCGCGGCCAGTTCATCTCCTCCTGGGCATACCATTCGTACGTTACCTTTATCCGCAGGACAGTCGCGTCCGACCCCCTATGGTAACGTCAGACTCTTCACACGGTCCGGGCCACATTCCATCGCAATCCAACAGGCACTTCCTCGGCAGAGGGTCTCGTCTGAGCACGCTCCTTGGCCTTACACTTGTTCTGTCGCTGTTGTGTTCTGCCGTCCTCGTCGCAGGCCAATCAGCAGGAGTCTACGGCACCGTGAGAGACCCTGACGGCGATCCCATCGGAGGCTTGACCGTGACCGCCTATGATGGCGCAGGGTCATTCCTCGCCAAGACCCAAACCTCACCCGGCGGGAACTTCGTGATAAACCTCGATCGCGGCACGTACAAGATCGAGTTCGGGGGCAGGGGCTATCAGACAAGGTCAATAGTCGTCAACGTGGCAAGAGCCTACTCGCTCGTGGACATGGGAGACGTCGTCCTGGACTACAGCCTTGGACTCTCGATGGCGCAGACGTATCTCAGGGTGAATTGTCTCTCCGAAATCAGCGTACCGGTCACCCTGACGAATAAGGGCTCGGAGGACGAGCCAGTGAGCATATCCGTCGCTTCTCCAGACAGGTGGGACGCAGGCCTCTACTCAGGGTCAGCTGAAATCGGTGGACTTACACTGAGCCCCAACGACGTTCAAGCTCTTGACCTGAGGGTGTCGGTCCCATTCGATTCATCCGGTCTCTACAACTTGACGGTCGTTGCATCAGGTTGGACAATCCAATCAAGAAGCATGTCAGTGTATGTGGACAAGGTTGACCCCCAAGTAGTCACGTCCAAGTATCCATTTACTAGGACCACGCCGAGCTCAACCGTCACGTTCGACCTGACCATCAAGAACGTCCTATCGAAGGGGTTCGCCAGTTTGGTGCTCGTGGAGTGTCCGGTTGGCTGGATCGCGGATGTCACGAAACAAGATGGCAGCGACCTGTATGGTCTCTCGCTTGAACCGGGCGATGTCGTGCAGGCGGAACTCGCTCTCACTGTCCCTGGGACAGCTACTCCCGGGACCTATCAAATCGTGGTCTCGGTGAAAGCCTCAGACTTCGAGTCGTCGGTGACCCTCAGCGTCACTGTGGTTACAGGAGAGCCCGAGCCGAGGCTCAGCACGGACACGCCTTACATCGACGTCTATGCCGGGCGCACAGCCGAGTACTTGGTGACCGTGGGGAATGTCGGTGACTCTGATGGGATCATGGACATCAGCTTGGATGGGCTGCCCGCAGGCTACAACTGGGTAGCCAAGGACTCGAGTGGTAGCGTCATATCCAAGCTATACCTGAAGGCGGGTGAGAGCAAGCAACTGAAGATAGACGTCACTGTGCCTCCGCTAGCTGAGCCAGATGTCAAATCCCTAGTATTGCAGGTTGGAGTGGGCGATGCTTCTGATCGCTTGAACCTGAGTCTCGGAATACTGGGGTGGTACAGCATAGCCTACGTGACGCAGGACTTCTATGTGGAATCGTTGGCGGGACAGACGACGACGTTCCAGATATCGGTTCAGAACACAGGTTACAGTTCTCTGACAAACGCGAAATTGGAGACGTCTGACGTCCCCAGTGGATTCACTGTCAAGGTGGATCCCGCCGTTGTTCTATTGCTCAACCCACAGGGTTCTGCCACCTACACGCTGACCATCACCACGGACGCGAGCATCACCGCCGGCGACTACTACGTGACCCTAAGCCTCACTGCGGATCAGGCTCAGGTTCCAGTCCGGAGCCTTCACGTGTACGTCAAGCAAAGCGGGGAGATCGTGTACATCGGGGCTGGGATAGTAGTTGTCGTCGCGGCTGCCCTTCTTCTAATATACAGGAAGTACGGTAGGAGGTGAGGTGAGAAGGATGAGCTTCGCCATAGAAACCAAGGATCTCGTCAAGGTCTACAAGGACGGGAGGACGGAGGTCAGAGCCCTTGATGGTGTTGACATGAAGGTGCCCAAGGGAAGCGTGTACGGGTTCTTCGGTCCGAACGGATCGGGCAAGACGACGATGATATCCATTCTGATCGGACTGCTATTGCCAACCAGCGGGCACGCCGAGGTGCTAGGGCACGACGCGATCAAAGAGTCAGTGGAAATCAGGAGAAAAGTGGGTCTTCTTCCGGAGGGCTTCGGGCTGTACGAGCACATGACTGCGCTTGAGAATCTCACGTTTCTCGGGATGCTTGACGATCTCCCTACTGATCGGGCAAGAAGCAAGGCCCTCGAGGTCTTGGAGGCCGTGGGTCTGCAGGACAGGGCCAACGCCAGGGTCTCTGCCTTCTCCAGAGGCATGAAACAGAGGTTGGGGATGGCCCAAGCCCTGTTGAAGGATCCTGAACTGCTCCTGCTGGACGAGCCAACCGTGGGAATCGATCCCGACGGAGCAGCTGAGTTCCGAGACATAATCCGGCGGATCAACAGCGAAGGAAAGACCGTCCTGATGTCCACTCATCTCCTCCATGAGATCGGAATGCTGTGTACGCATGCAGCGGTGATCCGAAAGGGGAAACTACTGGCTCAAGGAAGCGTGGACGACCTGTCCCAACCGGTGAGGGCTACGAGGGGTTATGGCTACGAAATACAGGTCAAGTCAGGCGGCGAGGCGTTATTGCAGGAGGTTAAGCACTTGCCGGAAACGAAGGAGGCTGAGCTGAGGAACGGCAAACTGATGGTTGTTGCCAATGGTGACATAGGAAGCGTCCTCTTTTCGCTGGCGGCCAAGGGCCAGTACCAGATTGAATCTCTGACTCCAGTCAATCCCTCTTGGGATGACGTGTACCAGTTCTACGAAAGAGGTGATGGGCAATGAACAAGTCCCTAATCATAGCGCGCAAGGAATTCACCGATGGCATAACCAGCAAGAGATTCTGGGCGATAGTCGCCCTGTTCTTCCTCCTTTACGTGGCTACTGGCTTTGTGACAACCTCGGTCTTCAGAATAGGAGGTATCACCGAGTCTCGGGGATTGCTCCAGATGACGTCGAGCGTGGCCTCGACCATGACGCTCATGGCTCCGATACTGGGGATAGCATTGGCTTTCGACGCTATCTCCGGGGAGAGAGAACGGGGGACCCTCAAGGTCCTGCTGTCAAGGCCGATATACAGGGAGCACGTCGTAAACGGGAAGATAATATCGGCTCTCGCCTTGATAGGGCTGACCGTGACAGTCTCCTCACTGCTTTCAATATCAGCTTCCATACTGTTGCAGGGGACCTCCATCGCGCTAGACGACATAGTGAGGATCTCCCTCTTCATCGTCCTTTCGATACTCTTTTCGTTCGCTTACTACTCGATATCTCTATTCATCTCGACCTTCTCCAGCAGGTCAAGCCATTCACTCACGATTAGCCTAGGGGTCTGGATCTTCTTCGCGTTCATATTGTCGCTGCTGGGCAGCCTGATAGCCTACACGATCCTTGGACCAGCCCCCGCGATGTCATTCAACCCTGACTTCAACCGAACGCAAGGAGGAAACGCTGTAGGGATATCTCAAGCCTATCTCAATTACAGTCGGAAAGTGGAGGAGATCTCCAGCACGGTGCAGGCAGTCTCAATAAACTACCACTACTCATCGATTGCGAACTCCCTCTTCGTGACCTCTGTTGGTCCGTTCGGTCAGCAAGCACAACAGATTGACCTCATGTCGTTGCTTTCCTCGCGCTGGATTGACCTCTTGGTGGTCGCCGTCTTTCCAGTGATATTCCTGGTAGCATCTTACTTCGCTTTCACCAGAAGACAGGAGAAATAGTCGCCCCTCACGCTCGGGAGTCTGAACGATGCGACTTACGTCAGGCTCGCAATCACAAGTGTGGCCGAGGTACACGGACTTGTTTCTTCACCAACTCCGAAGGAGGAGAGCGCCGCAAAATCAGGCTTTGGTGTAGCAGGTGCCGTCTCCTTGGCGATGTGTCCCCTGTGAAAAGCATAAGTTGATGGCGTCCTTTCTGAGCAGTGGTTGTGAGGCTTTTGCCGAGATGGTTTGAGAAGCCAGTAAGAATGATGCGCTGGGATCTTCTGGGGGAGTACGCAAAAGTCAAGCGACTCGACCTCGATTCGTGGGCCAAAGAGAAGAAAGAGAAGTGGCACTCCAATTGCGAGTGGATAGTCGGGGTTCCTGGCGCTGCCCCTGGGACCGGCTACATGACCACCTTCGCAGCTGAGGGCTTTGAGAGATATCCCGGGTTCGAGGACTTCGACTCCATACGCGACTACATGCCTTACGCCCGCAAGTATGGCATCAAGGTGCTCGTCTACCTGAACATGCACTGGTACTCCTACGAGTTCTCTGCTGGACACCCGGGCTGGGAGCAGCTGACTTCCAACGGAAAATCCTATGGTAGCATTCATCCTCTCTATGGGAACGGAACGACCTTCTGCGTCAACTCGCCATGGAGGAATTGGGCGTTCAAGCTCATCCAAGAGACCGCTAGGGCAGGGGCTGATGGCGTATTCCTAGACGGGCCCGTGGTCTTTCCGGACTGCTGCTATTGCGATCACTGCCAAGACCGCTTCAGGTACAAGTATGGTGAGGAGATCCCCCAAGAGGACTGGAAGAGCGACCTCTGGAAGAAGTTCCTCTTGTTCAGGGAAGATTCGATGGCAGGGTTCCTGCGGGACGCAGGAGCTAGTCTCAAGGAGGTCGACCCCGACGGCGTGATCTTCCTAAACGCTGGGGGCTGGCGAGCGTCAGGTTGGAGAGTGGCGAGAGACATACAGAAAGTGGGGCCTTACCAACACTTCAACGGGGCCGAACAGTTCTTCCACCCCCATCCTGCACCTCACAATCTCTTCGCCTCGGCTCTCATGGCCAAGTACTTGGTGGCTGGCGGCAAGCCTGCAGTGGTCTTCACGCATCACACCCTTGGGGAGTGGCATTACAAATTCCTCCCGCCTTGGGAACTCAAGCTCGCGATTGCACAGACCGTCGCTTGTGGGGCGAATCCTTGGTTCGCGTTCTTCGGGAGGGCATACGATGAAGACGAGAGCGGAGCCATGGCTGTGGGAGAGATCCAAGGTTTCCTCGAACAGAACGAGGAGTACTACTACGGAGCCAAGTCAGCGGCGACGATTGCCGTCCACAACTCCGCCCAGACGGCCATGTTCTACATCTCAGAGCAGTCTGAGCTATACAGGGATCTGGGGACGGGCAAGGAGCAGGATCTGATCGCTGACCTCGGAACTGGCAAGACGACCGTGGACTGGTCCCGAAGGAAGAGCATCTGCGAGGCTGTGACCGAGAACTCGTTCACAGGTTACTGTGACATCCTGCTCAGGCAGCACATTCCATTCGATGTCATCTTGGACAGCGGTCTGACCGATGAAGGTCTGGGCCGATACGGCACTCTGGTCTTGCCCAACTCCGCGTGCCTCAGTGACTCACAGGTGGAAGCGATCAGCCGATTTGTGAAGAAGGGAGGGAATCTGGTTTCGTCGTTCGAGTCGGGAGTCTGCGATGAGTTCGGGGCACTCAGGGATGTCCCTGCACTGGACGGAATCATGGGGATCAGGGAAAGACACGGGATGTTTCCTGCAATGCTGGGTGAGAACTACATGAGGGTGATTCACGAGTACTCGGGCGTTCCCGCCAAGTCACTGTTGCCGAGAGGCCCGTTCTGTCTCAAGATAGCATCGACGGATCACGCGGACGTACCGATCGTCTTTCTGGAGCCCATTCGGTCCTTCTACATGCCGCTCTCAAACGAATCAGCGTACCCGGCCTTGGTCCTGAACTCTCACGGGAAGGGTAGGACAGCCTATTTCCCGCAGCTAGTCGGTTCATTCTACGCCACCCACAAGATCGAGGACACCGAGCGCCTCGTGACAGCAACTGTAAGGGCTCTCGACATGAAGATACCCATCGAGGTGGAAGCGCCTCCCACCGTCTTGGCAGAGGTGCGCGAACAGCAGGAGCCAAGTACGCGTAGCCTGATTCACTTGGTGAATTGCAGTGGAGACATGCAGAGGCCACTGACTACAGTGCTGCCCATTGGGAACATCAGAATCAAGGCAAGACAACAGGACGTCCGGTGCGTCAGGACGCTCGCCGGGGGCCAACAGCTCAGGTTCGACAAGCATAGTGACACGGTCGAGTTCGGGCTGCCAGAGTTGACCTTCTATGACGTGGTTGTGCTCGAGTAGCCCATTCCCTCAGATCAGGAGCCGGGGTGGCCGCTTCCGTCCACTAGGAGGGCCAGGCGACGGAGTCCTTCGCCCAAAGCGGGTGTGTCGAGCACACTGAGGCCTCGGCACAGTGATTTCTCCACTTCCGGATCAATGGGCAATTTGGCAATGGGCTGACTGAGTCCGGCTTCCTTCAGCCTGCCTTCGTCGATCTCACCGAAGGGCCTGAGGATCTTTCCGCAGTCACACGTGATGTACGACATATTCTCGACTAGACCGACGATGCCCACGCCCTCCCCCCTCAGGAAGGCCACCAGCCTGACCACTGCGTCCAGCGACAAGACAGACGGCGTCGTGACCAATAACGCCATTGCCTTGCTCCCTGCCAATCTCAGCAGCGCCATGAGCTCTTCTCCCATCCCCGGTGGCATGTCTGCTATCAGGTAGTCAAGTCGTCCCCAATTGACGACCGACAAGAACCCGACAACAAGACTCTCCGCTTCGCTTCCGCCAACAGGCAGGGCTTTCTCGCCCACCTCAGTAGCAGCGGACATGACCTTGACGCCATCAGCGATGAGTGGAACGATGCCCATCCTATTGCCCCTCCGATTCCCGGAGACTCCAGTCATCCTCTTAATCGGCGTCGCTTTGAAGTCCAAGTCGACCAGTCCGACTTTTCTTCCGATTCTTGACAAGCCTGACGCCAGTCCCACTGCCACTGTGCTCTTCCCGACGCCGCCCTTCACACTGCACACTATGATGACTCTGCCCATATCGCTCAAAGCTTGCTTGGCCATCCGCACCCGGGGGTCTAAAGCTCCTCCGCTCATTCTTCCACCTCGACCTTCTCCAAGATCACGCCGCTGGCCCCTGTCATGCGGTAGTCCCTGGAGCCGCACTTCGGGCATCTCATCCAAGCGTGCACGAGCTCGGGGAAGTAGTGCATGGGCACATCCTTGTCGCCCGACTCATCAGATATCAGCAGGTCGTCAGGCACATTCGCCGTCACGTCCTCTTCGACATCTTTGAACGTCCAATCAGTGCTGCATTTCATGCAGGTGAAGTGTGTCTCAGCTCTTTCCACCTTGAACTCGACATCTTCGATCCCCGCCTCCTTCGAGATCATCACCAGCGCCTCCCTCATGATCTGAGGATCGATCATGGAAAGGGTTCCCACCTTGACGGTCGCGGAGATGATCCGCGCACCGCCTCTTGACCTCGCGTAGTCCAGCAGAGAGGAGACGACTCCGGACGCGAGCTTCCACTCGTGCATCTGTCCAAGCCGACGCTCAGGTCGATAAATCCGTTAGCGTCCAGCTCGCGATTAGCTTAAAACGGTGCGCGAAGTCGACGCCATGCTTGGCCCTTGCGGTTGGGGTGGATGTGGGCACCTCCTCCATCAAGGCCGTTGTGCTCGATGGCGCGATCATCTCGGATTCGGCTCGGGCGCCGTTGCCCACGCCTCATTCGACGAGTGACCTCCAGAAGGCGTTTGTGGACGTATTCGAGTCGCTGCTCCCGGAGGAGAGGCGAGGACAGGTCAGGGCCTTGTGCATCGGCGGAAGGGCCCCGACCTTGGTGGGGATCCGCGGGGATCAGCAAGACGGCCCCGTCGTGGGATGGGAGGGCAGCCCAGCCAAGGCCACAAGGGGCAGGTTCTACCTCGACTCGATAGCCAAGTCGCTAATGGAGCATGACCGAGACCTCTACGACAGCTGCAGGTTCTTTGTGAACCCTCACGAGTACCTCACCTACTTGCTAACTGGCCTGGTCAGGTCTTCCACGCCATCGGACCTTTACCATCCCTGGGGCGGCTACGTGACCGAAGCCAAGAGAAGGCTCAAGAGT
>Ga0172366_10003861_pt1 | contig 11814 bp, 7 predicted proteins | sample LakKivSesite69cm_FD_114533 | JGI IMG/M metagenome (GOLD analysis project Ga0172366, IMG submission 114533) | Sediment microbial communities from Lake Kivu, Rwanda - Sediment site 69cm | ecosystem: Environmental > Aquatic > Freshwater > Lake > Sediment | place: Rwanda: Western Province, Lake Kivu... | reverse complement strand
TGTACAGATACTCAGACTTTGCCGACAGAGAGGTGGTTGGCTTTTTATCGGCTGCGCTTGCCTATGGCAGGGTAGAGCAGATCGAAAAGAGCCTGAACAATCTTTTCGCCCGTATGGGCAAAAGCCCATCTGTGTTTGTGAAAAACTTCGGCAAAGATGGCCGAGAAAGCCTGAAAAGTTTCAAGCATCGTTTCACAACCGGACAGGACATCTCGGATTTGCTGAAAATTTTGAAGCATGTTCTTCATAGCCAGGGTAGCATAGAGGCTTACTTTTTGCGTGGATACAGGCAAACAGACAGGGATATTATTCCGGCTTTATCCGAATTTTGTGAATCACTTCTTGGGCTTTATGCCCAGAAGCCTGGCGTCCGGGTTGGTCCGGGATTAAAGTTTTTGCTGGCAAGTCCATCGGGAAAAAGTGTGTGTAAAAGACTGAACCTTTTTTTGCGTTGGATGGTACGTAATGATGAAGTCGATCCTGGCTTATGGAAGTCAATTGACAAAGCCAAACTGATTGTTCCAGTGGATGTCCATATAGCCAGATTGTGCAGGATTTTGGGGCTTTACGACCGAAAAACAGTCTCTTTGGCAACAGCAGTAGAAATAACGGAAAGGTTCGCAGAGATTGAGCCAGCCGACCCTGTAAAATATGACTTTGCCCTGAGCCGAATCGGTATTATGGATAATTGCGACGGCAACTATCGGCAGCACTGTAAAAACTGTGAACTGCTTGGCTATTGTTTCCGTAGATAATCGACTGCACGTTATCAAGGGACTTTTGCTGGATACGTTATGCGCCGGGCTAAAGACAAGATGAAAGTGTTGTTTGTATGTACGGGCAATTCCTGCCGCAGCCAAATGGCAGAGGGCTGGGCCAGACACTTAAAGGGCGATATTATTGAGGCGTACTCAGCCGGCGTCTGGCCGGTCGGCGTCCATCCCGGAGCGATAAGAGTTATGGCGGAGGCGGGGGTGGATATCTCAGACCAGGACTCAAAGCACGTTGATGAAATGTTAGGGATTGATTTTGATTATGTCGTAACGTTGTGCGACAATGCAAAGCAGCAGTGTCCGGTATTTCCCGGCAAGGCTAAGCTCATTCACAAGGCCTTTGAGGATCCTGTTGCCGTGTTCGGTAGCGAAGAGCAAATTATGCACGCCTTTCGCAAGACACGAGACGATATAAAAGCATTTATAGAAACATTGCCGGAAATTCTGAAGCAATGAAAAAAAGTATTTAGCCCCGCAATTTATTGCGGGGTTCTATCTCTAAGTAGCTATGGATGCAGAGCAATTGGAAAAATATAGCTCAGCGGTAACGCTTTCGGATATGGAGGTTTTTGTATTTCCGGAGCTGGCGTACAGCCTGGTTCTGGCTAATATTATGAGTCCCCTTATCTGGCAATGGCGGAACATAGATTGTTTCAAGCTCTTGCAGGGCAAAAGCAGCTACCGAAAACTGATGCGGCTCAGGCAGTTCATAATGGATGAATACGAGTTCAACCTCGACCTGGAAACCTGGGGCCTTAGCAGCAAGGCCAGAGAGCTGAAGCGCTTCGAGAAATTCATCTCGCCAGAGGATATCGCCAGTAGCAACGCACTTTTTGGCTATGAGGGCGACAAGTACTATTTCGATGTTGATATTCGCAGGCATTTCGGCCTGGATAAATATGATAGTGATATTATCCCGTACTGGAAGACCGAAACGGTCGAAGCGATGGATGCGTTTCGGCTCAAGAGAGGTTATGCAAAACGGGCGGGCGAGTGCGTTTCGCTGGCGGCTTTGTATGCCGCGGCAGCTTTCATCGTATGCGGGGTGCCATTGGAAGATATTTATATGATATTTACGCCGTTACACTCGCAAAATTTCATCGATGTAAACGACGGGGTATTGACCAACAACCGCAGGCTCGTTACGAAGGCTATGTGGTTCAACGGCACTGAGATTTCCGACAAGGCGCAACGTGCGCTACGCAATGAAAACGTCACCATAGTGGCCCATTCGACCGGTTATGTGCACTGTTTTTACCAAGAGGCGACGATGAATAAAGAGCTTTATCAGAAATTTGCCCATAAGCTGGCCTCGTATCTGACTATGGATTTGTCGCTTGGCGTCTTTTCAGGTTTCTTGCGCAGTCGTCGCGACTATCAGGAATACTTTCAGCTCTGCCGGGACTGCCACGGACAGGCACAGTTTCTCAAGGCGGAGGTCTTGTTTCATTACGAGCACGGAAGCAATTATAGAATCGCCGACTCAACACACGAAAAGTTGCTGGCTGAGGTCTCGGATGAAGATTTTGTTCCATACGAGCTTCCCGGCAGAATTCGCTGCGATAAGCTCGATGGGTTTCTAAGGCAGCAGAAAATAGACATCCGGAATCCACAAGGTAGAAACACCTTGATAAGGTTTATCGAGCCTGTGGTTCCTGATGCTCAGCGGCTTGTAGAAGAGTTAGCCGATTTTGTGTACGCCGAAGCTAAGCTGCCGACAATTAACAAGAATTTTGTGCCAACTGCGCCGATTGAAATCTCTACAGAGCAGAATAGAGAACAGATAATCGACTATCTGCGGCAATTGCGCGCAAGCAATTCCACCGCTGACCTTGCATTCTACGCATACCGTGACATGGGAACTTGCGATTGGGTCCCATTTGTCAAGGCGGCAGTTGAAAGAAATCCGGTCTCGATAGAGATGGCAAGCAATATGTCCATCGAGCAGGCATACGAGTGGCTCAGTGGCCTCGCTAATGAGTCCATTTACTCTGATAATCGCCTTGCCCAACCCGATGAGGTGGTAAACTACGGACGGGGCGACGGAGTTGAGAAGGCCTTGGCGCTGGCAAACGTAATCCGTCAGAGAAGTCCTGAACAAGATATTGAAATAATAGTAGAAAGTGACAGCGTGGTGCTGAAGGGACAGAACGAGTATCGCTTTTTATCCGGTGAAGGATTTGAAAAGCACATTACAATCTGCCAGAGCGGCGAAATAAATGCAGGTTAGAACTGTTTATGGAGAAACACAGTATGGTAGTGGAACTTAAAACGGGTGTTTATTGGGTTGGCGTAGTCGACTGGGCTATTCGGCACTTCCACGGATATGAGCTGTCAACGCATCGGGGAACCACTTACAACGCATATTTGATCATCGACGAGAAATCCGCCCTTGTCGATACTGTCTGGGGGCCATTCCAGAAAGAATTTGTCGAAAATATCCGGCAGATTATAGACCCAGGCAAGATTGACTTTGTTATCGCCAACCACGCTGAGCCTGACCATTCGGGAAGTCTGCCGGAGATTATGCGGCTTGCAAAAAACGCCACGCTTATCGTATCCAAGCGTGGGCGGGAAAGTATTGAAGGCCATTATCATCAAGGCTGGAACTTCAAGTCCGTACAAACCGCCGACAAGGTCAGCCTCGGCAAGAATGAGCTTGTTTTTGTCGAGGCACCGATGCTGCATTGGCCGGATAGTATGTTTACCTACCTAACCGGACACAACATTCTTATGCCAAATGACGCCTTTGGCCAGCACTATGCCACGGCATTTCGCTTTAACGACCAGGTCAATGAAGAAGAATTGTATGAAGAGGCCATGAAATATTATGCCAACATTCTCACGCCGTTTAGTAACTTGGTGACCAAGAAGATCGACGAGGTTCTATCGTTGAAATTGCCCGTCGACATTATTGCCCCGAGTCACGGCGTAATATGGCGAAAAGAGCCGTTGCAGATAGTAAAAAAATACCAGCAGTGGGCAGCGCAAAAGCCGGAGAAAAAAGCGGTGGTTCTTTATGACACGATGTGGCAGGCGACCCGGCGAATGGCTGAGGCAATCGCAAATGGCCTGGCCGCCGAGGCAGTAGAGCACAAACTCTACCATACGGCTCTGGCTGATCGCAATGATGTTATAACCGAGATTTTTCGGGCAAGGGCTGTCGTCATTGGCTCGCCGACATTGAATAGAGGACTTCTACCAACGATAACGCCGATACTTGAGGATTTGAAAGGTCTGCGATTTCAGAATAAAATCGGCGCTGCCTTTGGCAGCTACGGCTGGAGCGGCGAGTCTGTCAAAATAATCGAGGAGCATTTCGGCAAGTGTGGAATCCCCGTAGTGGCAGAAGGTGTGTTGGCAAAGTGGCAGCCATCTGCTGATGACCTGGCCAATTGTGAACGCCTGGGCCGCAAAGTCGCTGATGCCGTCAAAAGCGGGTGATTTACCGATGAGAGATTTAAGATGTTGTTGACGATGATTCGTGCGTGATAGGGTAGGGCAGCGGTGAAACCGGAGGCTGATATTTAGCCCCACGTTTTACGTGGGGTCTGGAAGTGGAAAAGAAGAAATGTTCAAATGCCCCGGACAAGACCAGAGATTTTGGAAGCCTGGAGATGTTTTTGAGGTGCGATGTCCCCGGTGTGGTACCTCTATTGAATTTTTTAAGGACGAGCCAAAACTCAAATGCCGCAAGTGTGGTAACATCGTCGTCAATCCTAAGATGAATCTCGGCTGTGCGCAGTGGTGTCTGTACGCCGAACAATGTTTGGGAGTTTCGCCCACAAGAAGTCGTCCAGAGAACCCGAAGGACCGCTCTGGTAATTTGAAATTGGCGCCATAGGCGCGCGGCACATTTAAGCTCGATATGGAAATTGAGCGAGAAGAAGACCAAGAACTATGAGTATGTTCTGCGTCTTTATGGTCAAGACCATTTTTAGCACACTTACTAATGTGAACTTTGACCCCAAGCGTTTCAGGCAATTTTTGCAGCGGGCAGTTGGAATAAAGAAAAAAGCACAAAAGCTATATGAGGGTGCGGCGAAAAAGGCCGGCAAAAAGGCTGATCTGCAGCGATGCTCTATCGCCTGGTGGGAAGGAACTGACGATTTGGATGGCCTTATCCGCAAGGGACAGGCCATTAGCAGGGGGCGGATGTTTCATCTATATTGGCATCCAGGCGATTATCGGGCTTAAACATTCCACTGATTGAAAAATCAAAGAGCAAAAATCAAAACTTGTCCTGAGCGAAGTCGAAGGATCGTGGAGTTGCCGCTGAGCGGCAATGACTTCCTTAATTTTTCACTTTGCATTTTGAATTTTGATTTTTAAGGAGGGGCGGCTGGATGAATATTTGAACAAAACTCCCAGGTTCATAATTGCCTTGTGCGCTTATAGTTGCGGTTTGTAACAGTAGTAGCAGGCGTAACAGACGGACGGAGGTTGCGATTTCTTTGTCATATTTGCCTTTGCGACCAGCAAAAAAGTTAAGCGGGCAGGGTAACGAACCGATAAATTTCCTCTGAGGAGCAAGGTGTATTGGCTGTTTTTGAGCCTTTAGAAAGACTTTGAGACTCGGTAATTTTTTGGGGAGTTTTGATAACATGAACAGGGCGCAGACAATAACGATTGCACTGTTTTTATCCATCGTAAGTGTTTACTTGGGTGGATGCGGAAATAAGTTCTTTGATCCGACCCAGATAGGAAGATTCCGTCCCACGCCTGCGGTCAACGTGATACTGGATTCATTAGGCGTGGCAGAGGAGACCCCGGTTCCCTACAAGGATGCTGAGGAGCCGCGACCGAATGACATTGTCGCCGTAGAGAGTGACTATGTATTCGCATCCGGGGACGTTGTCAGGATAGCTATTTTTGAGCTCCTTCAAGAAGGGATAACAGTCATAAATGATTATGTTGTGACTGAAACCGGCAAAATTTCGATACCGGATGTCGGCGTTGTTCAGGCGGCAGGATTAACCGAAAGACAACTCGAAGACCAGATAAAACAGACACTTTCGCCTGGCATATTGAAGGCGCCTTCAGTGACCGTAACTCTGCTTAGTTCACAACAGCGAACGTATTCTATTTTGGGTAACGGTGTGCCGGCGCCGGGCAGATACCTTATTCCCCGGTATGATTTCAGGTTGACCGACGCACTTGCCACTGCAGGCGGGCCGGCACAATTCAACGTCAGCTACATCTACGTGTCACGGCGTCAGAAGAGCAAACAGGAATCCCCCGAAGGCACTAAACCTGAAGCTGGCAAGCTGGACCCCCGATTCGGATCGGGGTTGGATACGGTTCAGCCGAATCAGGGTGAGCTTGCGACTTTTCAACCTGGCCGCACCAGAGGTCAACTATCTGTGCCGACATCTGCGACGTCTGAGTTGCCTGCTAAGCGTGGTGTTTCTGGACGGCAGGACCGTGATCTGCGGTTTCAGTCTGAACGAGAGATGCTGCAAATGATAACACCTCAGGTGCAATACAACTGGCCAGAGAGCAAAAAAGTGGTTATAGCCTCCACTGAGATGACAAGGAATGGAGAACTTGACCAAGTGACTTTGCCGCCGAGTTTTTACGTGCCGGCCAATCGCACACAGCAGAAAACGTCAACAAGAAGCGCACCGAACAGGCAGGTTTGGGGGCTGACTGATCGCGGCACTACAAGGGATCAAATGGGCCCCACCTATACTCCGAGCACACAGGGCAGACTATTCGGTTCATCGATGACCGACCAGCAAACCAGTAATAATGAATCCGGCGGAGAGATTGAGTGGACGTTCAGGGATGGCAAATGGGTTCCCATTCAAGTTGTGCCGCCGCAACAGGCAGTGCCCGAAATAAAACAACAGGAACTGCCCGGCGATCAGATAGAGTGGACATTCCAGGACGGCAAGTGGGTGCCCGTTCAAGTTGCTCCGCCGAAACCGGCGGAGCCTCAGGCTAAAGAGGCTGAAGCTGGCGGCCGGATAGAGTGGATTTTTGAAGACGGAAAATGGGTGCCGGTCCAGGTTGGTCCGGCTAAGCCCACAACAAAGCCGGTGATAAAATTTGAGCCGGAAGGGCCTGTCGTGCCGCTGGAGGAAAAGCTGGTGGCCGAGGAGATTGAGTGGGGAAAGGCGGTCCAGGCACGAGTCATAAAAATTCCGGCGGCCAAATTGCTCGCCGGTGACCCGCGGTATAATGTTGTCATAAAGCCCGGCGATACGATTCATGTGCCGGTTGATATTGTTGGCGAATGCTGTATAATGGGCAATGTCAACAACAGGGGATACATTAACATAACAGGCCGACCAATGACCTTGAAGATGGCTATAGCTGCGGTAGGCGGCCTGGGGCCTTTGGCCTGGCCAAAACGCTGCGAAGTGATAAGAAGAATTGGCGAAAACAAAGAAGAGATTGTAATGGTTGACCTGGATAAAATTGCCAGCGGTGAACAGCCGGACTTCTTTATTAAGCCGAACGACCTGATCAACGTTGGCACACATGCAACCGCCATGTGGCGTGCGGTTTTGCGGAATGCCTTCAGAGCGACTTACGGCTTCGGTTTTGTCTACGACCGCAATTTCGCGGACAAGGATTATGTGGCGGAACCCGGAGCGCTGTATAATCCGATAGCGCCTTGGAAGTGGGAGCATGTCTTTTAAAAGGATTCCGTAATCACACGGTTGTAGAGATTGTTTGGTCTATCAGTCAAAGAGAGCAGAACGGTGTAGGTGTGGTGAGACAACATTGGCGCGATATTGGTCTAGATAATTACGTCAAGATAGCAATAATAGGAGTGCTGTTCTGCTTTCTTTTCCGCAATGAGATTGGCACTATTATCCATACCTGGCTAACCGACGCAAGTTGGTCGCACGGTTTTTTAATCCCTCTTTTCAGTTTGTACTTCATCAATCAGCATAGAAAAGAGATCTTGAACCTTCAAACCAAGCCAAACTATCTCGGCTTGGTTTTCTTAATTTGGTGGATTCTGTTTTATTTTTTTAACATAATCAGCCCGTCCGGATATGCATATTTTCGCCCGATTTCTGCGATAGCAGCGCTTGGAGCAGTGGTGCTGTTTCTGGGCGGCTGGCGTTTGGTCAAGCACACGTGGCTGCCGATCGCTTTTTTGGTATTTGCTATACCGCTGCCCGACAGGACATATAAGGCAATCAGCATACCAATGCGGATATGGGCGGCTCAAGCTGCGACGTTTTTCCTGAACCTCGTTGGCAATATAGAGGCAACATCCCGCGGTGTTATAATAGATGTGATGTATCGTGGCAAGGCGGTTGAGCCGCCGTTAGATGTGGCTGAAGCGTGCAGCGGAATGCGGCTGTTGATGGCCTTCTTAGCTCTGGGTGTGGCTATGGCCTATTTGCACTACAGGCCTTTGTGGCAGCGAATTATTCTGTTGGCCTCTACGATTCCTATAGCGATAATCTGCAATACCGTGCGGGTCGTAGTCACGGGATTCATTTATGTGTTGATTAGCCCGAAATATACCACGGGCGTTTACCACGACATGCTTGGCATAGGAATGCTGCCGCTGGCGTTTGCCTTGTATGGCTTTCTGGGCTGGTTTATGTCAAGTTTGTTTGTAGAAGAAGCCCAGTTATCTCGCCGGAATGTTGTGGTTAGGAATAAACCTCAAACGCCATAGAATGCGTTTGACAGCTAAGCCTGATGTGTGATGCAGCTAACGAAATCCGACATTCGAGTTTATTTGCAGCCAGCCTTCTTGATATGCGTTGTGGTGCTTGCGATAGCGGGGGGCACGTCAAGAAAGTTGAGGGTAGTAAAGAAGGAATTCCTACCGCTAAAGAAGTCTTTTGACGCTTTAGATGAAGAAAGGTTGGCTACTTACAAAGTCGTACAAAAGCTGAAAATCGAAAATGAAGATATACTTAAAGAGCTCGGAACACAGGATTATATCCAATGGGTTCTGGAGGATGCCAGTGCACCGGCTGACAGTGTTGTTCGAAGACTAATGTTGTTTATCACTTATTATGGGCGTCCGGACCGGGTGCCACATGTGCCGGAAGAGTGCTATACCGGAGGTGGTTTTCAGATATTGGCAAAAGATGCCGTGATATTTAGGATAAAGAATGCCGGTTTTGAGAGGAAAATCGAGGGAGAGTACCGCCTTTTTGGCAGTGTGAAGGCGGATTTCTGGCAGAGACTCATTGAATTCCCGGTTTTGTACTTTTTTAACGTAAGTGGAGAATACGCCGGCAGTAGAGGCAAAGCCAGATTTGCCCTGAACAAGAACATTTTTCGGAAATATACGTATTTTTCCAAGGTTGAGCTGGTTTTCAATCAGGCGTTGGCCGCACCAAGTAAACAGGAGGCTGTCGAGGCAAGCGAAAAAGTCCTGGGCGTCATTCTACCTGTTTTGGAAAAAGACCACTGGCCCGGCCCGGCAAATGCAAATATCAAAAATTAAAAATCAAAATTGTGGAGTCGCCACAAGCGGCGATGACATCCTTAATTTTGAATTTTGCATTTTGATTTTTGATTTGCCCCGGCGGGAAGGAAAAAGTTTATGGCAAAGAGACTGAACAAAAAAGTCGTGCTTATTGGCTCAGCAGTTTTGCTGTTACTGGTGTTGGTAGTTGTGGTGGCTATTTTGCATCTGAGCAGAGACCCGGAAAAATTCATAAGCGATGGCGACGCTGCGATGCTTGCCAAAGACTACGAAAAGGCTGAACGCAGCTACCTGAGAGCGTACCGAGTGGCAGGGTCGGATCAGCAACTCAAAATAGACATGCTCTTCAAGCTCGCGGATTTGTACATCGAAAACGACCAATGGCCCAAAGTGCGTGGATGCTGGCAACAGATAATCATTATAGACCCTAAGAATGTAAAGGCTCGACTGGCAGGGTTGAAATATCTTTACATTATCGCCGACAGTTACGCCAGGACTGGAAGAAGCGAAAGCACAGTATGGAGTGAGATTGAGAAGCAAGCATCTGAGGCTATAACGGTCGTCGAGAATGGAAATTTGCTCGGCGAAGAAAGTGCCAAATGGGAGCCGGTCTTCGGTAAAGAAAATAGAAGCATTGAGCGTGCCCCGAGCCTGACCTTAGGCTCTTATCTGTACTTGATCCGAGGTCGAGCTGCCCTTGAGTTAGGCAGAATGGGGGCGGTAACATCTCCGGAGCAATGGCTGGACAAAGCAATGAGTGATTTGCAGAAGGTTCAGCAGCTCGACCCGCAGAACGTTAATGCCTATTTGTATTTGGCTGATGCCACCGTCGCAAAAGCCCAGATTCTTGCCTCAAGAGGAAACGTCGAGGAAAAAGAAAAAGCTGCTAAGACTGCGGGAGAGCTCTTACAAAAGGCGGTCGAAGTTGCCGGCGGCGATCCACGAGCGCACATCAATCTTCTATCCAACAAGCTGAAGCTTGCACAAAGGAGTGAGATTGTACAGGCAAAACAGCAGATTCAAGCAATGGAGCCCAACTTTACGGATCTTGTAAACAAGTTCCCTTCCAGTGCAGAGGCATTTGCTGCACTTTCCGGATTCTATTATGTCTATTCGATGTTCTGCGCCCAGGAGTTAGGTCTTAAGAATATTGACAAGGCTGTAGACGCGATGACTAAAGCGGTTGCATTGGATAAAGAAAACGTGGCATACGCAATCAGCACCGCAAATCTCTACTATCGCAAGTTTTCCGTTCATGGGCAGAAGTCCGAAGTGTTCAAAGCCATCGAGGTGGCTAAAAATGCACTTGCACTGCCAGACGCACAGGATACAGCCGGGCCACGAAGTTATGCAAACAGGATGAACAGGTTCATATTGAACTCTTTCCTTGCCAATCGCTATATCGAGCTGGTACTTGAGCCCAGTCAGGAAGTATCGCAGTCTCAAACGGCGGCCTGGCTGGCAGAAGCCGAGAAAGCTGTGCACGAAATTGAGCAAATTTTCGGTAGCGGCGAAGAGCCACAGGTGCTGAAGTGGCAAGGAATGCTTCAGCTCGCCAAAGGAAATCTCAACGCCGCGGTCCAGACGCTCTACGAAGCTTACCAGCGGATAAAGGCGTCTAAAGCTCCTCAGGAAAGAGATGCTCACCTCTCTTACGCTCTGGCGAAGATTTTTATGGACACTTCCGAACTCGGTGCTGTAAAGGAGTTTCTGGAAGGGGCCTTGAACGCAGGGATAGCCGAGACAAAAATCGAAGCTGTTTTGGATTACGCGGATGTGGCGTTAAAACTAAGAGGCTTTACAGAAGCCTTGGACCTTGTAAACTTTTTTGAGAATAGATATTGGACCAATAATAGAAGCCAGACGCTTCGCATCAACGTTCATATTGCCGCAAATGAGTTCGACGAGGCTGAGCAAGAATTGGCCCGTTTCACACCAGAGGACCCCAATACAGTTAGACTGCGTCTGGCGCTGGTAGAGGCTAAGATTGATCAGCTTCGAGGCGCCATTGCACAAAGGCAAATGGAGGTGGATTCCACCTCTATTCTCCAGCCAGGCCAGGTGGGTGAAAAACAGAACGTTGAGTCTGACGCCGCAGTAAAGTTGATGAAGGCCGAGTTAGATAAGCATAAACAACATCGAGCTGATTTGGTGGCGAAACTGCTGTCTGTTTCGCCAGATTCTGTTGATGAGGCGTCTGTCGCTAAGGCCTGCAGCGACCTCGTTTCACTGGCACGGATAGGCGATGCTGCGGACTTGGTCAACAAATTCTTAACATGCTCTCCGAATAGTGGAGCGGCTTTAGTCTACAAAAAGTTGCTTTCTGAGCCTGAGCCGACAAATGTCTCGGACCAAAGGCGCAAAGAGATAGAACAGCAGGCTCTATCGGGCATTGCTGACCCGCTTCATCAGGCTCTGGAGCTCGGCATATTCTATCGGAGAAACAACGAGCCGGACAAGGCAGTTGGACAGTTTAAAAAAGCCCTGGAAATGCAAGCTTCACCAGAGCGCAGCACCGACAGATCGGCTTTTAAGTTGAGCGACCAGCTTAGCCCACAGGCCCTTGCTGCCAGCCATCTTTTCGATATAGCAACTGATAGCAAAAATTGGGAGTTGGCAGAATACGTC
>Ga0172366_10003856_pt1 | contig 11822 bp, 7 predicted proteins | sample LakKivSesite69cm_FD_114533 | JGI IMG/M metagenome (GOLD analysis project Ga0172366, IMG submission 114533) | Sediment microbial communities from Lake Kivu, Rwanda - Sediment site 69cm | ecosystem: Environmental > Aquatic > Freshwater > Lake > Sediment | place: Rwanda: Western Province, Lake Kivu... | reverse complement strand
ACCCGAACCCCAAAGGCCTGCAAGCCGGTCAGATCGTCCGCTACGATTGGGATTTCGGCGACGGGACGACGCTGCCCGACGCCTCGGCCCGCGAAGAGCACACCTACACGACTGCCGGAGCGTACCTCGTCCGCGTGACGGTGGCCGACGACGATGGGAACACCCGAAGCGACTCGGTTCAGGTGACGGTCACGAATCTCCCGCCCATAGCAAACTGCGGCGTCGTCACAGGGATGGTCTACATAGGGACGAGGTACTTCCATGGCACTGGAAGCGATCCCGATGGCTGCGTGGTGGAGTACGAGTGGGATTTCGACGGCGACGGCGCGTACGATTGGAGCTCGCCTTCGACAGGCGAGACAACTTACACGTATGCGGATACGGGGACTTATACCGCAGAATTACGCGTGACCGATGACGACGGAAACACAGGCACTGCACAGGTACAGGTGCGGGTGCGGCAGTACCCTGTCTTCCCACCAGAGGTGATAAGACCGTGAGAGTATGGCGTGCGCAATTCTAGCGTGCGCAATTCTAGCGGGCGCAATTCTAGCGTGCGTGACCTTGGACGGCAGCGTTGCTTGGAATGCGGGCGAAGGGGATAACCCCTACCCTCAGATCGGACCGAGGCATTACATTGGAGGCGTATCACGCCGTCAAGCCGCGACCTGCCGGATAGTGCAGCCCGTGACCACACGTTCCTCTTCGTTGCTCCGCTTCTTTGAGAACCGCAACCTCGGCCTGCTCTGGTTCGGCCAGACGGTCAGCATGGCGGGCGATTCGATCTACGCGAAGGCCCTCCTCTGGCTCATGCTCGACCTGACCGGATCGTCGGGCATCACCGGCCTTGTCGCGCTCAGCAGCTACCTGCCGACGCTTCTCGTGGGCGTGTGGGCTGGCGTCGTGGTTGACAGGATGGACCGCAGGCGGCTCATGATGGCCGCCGACGCGGCACGTGCCGCGCTCGTCGTGCTCATCCCGGTGCTCTACAGTTTCGGTTGGCTTGGGCCTTGGGGGCTGTTCGGGATCACCTTCCTCGTCGCCACCGGGGCGGCGTTCTTCAACCCCGCACGCGACGCCCTCGTGCCGATGCTCGTCCCCGACCGACAGCGCCTCCTCAAAGCGAACGCGATCATCCAGTCTTCCTGGATGTTCGCGCTCTTCCTCGGTCCGGGCGCGGCGCTTGCGCTGCTCCACTGGTTTCACGTCCGCACCGCTCACCTTTTCTACCTCGACGCAGCAGGCTACGGGGTCAGTATGGCGTGCATCTGGGCGATCCTTGTGCCGAGGACGCACCATGAGGTCCTGGCGAAGCATCTTCCCATCCGGCACGACCTCGTCGAAGGGCTGAAACTTGCGGCGGGTGATCGGCGTGTGCGCGGGCTGCTCCTCATCACGGCGGCGGACAACCTCTTCATCATGGGGCCTGCCGGGGTGGGCACAGTGGTCTTCGTGCGGAACGTGCTGAATGAGAACATCAACAGCCTCATGCTCATCGAGGGTTGCTACGCGGTGGGGATGATCGCCGGTACGACGCTGCTTCCTCTCTGGCAGCGACGGTTCAACTACGGGCGGATATTGCTCATCGGAATGATGCTTGACGGGCTGACGTTTGTCCCGCTTCTTTTGGTAAAGACATTGTGGGGCACGGCTTTGACGATCATCATTCACAGCCTTGCAATCCCCCTGCTCATTGTCGCCCGTCCGTCGCTCGTCCAGCAGATCGTGCCGCAGAGGATGCAGGGGCGCATCTTCAGCATGATCGGTGTCACCGTCATCGGCTTCACTGCCCTTTCAACGGGTCTTACCGGCGTGGTCGCCGAGGTTGTGCCCATGCCGACGGTATTCGGCGTGATCGGTCTCGGCGCGGCCTTGTGCGGCGTGTGGGGGTGGTCAATAACCGAATTGCGGGAGGCTGGCGAGCGATAGCCGTTCGGCGAGGGCTACGCGTGTGCGAGAGGGTATCATTCGCTTTTCAGTGAGGAATCGTACATGTTTGGACGTAGGGGCGAGGCATACCTCGCCCCTACAAGATATTGTTTCGACACGCTTTGTAGGGGCGACTCTCGAGTCGCCCTTGTAGTCCGTGATGAAGTGGTATTATCTGGAACCCATATCGGTTCATCCCACCTGGCCGGACTTCCACCTGCGAGGGTCATCCGAAAACTCATAGGAGCAGGCTCGGCTTCGCCTGATTGATGCCAGGGGAGTAGGGGATCGAGAACCTTGAGGCGGTACAATCCGATTGTCGCATTCCTCGGCCTGCTGATCATGCTGGCAGGCGCGGTGATCGTCTTCACCATATTTGCGATGAGGGGCCAGACAGCGAAGACTGACCTGTGGATTGCCATTGGAGTGATCCTGACGCTCGTCGGGTGGTTGCTCCAACGTCTTTACTCCGGAAGAAGAGCGCGCCACTGAAGGTGTCCGCACGGAAGATCGCGTGCATCACCATCGGAGGTCCGGCCATGAAAGTGACAGTGCTCACGAGCGAGTTTCCTCCGTTCGTCTACGGCGGGGTGGGAGTGCATCTGCGCTACCTGACGCAGGAGCTTCGCCGCACCGTTGAGCTTGACGTGCGGTACTTCGGGAGCGAGGCGCGTGCAGAAGAGCATCTCCGCGTGACGCCCTTCGGCCCCTGGGGGGTGGCACAGGAGGCTGATGATCCCCAGCTTGGCAAGGCGCTGGCTCCGCTCACCACCGACGTGGCGATGGTCGCTCGGCGCATCGAGGCCGACGTGGTGCACGCGCACACGTGGTACACCTTCTTCGCAGGCCATCTGGCGCGCCTGCTCTACGAAATTCCTCTCGTCGTCACGGTCCACAGCCTCGAACCGAAGCGCCCCTGGAAGGCCGAGCAACTGGGCCGGGGATATGCTCTCAGCACGTGGCTTGAAAAGACCGGCATCGAAACCGCCGACCGCGTGATTGCCGTGAGTGAGGAGATGAAGCGCGACATCCTCTCGGTCTACACCCTCGACCCGGCGAAGGTGGTGATCGTGCACAACGGGGTGGACCTTGCGAAATACCGCCCCTCCCACGCGGTGAACGTGCGCGAGAAATACGGTGTGAAAGGTCCCTTCGTCCTCTTCGTGGGCCGGGTGAGTCGGCAGAAGGGCATCAGCGTCCTGCTCAGCGCGGCGCGACACCTTGAGGGGGACGCGATGCTCGTCATGGCGGCTTCAAGCCCCGATACTCCCGAATTGCAGGCCGAACTGGAAGAGCAGGCACGCACCAACCCGCGCCTCCTCTGGATCAACCGTATGCTGCCGGAGGATGACCTCATCTCCCTCTACACCGAGGCCGATCTCTTCGTCTGCCCGTCTGTCTACGAGCCGTTCGGGATCATCAACCTTGAGGCGATGGCATGTGGCACGCCGGTCGTCGCCAGCGCCGTCGGCGGCATCCCTGAGGTGGTCGTTGACGGCGAGACTGGTATCCTTGTGCCGCCGGTGCGACCGGACCTCCTCGCTGAAGCGATCAACAAGCTCATGGGCGACCCCGGCCTGCGAAAACGCTACGCGGACGCCGGACGCCGCCGCGTGGAAGAGCACTTCAGTTGGCGGCGCATTGCAGAACAGACGCTTGCCGTGTACAGGGAGGCCATGGGAAAGCGATGACCGCACCTGTTTCCCTCGCGCAAGCGGTTGCCTGGCTCAGCCCCTCGAAAGTCGAAGGGCAGCGCTGGTTCCGTCACAAGGGCCGGATACGCGGCGGCTTCGAGGCCGTTGACGGCTGGCCGATCATGCGCGGAGGATCGCTCTACGGCTGGTGGCTCGTCGTGAAGGTCCCTGTGGAAGGGGAAGCCGCGCTCTACCAGGTCCCCGTCGTGCTCGCCGACGAACCGGCCTCCGACCAGGTGCGGTTGGGGGAATGCGTCTCTGAGGGCCGTGCGCGGACGCTCGTTGATGGCGCGAGCGACGCACTCGTGCTCGGCGACCTGATCGCCCGCGTACGGGAGGGGAAGGGGGCCGTTCGTGCGGAGCGGTTCGGCGCGCCCATTTCTCCTCCCGCGCTCGTGGAATCCGTCCATCAGGATTCCTCCAACACGCTCTGCCGACTTGACGGAACGCTCCTCTTCAAGCTCTATCGCTGCCTTGACGCGGCAGGCAGGCGCGAGGCCGACCTGCTCGCCGCGCTCGCACGGCAGAACACGGAGGGCATCCCGGAGGTGCGGGCGGTGGTCGGGTATGAGGGCGCGAACGGTGAGAAGTGGGCGCTTGCGCTCGTCCAGGAATGGGTGAGTCATGGAGTGAATGCGTGGGACCGGCTCACCAGGACTCTGGCTCGCGGGCCGGGGGTTGACACCGATATAGACATCCGCTCCATGGCAAAGTCGGTGGCTGCCGTCCATCGGGGGCTTATGGCCGTCGGTGCGCGGGAGTGGACCGAGGACGACACGTCGGCCCTGAAAGCGCGCATTGGGAAGCAGATCGCCCGGCTTCGTGAGACGGAGGAAGCGAAAGCCTCGCCTCAGCTTGCAAGCGATCTAGAAGCGGCTCTTGAGCGGACAAACGCGCTCCCGATCACCGAGGGCGGCGTCGTCTGTCCGGTGCACGGCGACCTGCACCTCGGACAATTGCTGTATCAGCACGGACGCTACCTCGTGCTCGACTTCGAGGGCGAACCCCTCGCCTCGCCCGAAGCCCGGCTCGCATGGCATTCTCCGCTCAAAGACGTGGCGGGCATGCTCCGGTCGTTCGACTACGCCGCCGCGATGGCACGTCGCCAGGGCGCTCCTGGCAGCCGGGACGACTGGGAACGATGGGTGAACCGGGCGGAAGAGACGTTCCTCGACGCGTACGCCCGGAATCTGCACGTCCACGGCGCGCCGCCGACGGCTGCACGGGATATTGCACACCCTCTGGGAGACCATGCGGGGCTGCTTTCTCTGTATCTTCTGGAGAAGGCCACGTACGAGATTGCGTATGAATTGCAATCGCGTCCGGATTGGCTCGACATCCCGCAGCACGGACTGCGGCGTGTCCTGTCGCGCATAGGCGTCCGCATGTGATACGCTTTTTCAGAGGTAGGGACGATCCTTGTGATCGCCTCAAGAAAGAGGGCGAATACGAGATTCGCCCTTACAAGGTATTGTTTCGACACGCCTTGTAGGGGCGACTCGCGAGTTGCCCTCGTAGTCCGTGATGGAGTAGTATTATCTGGAACCCGTATGAGCTATCCCGGAACATGGAACCTCTGACGCTACCTTCGTCCGCCGACCCGTTCATTCGTCAGCTTCGTCGCACGCTTGAGGAGAGACGCCTCCTGCGGCAGGGCCAGAGCGTGCTCGTCGCGTGTTCCGGTGGGGCCGACAGCACCGCGCTCCTCGTGGCGCTGAGCGTCCTTGCCGGGCCTTGGGGGATCAGGCTCCGCGTCGGGCACGTGCACCACAACCTGCGCGGGGCCGACGCCGATGCGGACGCCGAACGTGCCCGCGAACTGGCGAGTGCGCTTGGCTGGCCGTTCCATCTCGGGGCTGCCGACGTGCCCGCGCTCCGCGCCGAACGGGGAGGCTCCCTTGAGGAGGTGGCGCGGTGGGCGCGGATGGAGGTGCTCCGCGACATGCTCCGCCAGACCGGAGCGGACCTTCTGGCGATGGCGCATCACCTCGACGATCAGGCGGAAACGGTGCTCATGCACCTTTTGCGCGGGTCCGGTCTTGCGGGATTGACTGGCATGTCGTGGGGGCCGGAGGGCAGGATCATTCGCCCTTTGCTCGGAACGCGCAGGCAGGAGCTTCGGGATGCGCTCCTCCGGTGGGGAATCGCCTGGCGCGAGGATGCGTCGAACGATTCGCTGGAGATCACCCGCAACCGTCTGCGGCATGTCCTCCTGCCCTTCTTGGAGCGAGAATGGAACCCGCAGATCATCCCCTCGCTTGCGCGACTGGCGGAAATCGCAGCCGCCGACGAAGCCGCGCTGGAGGATTGGCTCGACCGGATATGGCCTTCGGTGATCCGTAAACAAATGCCTGAGATGATTATCCTTGATAGGATGCTCGTCCAGTCGTACCCTTTAGGGATTAGGCGAAGGATTCTCCGGCGAGCGGCACAGACTTTGCATACTGTGAAGACGCCGCTCCGCTACGCCGAGACGCTGCGCCTGACCTCTCTGGCGGAAGGAGAGGGAAAGGTGGTGCTGCGCGGTCGGGTGAGCGCGTGGAGCAGCAAGACGGAGGTCTGGCTGGAAGCGGCGGACGCATGGTGCGGGCCGACGACGGTCAGTACGGACGGGGAGACGCGGCTGCCGGGCTGGGGCACGCTGCATGTCACGAGCGGCGACCGGTGCGACGCGGGCGCGAAAGAGAGGCTTCTCTGGCCGAAAGAGCACCTTGGCTCACCGGTGATGGTTCGTCGCTGGCGGAAGGGCGACCGGATTCTGCGACGCGGGCGATTGCGCCTCATCGCGGACCTTGCGCGCAGGCGAAAGCCGCCCCTCGACCCGCGAGCGATCATCCTGGTGGCGGACCCCGAACGGATCGTATGGGTGCCGGGGCTTGCGGCTGCTCAGGTTCCGGAAATCCTATCCAGCGAGCAGAGCGTGCCCCCGGAGCGGATGGTGACGTTTGTATGGGAACGAGAGAGCGATGCCGGGATCAGGTGAACGCCCCCCAGTGCTCATCCCGGAAGCGGCCATACGGGAGCGGGTGAGGGCGCTGGGAGAACAGATCACCCGCGACTATCAGTCGCTCGACCTCGTGTCGCCCGACTTTACGTCGCCCGACCTCGTGGTGTTGGGGGTGCTTAAGGGCGCGTTCATGTTCGTGGCGGACCTCGTGCGGGAAATTGACCTCTCGGTGGTGGTGGATTTCGTGTCTGCAAGCAGCTACGGGGGCGAACGGACTTCCACCGGGCAAGTGAAGCTCATACCGGGGACATGGACCGACGTGGAGGGCCGCGATGTGTTGGTTGTGGAGGACGTGATAGACACGGGAAGGACGCTTGATGCCATCATTGCCGCCGTCAGGGAGCATCAGGCGCGAAGCGTGCGTACAGTCGCTCTGCTGCGGAAGCCCAGAGCGCGCGCGAGGATTGATTACGTCGGATTTGACATTGACGACAGGTTCGTCGTGGGCTACAGCCTGGACGACGCAGGCAAGTGGCGGCACTTGTCGTACATAGGATTTGTGACCGACATGCCGTCATGAAGACCGGCATAGTGTGCGGTGCGGAAGGTAGAAGAATCGAATGGCTTCGGATGAGCGGAACACATCGAACGATGAGAGACAGACAAAGCGAAGGCGGCGTCCGCGACGACGCCATCCCACCGGGCCGACGCCCGCCGATTCGCGCCGGAGCGCCGAGCAGGCACGACCCGCGCAGCAGGACCTCCAAGAGGAACGGCGACCCGCGCAGGAAAGAGAGTACGCGGAGAGCCGCTCTCCTGACCGGGGTGCGGATAAGGCCGCTCAGCGCGCTCAGGAAAACAGCAAGAAGCAGAAGCCGCAGAAACCGGTCCTGAAGCAACCCCATAAGCCGCACCGTCGCAGGCCAAGGAGTTTGCGTCGGTGGAGCGGGGGCCGAGTTGTCACTTTTGTGGCCCTTGCGGCGCTTCTTGCCATTGTTCTCTGGCGCACCATGACCGGAACGCGGGGACGCGACACCGTCTCCTACAGCGAATTCACGACAGAATACCTTGCCAAAGGCCAGGTACACGCTATCCGCGTGATCGGCGACCGCCTGGAAGCGACGTTGAAACCTGCTGGAGCGGAGGAGGTCCCGGAGCGGAAGCTCGTCTACCTGGGGTCGTTGCAGATCACTCCGGAGTTGGCGAAAAGCTGGGCCGAGCGCGGCGTCAACGTGGAGTTCCGGCCTTCAAGCTCCGCCTGGCGGACCCTGCTCAACGCGCTTCCTTACGCGGCGATCCTCGTGGTCATCTTCTTCCTCTTTCGGCAGGCGCAAAGTGGCCAGCGCGGGATATTCACCTTCGGCAAGAGCCGCGCACGCGAGTTGACGGAAGACGTGCCGACGATCACATTCGCGGAGGTCGCGGGGGTCGAAGAAGCCAAGCAGGAGCTCCAGGAGATCGTCGAGTTCCTCAGGGAACCGGGAAAGTTCCAACGGCTCGGCGGCAAGATTCCACGCGGTGTGCTCATGGTTGGGCCTCCGGGCACGGGGAAGACCTACCTCGCACGTGCGGTTGCAGGCGAGGCCGGAGTGCCCTTCTTCAACATCAGTGGCTCCGATTTCGTCGAGATGTTCGTCGGCGTCGGCGCGTCTCGTGTGCGGGACCTGTTTGAGCGGGCGAAGGCGAAAGCTTCGTGCATCGTGTTCATTGACGAGATTGACGCGGTCGGGCGGCATCGCGGGGCCGGTCTCGGAGGCGGGCACGACGAGCGCGAGCAGACGCTCAACCAGCTCCTCGTCGAGATGGATGGATTCGATACGAACTCCACCGTCATCCTCATTGCCGCGACGAATCGCCCGGATGTCCTTGACCCGGCACTTCTGCGCCCTGGTCGCTTCGACCGGCAGGTGGTGCTCGACATGCCGGACGTGCGCGGGCGCGAGGGCATCCTCAAGATTCATACGCGGGACGTGATACTCGCACGCGACGTGGACCTTCACGCCCTGGCGAAGGGAACCCCCGGCCTTTCGGGAGCCGATTTGCGGAATCTCGTGAACGAGGCCGCGCTTCTGGCGGCGCGGAATAATCGGCGCGAAGTCGGCATGTTCGAGTTTGAAATGGCCAAGGAAAAGGTCATGTGGGGTGTGGAACGGCGCAGCCTCGTCATGTCCGACGAGGAGCGTCGGGTTACGGCGTTCCACGAGGCCGGTCATGCCCTTGCTGCGATCTTCACGCCGGGTGCGGACCCGGTGCACAAGGTCACAATCATCCCGCGCGGACGAGCATTGGGGTTGACCGCGTACCTGCCCGACGACGAGCGGCATACCGTATCGCAAAGCTGGTGCACGGGCAAGCTCGTGGGCATCCTCGGAGGGCGCGCGGCGGAGGAATTGGTCTTCGGAGAGATCACCAACGGCGCGGCGGGCGATCTGGAGATGGCCAGCGCTCTGGCACGCCGCATGGTGTGCGAATGGGGCATGAGTCCTCGGGTGGGGCCGGTGGCGGTCGGCGGCAAGAACGAGGAAATCTTCATCGGCAGAGAGCTTGTCCAATCCCGCGCCCTGAGCGAGCGGACGCTGCAAATCATTGACGATGAGGTCCGCAGGATCATTGACGGCGCTCTCAGGCAGGCATCGGCGTTGTTTGAGCGGAACCGTGCGGCGCTCGATGCGATTGCCGATGCGCTGCTCGTGCGTGAAGTGCTTGATAGGAAGCAGATAGACCAGATCATCCAGCCGCTTCTGGCGAAAAGCGGGACCTCGGCGGAAATCGAGCCGACCTCTGCAAGCTCTCGTGGGCCGATTGTGGTGGAGCGTCCCGCATCGTCCGCACCCTCGGCGCGTCCGGCGCCACCCAGACCGAAAGAGCAAGACGACGTGCGCGCTGGAAGCGACGTGCGCGAGGGGAAGCAGCATCGTCCGCACCCTGAGGAACGCCCGCCCGCCCTCGAACCGGCTGAGGAGCCGACGGTGGTCTTCCACGACGAATCGCCTCTGCCGAGTCCGAAGATTCCAGAGAAATCTGCCGCCTCTCCGAAGCCGATGACGTTCGGTCGCAAGCCCAAAATGGTGAAGCGCTTCGGATTGCCTTCGTCGGAAGTGCCGGAGACTGGTATATCCGTCTCGTCGGTCGTCGGGGGGCATCTCATGGTCTACGGGCGTCCTTTGCGTGCGGCGAGCAACGGCGGGGCGCAAAGCAAGTCGGCGCAACCGGCGGACGAGCAGCCCCACGCGCCGGACGTGCTGCCTGCCGATGCCGACGCAATGCCGCACGATGAGCAGGGCGGCGTCATCCAGACGGGCGTCATTCAGACGGAGGAAGAACCCCCGACAATCCAGCAGGAAGGGGATGTGGCTGCTCAACCGGAGGTGACGGATGCAGCGCAGGGCGAAGAGCACGGTGAGCAAAGCGCGTCGTCCGTCACGCCGAAAGAGACCATGGCAGAATCCGAGAAATCCTCGGATGAGCAAGGAAACCAGGCTGCGAACCTATAGGGAGACTGGGCCACGTTCACGCTCTTTCACTTCGGCTTCATCAACATCACGGTGGCAGACCTGCTCGATGTCACCCTGATGACCATTATTTTCTACAAGACCTTTATGCTCTTGCGAGGGACCAGGTCCGCCCCGATGGTAATCGGTCTGGTGATCCTCTTGGGGGTGGCGGTTCTGGCCGAGCGCACGGAGATGATCGGCGTGAGTTGGCTGCTCACACAGGTCAAAACCATCTGGCTTATCGGTCTTGTCATCGTGTTTCAGACGGAGCTGCGGCGGCTTCTCTCGTACCTGGGGCAGAACCGATTGCTGCGGCCCCTTTTCAGCGAAGCGCCCGACCAGACGATTGACGAGATCGTCACCGCGACCCGCGTGCTTTCCGGGCAAGGCGTCGGCGCGCTCATCGTGCTGACGCGAGAAGTCGGCATCGCAGGGATCATCGAGACCGGCGTGCGGCTTCGAGCCGAGGTATCGGCGGCTCTTCTCGTCACCCTCTTCAATCCCAAAACGCCGCTCCACGATGGCGCAGTGGTCATCACGGGGAATCAGATCGAGGCGGCCAAGTGCATCCTCCCGCTCACGCAGAACCCGGTGGACCCTCATCTGGGCACGCGTCATCGGGCGGCAATCGGGCTTTCCGAGGAATCGGACGCGGTGACCGTCGTCGTCTCCGAAGAGACTCGCGCCATTTCTGTGGCGAGCAACGGAGGCATCCGCCGGAATATTCCGCCGGATGAGCTTCGTACCCTGTTGTCGAGGGAATTGAACCGCCGTTCCGTCCTCTCCCCGGCACGAGCGTGAGGCGCATTCTCATCCACGAGAGGGGTACGTCCAATTGGGAAAGGGTGTATATTGCCTTGGTATAAGGAACTAACGTGTACTATCAACTGTTAAAGAGGGGTATCAGGTTATCAGGCTCCTACCGGCATGGGAACTTTCACCTTTTTCTCTGGCATGTGATGGCGGGATGAACAGCACTTTCTCTGGACGCACCAGCTGCGGTAGTGCCAATAGCCCATGCGCGGTATGGCGGCTGGCAACCCTTGCCCTTTTCCTCGTAGCGCACTCATTGGCCCACGCCGACGTGACGGCGCACGCCGACGTGGCGGTGCTGCACGCCGACTCGTACGGCCTGGACCTTGAGGTGACCACTCCCCTCCGGGTAGATACCCTCGCAGAGGAGAGCGAGGCGGCGAGCGGGGGAAGAGCCTTGGCCTGCGTGCGCGTCGGCGATTGGCCGGTCACGACGACTCCCGGCGAACCAGAACTCCCCTATCTTGTCGTGCCGCTTGTAATTCCGCCGATGGGCAGCGCTCAGGCGATGGTCGTCTCGCGTGAAGATACGAGCGTTGCGGTGGGCGAAGTCACCCGTGCCGAAGAGGACCGGGCAATTGGGCTTGAGGAGGCGGCAGGCGGCCCGCTCCCTCCTTCTGTCTCGGAAATGCCCTCCGCGACGGTATCGGTGGAAGCCATCGGCATTTCCCGCGATGTGCGGATGGCGCGGCTGGTCGTCAGGCCAGTGGAATTTGTCGGCGGGAGGGTCACGTGGGCGAAACGGCTGCGTATTGCGGTACGCTTCACCTCGCCGCCCCTTGCCAGGCCCGCACGGCTGGCCTCCGAGCCGATCTCGCAGCATCCTGCCGGTTTTGCGATCAACGCGGATCAAATAGAGGCGTTCCGCCTCCCCAGTGAACCGTCCCCTCGTGCGCGGGTCGCGTCTCTGCCGACAAGACCGCGCATATACCTCTACATCCGCTT
>Ga0172366_10003854_pt1 | contig 11824 bp, 11 predicted proteins | sample LakKivSesite69cm_FD_114533 | JGI IMG/M metagenome (GOLD analysis project Ga0172366, IMG submission 114533) | Sediment microbial communities from Lake Kivu, Rwanda - Sediment site 69cm | ecosystem: Environmental > Aquatic > Freshwater > Lake > Sediment | place: Rwanda: Western Province, Lake... | reverse complement strand
CGAGCAGGTGCATCGGCTGCACCCCGATGCGGTGATGGTGCGGGATCGCGGGGGTGATCGGGACACGATCCTGGGACCACTCGTGCGTGCCGGTATCCGGTTCGTGGTGCGGGGGATGTCCAGTGGCGCCGTACGATATTGTCGTACGCGGTGAGACCGTGTATATTCTCTCGAACCGTACGAAGGGAAGGCGAACGCTCGCGTCCCTTCATTTGTTTTTGAGGGAACCTTCATCACCAATCGTGGTGTTCAACTTCACGCTATGGAGCGCACGCCCTCGCAGGGCGCGCTCAGGAGCAGCGTACGACGGTGAGAATCTGGGACGACGCGGCCGAGTCATTGGACTTGCCGCTCACGTTTCTCGGCCTTCCCGAACCGCCGGGCGGCCCGGAGGCGGCAAAGGTATGCATCTGGCCGATCCCCTACGAGAGCACCACGAGCTACCGCACTGGGACGCGCTTCGGCCCGCAGGCGATCATAGACGCCTCGCGGTACGTGGAGACGTACGACGAAGAGCGCGACTGGGACCTTGCGAGCCTCCCCATTGCGACGTTGCCAGGTGTCGGGCCGCTCTTGGGGGCGAGCGAGCAGATGATGAAGCGCATCGAATCTCTGGCAACCGAGATCATCCGTCCGGGACGCATGATCATCGCGCTCGGCGGCGAACATTCCCTCACCGCTCCGCTCGTGCGCGCACACGCGAGGACCTACCCCGACCTGACCGTCGTGCAGCTCGACGCTCACGCCGACCTGCGCGACGCCTACGAAGGGACGGGCGCGGGCCACGCTTCCACAATGCGACGGGTGGCTGAAGTCGCGCCGACGGTGGGGATCGGCGTGCGCAGCATATCGGCGGAAGAGATGAACTGGCTGCGGTCGCAGGAATCCGCCGCGCCCGACCGGACGACGGTGATCTTCGCCCACCAGATGCGGCGGCATCTGGCGGTCGTGGAGGAAGCACTTACGAGGGTGCGCGGCAATGTATATTTAACCATTGATCTTGACGTGTTTGACCCCGGCATCATGCCCGGCGTCGGAACTCCCGAACCGGGTGGGATGTCCTGGGAAGGCGTACTGGACGTGGTCTCGGCGGTGGCGAAGCGCGCCGTCATCGTCGGCGCAGACGTGGTTGAGCTTGCGCCGGTCTCCGGCAGCGTCGTCTCGGAATTCGTCGCAGCCAAGCTTGTCTCGAAAATAGTTACTTACCGTTTTGCCCCTTCACCGAGGGAGTAACGTCATGCCGAAAAAAGGTGAAGCTGGACGGACCCAGGAGCACCCCAGTTATTCGAGGGAAAAGCTCAAGAAATTCGAGGAGATTCTCCAGCAATCTCGCCAACGCATCATGCAGGGCTTCGACGAACAGAAAGCCGAAATAGACGGATTCAAGGGCGAAACGGAATCCGATGCCAACGACGATGCCTCCAACATCGTGGAACTCAACATCCTCATGACGTTGAGCGACTCGCAGAAGCGCGAGTTGGACCAGATCACGATGGCGATGATGAAGATCAAGGACGGCACGTACGGCATCTGCGAGGGATGCGGTCAGTTGATTTCCGAAAAGCGCCTGCTCGCGCTGCCCTTTGCCAATCTCTGCGTCGAATGCAAAGGGAAGGAAGAACGGGGCACGGTCGTCCTTCAGCGCGAAAACCGGATCGCCCCCGTTGACGAAGACTTTCTCGTGAGCGACGACGAGAATGAGCCATACTGAGAAGCGCACGGAGGAGGCGTTCGGCGGAGACGGTGCGAATCTCGTTGCACCAGAGCGGAATGCGGTCTAGGCTCCATCCGCCGGTATCGGTTCGTGGGGTTTGCGCCCGTAGACTTTCGCGTATGCCTTACAGAACGGGCAGAAGCCCTCTTCGATGTGCTTGACGAACCAGAACGCGATGCCCCGTTGCTTTTTCCGCGCATGGCTGCATACGACGCACTCGAGACAGTGCCGCGCCATCCAGCGGTCCCGCTCGGTGATTGTCTCGCTGTTCATCGTCCCCCGCACCTCATGGAATGCGTACCCTCGAAGAATCGCTTCTCCGGTCAGCCTTCTTCTCAAGAACCCGCGATGACTTCGCAGAAGCGCGACAGCTCAGGGACAAAGCCCGATTGGCCGGTCGTCTCCGAACACTTCGGCGGTGAAGACTTCCAGCGTGATGTCCTCGTCGTGCCATGCCGAAAGCGGAAGCCCGGCTTTCATGCACACGTGGTCGAGGAATGCCTCGCGCCCCCACCCTTGCTCGACCGGAACCTGCGGCAATAGCACGCCCCGGCGTCCGCGACCGCTCACGAGAATGCCGTGCGTGCCGACGACCACCTCGTCCGGCGATGCGATCTTCCTGAGCGGTGAAAGCACGGAAATTTCGAGCGTGGAGTCCTCCAGTTCTTCGGGAACCATGGACTCAAACCGAGGGTCGTGCTGTGCGGCGGAACACGCCATGAGGATGACTGTCTCGGCGAGGGGCTTGGTCGCCTGCATCTGCCCGATGCACCCGCGCAGCTCTCCCTGGCGGCGGATCGTGACGAACGCCCCTTTCGGTTCGAGCAGCGCAGGGCGGTCCTGAGGCACATCCGGCGCGGGCTGGTCCGCAACGGCAGCGCGTATGGATTTCCGCGCCAGATCAAGGAGAAGTGCGCGGTCCGCTTCCGAGAGCGCAGCCTCCGTCGCTTCGGCCTCCGCATTGCCTGCCCCAGCCTCGCTGTAGTATACGACCGCGCCATACCCGACGACGTAGCCGCCGTGATGCCCGGTGGCATCGGCTGAAGTCGCGTGAGCGAGCACCCGCGTGCCGAGCGCGCCCCGTCGCCGGGCGAATTCCTTCACGACGGCAATCGGGCCGCCGCCGCAGGCCTGAACCTGTTCGGAGGCAAGGTCGTTGCAGAATTCCTCCGGCGAGGCTTTCTCCGCCTCCTCCAGGGTGACCTCGTCAATGGCCTGGCATTCCGCCTCGGAGTACCCATGATAGAGGTCGCTCGACGCAACGGCGAGCACCCGCATCCCCTGCGTCGCCTCGGCAATCGCGTGGGCGAGCTTCCGGCAGATCGTCCAAGAACGGTCCATCATGACGAGCGGCACGATGGGTACTTCGCCGATGGCTCGCTGGATGAACGGCAGTTGGACCTCAATAGCATGTTCAAGGCCGTGCCCCAACGTCGTCTCGCGGATACCTGCCCCGCTTTTCAGCAACCGCTCCGCGATCTCGCGGTGAACCGGCAGCGCGCCGAGCGGGGTGGCGTACCCACCTTTCGCCATGAGGGAAACCCCGTCGAACGCGTCGCGGTGCGAGGGTGCAATGACGATCACCGCGTCGAAGCTCTGGCCTTGCACCTGCCGGTAGGCTGCTGCTGCGGTGGCTCCGCTGTAAACGTACCCGGCGTGCGGCGCGACAAGTGCGACGATGCGCTCGCCCAGGCCGGTTTCGGAAGCGCGGGCGAGCAACTGGTCCACTTCGTTCCGAAGCGCGTCGGGGGAACCCGGATAGAACTGACCCGCGACGGCCGGAGGGCGTATGGGGGCGGCGGTCGGCATGGAGACCTCCCCGTTCGGAATGGTGGGATAGTATATGAGAAGAGATAGCTTCCAGATACACGAGCGCGGCGATGGGTACGTGTTCAGAAAAGTGCGAAAGAACGGCGGGCCTGTCAACGTACGGGTGCGGGGACGCTACGAATCGGTTGCCGGGGCCTTGAGCCACACGACGCCACCCGACTCGTCCGGCGGCGCAAGAGCCGACGAATCTGAAGGAGTGCTCGATGTGTATAAATCGCAGTCGTGTGGTTATCCTCTTTCACAAAGGCAGTTCCTGCCGTCGTATCTGGTGGCCGTCGAGCAACAGCACGGACAATGAAGTGTAACCAGCCTCCCGCATCGCCGCAACCGCGTCGTCCAACCTGGCCCCGACCTCGTCCGGGGCGTGGGAATCATCTCCCAGCGTGGCTGGTATGCCAAGACGCCGTGCCTGCGCCAGAAGTTCCGTCCTCGGATAGATTTGCCTGCATGGCTTGATGAGTCCGCGTGGGTTCACGTCGAGGATCACGTCGGCCTTCCGCGCCGCTTCGAGCGTTTCCCGTTCGGCTTCGGCGACCTCTGGCCCGGTGATCGGCTCCGGCGAGAAGACCTTGATCAGATCGAGGTGGCCGAGCACATCGCTCACGTCCATCGCCAGCAGGCCGCGCACCATCCGGTAGTATTCCACCGCCAGAGGCTCATACCCGCCGCAGATGCGAGCAGCGCGCTCGTACCATTCAGGGGACCAGTCGAACCCCACGCCCGCGACGAAATGGACCGAGCCGAGGACGTAATCAAACGGGTACCGCTCCAGGAAATCGGCGAGGTAGGTCTCTTCGTCGGGGAGGTATTCCGTTTCCACTCCGACGAGCACCGGCAGATCGCCCCGATACGCCGCCTGCAAGCGGGTGATCGTCGTGACGTACTGGTCGAACATCCGCGAGGCGGTGGCCCAGTCGGGCTGAGCGGGGAAGGGGTAGGGGTATCGCGCCGGTGCAGGCATGTGCTCGGTGAACCCCAGCGCGGTGAAGCCCTTCACGAGTGCGGCCTCGATGAACGCCTCCGGGTCGCCCTTGCCGTCAAAGAGCGTATGGCCGCCGTGATAGGAGACGAGCGGCGCGCTCCGCACATGCTCCGTCAAATCGGCTCCTGTCCTTCCCCATCGCCATAGTTTCGCAGGAATGACAGAAGATACTTGACCGTCGGAAGATATGGCAAGAACGCCCCGACCTATTCCCTCACGCGCCCGGTCTGCCGAGCCATGCGCGGATTCGTGCGCCGTGCTCCGTGTAGTGGTCGAACGTGTCGGAGGCGACCATCAGCCAGAGTGGTGTTCCGCGCAACCAGGCGAAGCGCTCCGGCGAGAGGAGTTCCTCTTCCGAACGCGCCTCGACCATATCGAGCATTCTCTGCAACGACCGATTGAAGCCGGTGCGCACGTCCTCGAGCGAGCGATCCCTGTTTTTCTGGTAGAACTGCTCATTGATCCGGTCAACCTCAGCCCACGTGATGAGTGCGGGCGTCTCGCCGCGCGCATCCGCCTCGAGCATCTCAAGCACGTGCTCTTCCCACGCGCTCACGTGCGCGAGGATGTCCTTGACCGACCACTTCCCCTGCACGTTCGGTTCGGTCATCTGCGAATCGCTGAGGGGCGCGATGATCTCCTCGAAGCGGGCGCGTTCGGCCCGGATGAGGTCGAGCAGGCGGGCTTTCGTCATGGCGAGTTCCCCGATGGGCTGTTCGAAGGAAAGTTCGTAGCCGTCGGGGTCGGAAAGGCGGCACGCCATCGTCCCGACGGGAGTCAGGCGCGGGCTGCCGATGTCGTGCCCCTTCTCTTTGAGCGCGTCGTAGAGTTCCAGAACGTCTTCCGTCGCAAACGTGAAGACGACGCCGGGCGTTGCCACCCTGTCCGCATAGCGCGCAAGCTCTTTCGGCGAAAGCTGGGCGAATGCCAGTTCCGCCCCGGCCAACCTCATCCGCGCCCGGAAGAGCTTCCTTTTCGGCGGAATTCGTTCGACGATCTCGAAACCGAGCACATCCTGATAGAACGCGATTGTCCGCTCAATGTCCGCGACGCCGAGCACGGGGATCATGCCTGAGATCCTCATGGAAACCACCTCCTCCACCAAAGCCCTCCGTCAACACACGAATCCACCGGCTGACCGTCAATCCGCAGACGGGTTCTTCCTGAGCCGATAGTATCCGCTACTTCAAATACGGCGTGCAGCCCGGCTGCGTGCGGTATGCGGCGAACGCCTCCGGGATCGAGCCGCCCGCGTCATCAACCGCACGCCGGAGCATCCTCTCGCACACGTCGGGGTGCTCGGCGGCGAGGTTGCGTTCCAGGTTCGGGTCGTCGTGGTGGCGGTAGAGGAGTTTCCCTTCTCCCCAGACGTTCGCGTTGAACCACCACACCTCGTCAATCACCGTGACGAGCGGCCCCCACGCGACGGTGACGTACTCCCGCGCCTTCTTCTTCGGGTCGAGCGCGGCGGGCCAGATGTTGATGCCGTCGAGCGGCTGCTTCGGCTCGATTCCGGCGAGCGCGAGCATGGTGGCGGTGAGGTCCGTGTTGTAGATGAGCTTGTCGCACGCCTCCCCCGCGCCCTCGCCTTTCGGGTGGCGGATCATGCAGACAAGCTGGCAGACCGCCTTCGTCATGGGGTGTCCCTGCTTGCTCACAAGCCCCTTGTCGCCGGGGTCGTGGCCGAGGTTGTGCCCATGGTCGCACACGACAGCGACGAGCGTATCCTCAAGCCTGCCGCTCGTGCGAAGCGTTTCCCAGAAGTGGCCGAACCAGCGGTCCACCATCGTCACCTCACCGGCATAGTTGGCCTGGATGCGCGTGTGTTCGCGCTCGGTGAGCCGCGTCCTCCACTCCGTATAGGGAGATTGAATGACGTTGCGGCAGTCGTCGTCCGGGTCGTACATCTTCCGATAGTGCTCTGGCGGGTCCCAGGGTTCGTGCGGGTCGAAAGAATCCACCACGAGGAAGAATTTCTCGGCGTCGCGGTTATCCCATATCCACCGCGAGGCTTCCAAAAAGACGCGGGCGGGGTAGTAGTCCTTCTCCGTCATGCGGTAGCTGTTGTTCCGCAGGTAGGCTTCGAGGAACTGCCCAAGCCGACGGTCGTTCGCCTGTTTCTCGTTCATGTGCGCTGCGACTACTTCTTTCGGCACGCGAGGACCGCTCAGGTACTTGTCCGTCTCCTGCCCGCGTATCCAGACCCACTCGTCGAAGCCGCGATGGAAGTTCTTCGACGGCTTGAACTGGTGGTACACGTCGGTGATGAACGCGGTGCGGTAGCCGTTCCATCCGAGGATTTCCGAGAGCGTGTCCTGCTCTTCGTTGATCGGCCCCCAGCCGGGCGCTCCGCGGAAATCGCCCTTGTAGTCCTTGTGGCCGCGAAAGGGGTACACCCGTTGCCCGGTGTGGACCGCCCGGCGGAAAGGCAGTGTTGGGAGCGATTCGGGGTACGCCTGCGTGAAGCGCACGGCTTCTCCGGCGAACTCGTCGAAATGCGGCGTGTGAATCCAGGGGTTTCCGTAGGCTCCGAGGTGGTCCTGCCGGAGGGTATCGAGGATGACGAGGACGAGGTTCATGAGACACTCCTGTCGGGTATCGCGTGGAAGAGAAGCGCCATGAGCCAACTCAGCGCGTACGTGAGCGCGACGAACGCGGCGACTCTCCTGCTTTGTATGGTCATAGCAGAACCTCCGAGCGGTGGGTCATGGGCCATGCCCGCGTCACCGCATAACCCTGCCATCGGCCTCAACGTCCCAGCCGCCGCCTACAACTTACTTGGCTCTGTTGCATAATCTCTTGGGCAGGCAGGAATGCCCGCCCCACCCTTGGATAGGGTTTTGTCGGTGGGGGCAGACATTCCTGTCTGCCCAAGACATCCTTGTCTGCCCAACCAGAGCCGTGTCATTTCTGTTAATACCACCGCCAGCCCATCGAATTATGCCTGAACCCCATCTCGGCCTCCGGGTTCACGGGCGTCGTCACGAGGTCGTCTCCTGCAAGCATCTCCGCGAAGCCGTATTCGCGGCACCACGAGACGAGGTGCTTCCGCCATCGTCGGCACTCGTCACCGGCTTCCCCGCTCAGGTTCACCAGCTCGTGCGGGTCGGTGCGCAGGTCGTAGAGTTCCTCGACGCCGTTTCGCTCCGAGTAGATGTACTTCCATCTGCCGTCGCACGCCATCATCGTGCGCCGCCCCGACCCGCGACACTCGGAGACGAACACCTCGCGGGGCGCAGCGTCCGGGTTGCGAAGCGTCTCCGTGAGGTCGAGGCCGTGCACCGGCTGCCGGAGCGGCACGTCGGCGAGCGCTACGAGGGTCGGGAGGATGTCTTGCAGGCCGACGAGCGCATCGCTCGTCTTGCCGGAAGGGACGAGGCCAGGCGCGCTCCACACCAACGGCACGCGCACGGAGCCTTCGAGGTGGTTCGACTTGAAGAAGCAGCCGAAGTCTCCCAGGAGGTCGCCGTGATCGGCAGTGTAGATGATGATCGTGTGCTCGCGCAATCCGGCGGCTTCTAGGCAGTCAATCACCTGCCCCAGACCGTAATCGTGAAACGTCACGAGGCCGTAGTAGTGCGCCCGTGCGACCTGTATCGCCTGCCGCGACATGCGATCCCAGTTGTAGTGCGAACGATGGATGCGCAGATCGGGGCATCGGTCGCCGAGCAGGCTCGCGTCGCCGTAGGGTTCCGGGATGCGGCGCGGGTCGTAGAAGCGGTGGTAGGGTTCCGGCGGATCGTACGGCGAGTGCGGCTTGGGGAACGACATCCACGCGAGGAACGGCGTGTCGGGGTGGTTCTCGCGGTGTCGGCTGATGCGTTCGATGGTGAGCCGGGCGACCCACTGGTCCACGTAATGCTCCGCCGGGAGCGGCGATGGGGCCGGATGAACGTCGTTGTTGCCGATGCCGTGAGCGCGGGTATACCCTTCCCAGCCGACTTCTCTCAGGTAGTCATAGTAGTCCTCCAGGCCGCGCGGCGGGTCGGGCAGGTACGCGCTCACGATTCGTCCCGATTCGGTGAGGTCAACGGACTGAAACCCGTGCACAAGGCGCGGCTCGCCCGGTTTGTTGTACGGCATGTAGTGGAGTTTGCCGATTGCGTAGGTCCGGTATCCGGCCCCAGCGAAGTGCCGTGCGAGGATCGGCTGGTTGTCGTGGATGCGTCCGTGGTTCTCTGCGGTCCCGGTGGCAAAGTGCGGGTAGTTGCCGGTGGTGATCGAAGCGCGTGCCGGAACGCAGATCGGGCACGGGCTGAACGAATTGCGGAAATTCACCCCCGTCGCGGCGAGGCGATTGATGTTCGGCGTGTGAATGAACGGGTTCCCATTCGCGCCCACCGCGTCGTGACGAAGCTGATCCGCGCTCACGAGCAGGACGTTCGGACGAGGCATACGCCAGGCTCCTTTCCGGTGAGGTTGTACTTGCTAAAGATGCCCGACGCCGCCTTGACGCACAACCCCGACGGAGCTTGCCGTCGAGCGCTGGTATCGGGCAAGGATTGTGGTACTATTGGAGGGGGGAGAGAGGGCGCAGTATGAACACTAGGGCGAAAGATGCGCTGTTCGGTTTTGCCCTTGGAACCGGCGCGCTCCTCATCACGATTGTCCTCGCCAATCGCTATGATCTCGGCAGGGCTGCCGCGCTTTTCGTGTTCTGGGGGGCGGGAGTCGCCCTTTTCCTCGTCTACTTCGCGTACGTCTATCTCGCGGAGGTTATCAGGGCCTACCGCAAGGGAGGATCGCCGAAGCCCCGCCCTCCGGGACCTTCCTCCTACGCGCAACGGGTGCGCACCTTTATCCTCTTCTTCGTCCTTGGCATCTCGGCTCTGCTCGCGTACGCCCTTCGCCGCATATACGACTTCGGCATCCTCGCCTCGTGTCTTGTCGGCATCGTCGGGTTCGTGGTCCTGAACGGGCTGTTCGAGGCCATCGAACGGGCGGTGACGAAGTTCCTCAAGAACCGAAACAACCCGTAATACAGGTTCCAGATAATCACACTTCATCACGGACTACAAGGGCGACTCACGAGTCGCCCCTACAAGGCGCGTCGAAACAATATCTTGTAGGGGCGAGGCATGCCTCGCCCCTACTCGACGTGCACAATTCCTCACCGAAAAGCGTACAAGGAGAGAACCCACCGCTCGCCCGTCATGGGTTCGGGTGCGCCATGCTACTTCACCCCAGTGAGCTTGAATGCGTACGCGTGGCGCGACGGCATTTCCTCCGGGGAAAGCTGAGGCACTTCGATCCGGAATTTTCCGTCCTCGTGCTTCCAGGCAAGCGACCGCTCAAGGCCCACCATGCGCACGGCCGTCCCCCTCGTCGGCTTCGGCGCGTCGAGGACAAGCTCGCCTCCGGGCCATCGCAGGCAGATCGCGTACACCGAATCCTGCGTCGCCGTGTAGCGCACGTATTCGCCTTCGGACGGCACGCGCCAGGGCTTCGTGCCGTAGACGGCCTCGCCGTTGACGCCGAGCCATTCGCCGATCTCAAGCAGCCGTTCTTCCATGATCACCGGGATGCGCCCGTCGGCGGTGGGGCCGACGTTGAGCATGAGGTTGCCGCCCTTGCTTGCGATGGTGATGAGCAGGTGAATAAGTGCGCGCCCGGTGAGGTAATCGGCAAGCTCTTCGTTCCGATTATAGCCGAACGATGCGCCAATCCCGCGAATTTCTTCCCACTTGCGCCCTGCTTTCAATTCCTTGCCGCCGCCCACTTCGCCATATTCGGTGGTGCAGTAGCCCCCGTGCAGGCTGCGCGTCTCCTGGCCCCATCGGTCGTTGATGACCACCTCGTCGCGGACGGACGATTCGTTGAACAGCCAGGCGAGGAACTCGGTGCTGCGCCAGAGGTCGCTCGGATGGTCCCATTCGCCGTCGGCGTAGAGGAGCGAGGGCCTATAGCGCTCGATGAGTTCCTTCATCTGCGGGATCATGTGCTCGACGGCATAGCGCCGGGGGTCGGCCAAATAGAGCGGACGGTACCATTCGTAGAGGGAATAGTAGTACCCCATCCTCAGCCCGCGAGCGCGCACGGCCTGCGTCAGGTCGCCGAGGAGGTCCCGGTGCGGGCCGATATCCACGCTGTTCCAGTTCCAACTGTGCGCGCTCGGCCAGAGGCAGAAGCCGTCGTGGTGCTTGGAGGTGAGCGCGACGTAGCGTGCGCCTGCGCGTGCGAAGAGATCGGCCCACTTCTCCGGCTCGAAAAGCTCGGCCCTGAACCCGGCGGCGAAGTCCTGATAGGGGAAATTTGTGCCGTAGGTGCGCGTGTGGAAAGCAAGCGTCTGCTCTTCCCTGCGGGTGAGCGCGTTCCAGTACCACTCGGCGTACGTGCCCTTCTTCGCCCACGCGGGCACGCTGTACAACCCCCAGTGAATGAAGATGCCGAACTTCGCCTCGTCGAACCAGGGCGGTATCGGCCTGCGGTCAATGGACTCCCAGGTTGGTTCGTACTTCATGCAAAACCCCTTCATACGCGAGGAACAGCCATCTGCGAGAGCGTTGAGGAAGCATCGAGCGAACCTCACCCCAGACCCAGGACGAGCTTCTGGAACTCAGCGTCAATCCGTTCGATGAATCGCTTCCAGCCGAGAGGGTCAATAAACGGGTTCGGGCGCTCGCCTGCCGAGAGACGCTGGTATTTCCCGAACGTGTCGTTCTGGCCAGGATGCGCCCCAAGCCACACGTCAACGTCAAGCGTCTTGAGGTACGCGAGCGACCGGGCGAAGTCCTCCCGGTTGCCGGGGTATCCTTGCGCGGCGCGGTGCTCCTCCCTCATCGTCCATAGCCCCGGCCCGCCAAAAAGGCCCGCCGTAAGGCGTTCCCCACCAACGAGCACGTCGAAGGTATAGGTGATCGTGCCTGCGGTATGGCCGGGGGTGTGATGACAGTGGATGAGCGTGCCGCCCGCGTCTATCGTATCTCCGTGCCGGAGTGCGCGGTCAACGGCGAACGTCTCGAAGTCTGTGATGCCGTAGAGGTATTCCGCGCACGTGAGCGCCGTGCCTCGTCCGACGGTCTCAATATCCTGTTCGCCCATCGCAACGGTCGCGCCGGTCAACTCTCGCATCCGACGCGTCGCGCCGCAGTGGTCAACGTGCCCGTGCGTGTGCAGGATCAGCGTGATCTCGTCCGGAGCGACTCCGAGGGAGCGGATCGCGTCGGTGAGGAGGTAGGCGGTCTCCGCGTACGCCGTATCTATGAGCACCGCACCGTGCGCGGTCTTGATGAGGTGGCACGAGACGCTCCGATTCCCGACGAAGCAGAGGGATTCCGTGATCGCAAACGCGGGCGTGT
>Ga0172366_10003852_pt1 | contig 11828 bp, 7 predicted proteins | sample LakKivSesite69cm_FD_114533 | JGI IMG/M metagenome (GOLD analysis project Ga0172366, IMG submission 114533) | Sediment microbial communities from Lake Kivu, Rwanda - Sediment site 69cm | ecosystem: Environmental > Aquatic > Freshwater > Lake > Sediment | place: Rwanda: Western Province, Lake Kivu... | reverse complement strand
GATCTGGCAAGGATTCGACTGGCCAGATATGTTCGACCGCTGGGGACCAAGAGTTCGGACTCAAATCACGGTGCTTGGCTCCGGCGTGGTCGTGCACGAAGATGGATATATCGTCACCAATGCGCACGTAATAAGAGGCGCCGAGAAAATCAAGATAACCTTCAGCGATGGGCGTGAGTTTCCCGCAGAGATATTCAGCGCCGACGAAAACAGAGACTTGGCCGTGCTGACTATACCAGCCAAGCCAGCCAACGAGAAATTGCCCGTCATTGACCTGGGCCGCAGCAATGACTTGATGATCGGCGAGACCGCAATAGCAATTGGCAACCCCTACGGCTACTCAAACACAGTCACCAGCGGAGTAATAAGTGCTCTGGGCAGAGACATCCAGGTAGAAGAAGGATTCTGGCTGCGCGGCGTCATCCAGACCGATGCGCCCATTAACCCCGGAAATAGCGGCGGTCCGCTGCTGAACATCAACGGCGAGCTAATTGGGATCAATACGGCAATCAGAGGAGAGGCACAAAATATCGGCTTTGCGATACCTGTAGATACCCTCGTTGATAACCTCAGCCACATGCTGATGCCCGAAAGGCTGCGCCGTGTCAGGCTGGGCCTGGTGATGGGCAGAATGAAAACGGTCGGCCAGTTTTCAGGGCTGGAAGTCGATTCGGTCAGCAAAGATAGTCCCGCCGACCAGCAAGGCATAGCTGCCGGCGACATAGTCCTCGAGCTCGACGGACAGAAACTCAGCGGCGTGATTGACTTCTATGTCAAGATGATCAATAAGGAAACTGGAGAGCCCATAGCCATTAAATATGTAAGGCCCAAAGACTCTCAGCCTCAGATACGGTCGGCCGAATTGAAGATGGTCCCAAGGCCTTTGCCAGATGGTCAAAAGCTTGCCAGAGAATTCTTTCAGATGGATGTTTCAGAGCTTACCGCGCGAGTTGCCCAAAGATTTGGCTTCGAAGGGGCCTATCCAATACTAATCATAACCGATGTAGAGCCGGGCGGAGTTGCTGACCAGGCCCGTCTTCAGCCGGGCGACCTTATTTCGCAAGTGAACAATGCCACCGTGCGCAATCTTAAAGAATTCTCACTGGAAATGGAAAAGATTAGCGAAGGGGATGCGGCCAACTTCAAGATCAGGCGCATTACTTTGCGGACTTTTGGTCAAGTCGAGCATCAATACATCGTGACGCTACAGGCCCAAAGCAAAAAGACCAATTCTCGCCGTGTCCTGTAGTGATTATCATTTCAACTGAAGCAGAACTAAGCGGGTGTAGTGTTTATCTTTGACTAAGAACAGCACGACGTCCTTTTTACTGCCCTGCTCTATTGCGCGATTAAAGTCTCGCACATTTTTGACGGGCCTTCGATTTACCTGCAGAATCAGTGTTCCGGCGGTAATACCCTGTCGTTCGGCCTCCGAGCCGGTCTGAACCTTCGTAACGACGACCCCACTTTCACCCTTATAGCCAAGCTGCTCGGCCAGTTCAGGCGTAAGGTCCTGAACCGTGAATCCTAAACCTTTGAGCACATCTGGACTGGCGGGAACCTCCCTTTCTGATGACGAACGCTTGCCAAGTATAAGCGCAAAGGTCTCCCGTTTCCTATCACGGAGCACCACTACTTTAACCTGTGTGCCCGGCTTTAGAATTCCGACGCGCGCACGTAACTGGCTGGCTGATTGCAGCGGCTGCCCGTTAAGCTCAATAATAACATCGTGGGCCTTAATTCCAGCCTTCTCGGCAGCGGAACCCTCAACAACCTGGGAAACGACCACGCCCGCGGCATCCTTAAGCCCGAGAGCCTTCGCCATATCTTGGCTTACATCTTGAATCGACACGCCCAGGAACCCATGCTCGACCGTTCCGTGTTCGATGAGCTGCTCGTAGACAAACTTGGCCGTATTTATCGGGATTGCAAAGCTCACTCGCCCGCCAGGGTCCTTATCGGTTATGGCTATATTGACTCCAACGACCTTTCCGTCAAGATTGAGCAGTGGCCCACCACCGTCACCCACAGTTATAGCAGCGTCCGTCTGGATGAAATCCTCGTACGTAGCTAAACCCAAGCCGCTCCTTCCCTTGGCGGTCACCACGCCGCCTGAGAACGGATGGCCCAGGCCAAATTGGCTGTTCACAGCAACAATCCATTCGCCAACGGCAAGAGTATCGGAGTCGCCCATCTCCAAAAAAGGCAAATTACCGGCTTCAATTTTCAGCACAGCAATATCCGTTTCGGAGTCTGCGCCGACAATCTTGGCCTCAAACTCGCGACTATCCGCAAGCTTAACTTTGATTGTTTTAGCTTCCTCAACGACGTGCCCGGTTGTAAGGATATGACCATCTTTGAAAATGATGAAGCCACTGCCTTCTGATCGCTGGTAAGATTTGGGCTGAGGAAGACGCAACGGAGGCTCTTGCGGGCGATAGAAATAGAAGTAACTATCGTCGTCGTGATGAAAAGGCCTGCCCTGAGCTGAGCCGAAGGGCCCGCCAAAATAGCGAGGGTACGGCTGAACAAACGGCCACCGCGGGATTTCGAGGTTATACGAAATTGCACTCTTTTCAACCTTGACCTGTACTACCGCAGGTTGCGCTTTCTCTGCGATCTTGGCAAAAGTTTTGCCTATTTGCCGAAGCGCTTCGAGCTGGCTGTCAGCCTGGCCAAAAGCCCGCAGCGGGCTAATAAGGGACAAAACAAAAAGAAGTGCCGGCCATAGAAAGATGTGTGAGATCGCTTTTTTCTGCGTGCAACTGTAGGTTCGCATCTTTTCTCTCCTTAAAGCGATTTATTTTTTATATACGATTGCGCAAATTCGACTGTTCGCGCCAAAATCTACCTTTGTTTTGCCAGAGGTACTGCCTATAATATTCAGACTGTAAGGTTACTTCAAAAATGATCAAAGCTCCCGGCAAAAGTTTCACTGGCGAACTGCCGCCCTTGACGGCGGCTGAACTATTGATGCGCAGCGAATTGGAACGCTACATTGAGAAGATTGCTGGCCAAATCGGCCAGCGAAACATCTGGCACTACAAGAGTCTCACCGCTGCCGCCGATTTCATCGAAAGCTCGCCTGATCAGACTTGCTATAAAGTCAGGCGACAGAATTTCCAGGCACAGAATAAAATCTGCTGCAACATTGAAGCCATATTGACAGGAACAGAATATTCCGAGCAAGTTGTAATCATTGGTGCGCACTACGATTCTGTATTTGGCAGCCCTGGCGCCAATGATAACGGTTCAGCGGTGGCAGCAACCTTTGCCCTTGCCCGCTGCTTCGCGGATAAAAAACCCGCCAGAACTCTTCGCTTTGTTTTTTTTGCAAATGAAGAGCCTCCATTCTTTCAAACCGACGAAATGGGCAGCCTAATTTACGCCAGAAGCTGCCGGGCAAAAGGCGACAATATTATCGCTATGTTTTGTCTGGAGTGTATTGGGTACTACACCGATAAGCCCAACACTCAGAAATATCCATTCCCGTTTAACTTTGTGTATCCCTCGACCGGCAACTTCATCGGCTTTGTGAGCAACTTTGCCTCCCGCAAATTACTGCATACGGCGGTTGCCTCGTTCCGTAACAAATGCCAGTTTCCATCCGAGGCTGGTGCCGTGCCGGAGGCTGTTCCGGGCGTCGCCTGGTCAGACCAGTGGTCATTCTGGCAGCAAGGCTACCCTGCAATTATGATTACCGACACCGCTTTCTTTCGCTATCCTTATTATCATGAACCGGAAGACACGCCGGACAAAATCACTTATGACCACCTAACAAGAGTGGTTTACGGCCTCGCGCAAGTCATCGCTGACCTGACGGAGCCGACCCCGGCAGTTGATAAGAACATCCAGGCTGCGCAACTACATTAGCCGTGCCAGGAAATTTCGCCTAAATCCCTTGCCATGTGGCACCCACCAGGCTATAATTAGCGTAGTTACAAAAAAGAGCTACAGAGGACACAGAACAAGAAATGAATATCGAACACCGAATGTTGAATTTCGAAGTTCGGAATTCCTTGTTTGATATTCGATATTCTAATTAGTTTTCTGTGCTCTCTGTGGCGAAAAAAGAACACTCGCGGATATTCATCTCTGAAAAATAGAAAAATGTCGGTCAAAAAACTCCTTTAAGGGAGGCGACCGCTATGCGCAAAAGAAAAGGCTTTACGCTAATAGAGCTTTTGGTGGTGATTGCCATCATTGCGCTGCTGATGGCGATTTTACTGCCAACCTTACAGCGGGTCAGAAAGCAGGCTAAGGCCGTCGCCTGCCAGTCGAACCTCAGACAATGGGGCACTGTCTGGGCAACGTACGACGATGAAGGGACAATAAGTCCACAGAAATCTCTCGAGATTGATGAGAAGCTGGATAGCTGGGTGCCCTGGCCAGGGATTCCGCCCCAACCAGTTTGGGGTTTTTGGGGCCGCTATCCGGAGCGTCCAGACCGAAATTGGTACAATAGTACCGAGGGGATACGCTGCTGCCCAATGGCCACAAAACTGCGAAACCCCACCGGTTTACCCCCGGCAAAGACCAACAAGGACGTAACTGGCGGAACGTTCTTAGCCTGGGGCAAGTTCTGGCCGAAAGACGCGGGGCCGTGGCCAGGGGAATCGTATGGCAGTTATGGCACAAACGTCGCTGTTTATGATTGGCCTTGCATTTACGGACCGCCTGAAGCTTACTGGAGAACCCTGCACGTTAAGGGCGCAAGTAATGTGCCGCTGCACCTGGATAGTGGTTTCCCTTGGGGCTGGGTGGAGACGGAAGGTCCGCCCGGCTTGAGGGTTATCGTGCCTCCGCCACGAGACGCTGTGCCGACTCTACCCGAAGCACCGCACGGGGAAGTGCCACCTTTCATAAACGTTTTCTGCATAAACCGGCATAATGGCTATGTGAACTGCGTTTTTTTGGATTTACACGTTAGAAAGGTTGGGCTAAAGGAATTGTGGACCTTGAAGTGGCATCGGCAGTGTAACACGGCTGGTCCCTGGACCAAGGCTGGCGGCGTCCAGGCGGAGGATTGGCCGCAGTGGATGAGGAGATTCAAGGACTTCTGAAAGACTCCCTTGAATCAGTTATTTCAGTGGGATGAAGAATCTATCGAATCTTGGCTGCCATTTGTCCGTGATATTGATAGATCCAATAACTGCCTTGGCCTGTCCCAGGATGGACTTTCTATCCACAAAGCCAAAGAACCTGGAATCCTGACTGACATCACGATTGTCGCCCATGACAAAGTACTTATCGTGCGGCACAACAACTGGCCCGAAATTGCGAATCGCCCGGACCGAAGGGATGACCATCACCGGATGGATAGTGCCATCCAAATCTTCCAAGGCGAATAAGCTGGTTTCTTTACGCTCCAGACAAAGTGATTCCATCCATTTCGGGTCTATTTTCGTATAAATAAGCGGCTCGCCATTCAAAATGAGCACGTTGTTTATCATTTCGATTGTGTCGCCGGGCAGTCCTACTACTCTCTTAACCAGCCGTGTGCCATCAGCCGGAGAAAGACAAACTACTATGTCGCCCCTTTGAGGATCGCTCCACTTTGCCAGCCAGTATAAACTAAGTGGAAATCTCAGCCCATACGCGAGCTTCTGCACATAAACAAGATCCCCCTCCAGGATAGTTGGATTCATCGAGCCTGTGGGAACCCAGTTCCAATCCGCAAGACTTGACTTGACGGGGATTACTACGAAGACTAAGAAGAAAATGGTCATTCGCCATTCTTTCCAGAGCCTCCGGACAAATTTTACTGCTTTTTGCCTAATCATTTTTTCCTCCATCAATATCCCCACAAACGCGGGGACCAGCAAGACGGCCTTTTATACGTAAATAATGCCGATATGTTCATTTCGGCTTCAAAAAACCTTTCGAAAGTTTTTAGACTACAGCAGGGAGCCAGGGTAAAATAACACGTTGAAAGCTGAATCACCGAGCCCACAAGGCCTGCTAAGATTTACAATTGCCAATAAGGAGACCTGTCAATGTCACCATATAGAAAGATTACACGGCGCAGCTTGCTGAAAAAAGCCGGCCAAGTAGCTGCCGGTGCGGTAGCTCTGCCATACATTGTGCCCTCATCATCGTTAGGCAAAGCAGGAAGTGTTGCCCCCAACGACCGTATCGTAATGGGCTGCATTGGAGCTGGTGGTCAGGGCACACATAACACTAAAGCATTCCTGAATAACACCGGCGTTCGGATGGTTGCCGTTTGCGATGTCGCTGAAGCCCGGCGACAAACGGCTAAAAATCTGATTGACCAATATCATGGTGATAAAGCGTGTGCCGCGTACAATGACTTCCGTGACCTTTTGGCTCGTGACGATATTGATGCGGTAGTGATCGCCACTCAGGACCATTGGCACGCCGTAATTGCCGTCGCCGCTGCCCAAGCCGGCAAAGATATGTATTGTGAAAAGCCTACGGGCGTGGCGGTAGCCGAAGGTCAGGCAATGCGTGACGCGGTGCGTAGGTATGGGCGTGTTTTCCAGACCGGCACTCAGCAGCGCAGCGACCGGAACTTTCAATTGGCGTGTGAACTGGCCCGGAACGGATACCTCGGCAGAATTCACACCGTCAAGGTAGGTGCTCCTGGGCCCGAGTACAAGCGAACCTATCGCAAAGCCCCCACCGAAGAGCCAATCCCGGTGGGACTGGATTACGATATGTACATCGGCCCCGCCCCTATGAAGCCGTACAACGGAGGCCGATTGGCCTGGCCGGACTGGTACTTGATCTGGGACTACTGCGCCGGCTTCATTGTCAACTGGGGTGTCCATCATCTTGATATCGCCAATTGGGGCTGCCCGGCACTCAGCAGCGAACTCGTTGAAATCGAGTGCAGAGGCAGCTACCGCGACGATGGCTTGACCGACAATATTAATGACTGGCAGGCCGAGTTCACCTATACAAGCGGCCTGCGCATGACATACACGGACAGCGGTAATCCCAATAAGCAAGGCTGCCGATTCGAGGGTGACAAAGGCTGGGTCCATGTCAACCGCGAAGGCATCTGGGCTGAACCAGCCTCATTGCTGCAAGTTAAAGTTAAGCCGGATGAAATACACTTGGACCAGTCCACCAGCCATCACGCTGATTTCCTCAACTCTGTGCAGACGCGGAAAGACCCTATAGCTCCTGTAGAATCTGGCCACAAGGCTTCCTACCTGGGTTTGATTGCTGAGATCGCCGCTCGGCTGCGGCACAAACTCAGATGGGATCCGGATAGAGAACAGTTTGTGAACGACCCGAATGCCAATGACATACTGGCCCGGCCTATGAGAAGTCCGTGGCACCTATAAGAATCGCGCTCGTACATTCGAGTCCATCGAAGAAATAGCCGGGGCCTATGCCGAGCCAATCAGCATAGGCCCCGAAATGGTCGTATTATTTAGCCCCGCAGTTTACTGCGGGGTCCGACGCCGTGCCGGCGTCGGCTAAACTCACATTGCTGTTACGGCCACAGAATCTGCTCAAGCCAAGAATCAGCCAACACGGCAAAATCCTTGAAGTTAATCACGTTGTCCTGATGCAGATCAGCAGGTATCGAGAACGTCGAAGTAAGACCGGCAAGCCACGCGACCTGATTAGTGGTCAAAGCCGACTTGTAAACCTGGACCTCATCTATGAGGCCGTTGAAAAAGTTCCCGTCACCGGAAAAGCTGCCGCCAACCTTGAAAGTACCTGTCGAACTGCCAAGCACCGCTGTCGTAGTCAACTCCCTGTCTAAAACACCATTGACATACGTCCTGATGTAATTGCCTTGAGAATAAACACCAGCAATGTGATACCAAACACCAGGCGTCAAAACTGTTCCGCCGGCAACACCTCTGTTGAGGGTTGACGCGTTGGCGGAAGTTCGAATCTCAAACTCAATCCTATTGTCGGTGAATACGCCCAACTTGTAGCCGCCATCAGTGGCAGTACCGCCCTGATTGCTGGCAACTTTCTGATCGATGCCTCCTGCGGCAAGTTTGATCCATGCCGAAACCGTGACCGCGCTTGTAAGATTCAAACTCGCACCGCTGCCGCAATCAATGTAATCATCCACTCCATCAAGCCTAATCGCCTGGCCAAACTTGCCAGCCGCGTATGTCGGCAATGTCGGCAAGCCCATCGCAGTGCCATTATTGCTGCCGGCACTATCATTCACGTTGCCATCGAAGGTGTAGCGAGCCACCAGGTTAGTAGTGCCGGGATTGACAGGCGTAATCTCAAAGCCACTATCCAGCCACAGATTGGCCAGAATCTCCACATCAGCCGCGTCAACAATATAGTTGCCGCTCAAGTCAGCAGTGGGCCGGACCATAGGTCTGCTGCGATATACCCCGATATCGTCAATGTATATCTTGCCCGTGCCGCCAGCCGTGGGACTGGTCCGGTTGCCAAGACCAATATACATCTTCTTAATAGCAGCCAGATTCACACCGGCACCGCTGAAGTCGCTCAGCGGAATGTTCCACTCCTGCCAGGTAGCTATCTGAACCGCCTCAAGATCAGTATAGTTGACGACCTTGATGTGGCCGGCATTATCTTCCATCGCCACGTAAAGCTGCTCAGCGGTATTTGCAGACGCGCCATAGAAGTACAGCGTCAATGCCTTAACGCTGTTTATAGTCCAATCCTGTGCCGAGGCCCACTCCCGGAAGGTCTCTGAGTAACGGGCCTTGCCGGGGGTCGTTCCGGTGTTGTCGTAAGCCAAAGGCATCGACTGGCCGCCACGATGAACTATAGTCGGCTCGGCATACGGAGGTGCACTGTTACCTACAGCCGAGCCGGTGCCGTTGCCTGCATAGCCGGGCGGCGGTTGGGTGTATCCCCATCCATCCTTCCAGGTCTGGAAGATTCTGCTGCCGACATCATCGGTGTAGTCTTCAAAATCGTCCACCACGAGAAAATCGGCGGTGGTAAAGCTCCAGACGTTGCCTTTCCAAAGATCAACGCCATTGACCTCATCAATCCGCCAGTAGTAAGTGCTGTTCCAGGCAAGTGGAGCTTCTGTAGGCACGTAGCTCTTAGCAGCAAGGTCCTGTTGGCCCCGATAGATACCTGTTGAGGCCGTAGTGGCATTTGCTACCGCGGTGGCATCGGTGCCGAAGTACACATTGTGCTTAGCAGCTTTCATTCCCTCCGACCAACGAAGCGTAGGCGTCTGCCTGACATTCACGGCAGCGTCCGGCGGATTCGGGCTGCCGGCCCTTGTGGGGAGCTGCAACGGACCGGCGGGAATAATCACCTCGGCCATTGTCGCCGTCGACCAGTACAATGTCTCGTTATAGGTGCCGGTGCAGAAGTACTCCACCTGCAACGAATGGATGCCCTTATTCAGAGAGATTGGCAGCGAGAAGTAGTTGCTCGGGACCGTGGGGTTGACCCACTTGTCAATGATCAACTCGCCGTCGATCCACATCCGGGTGCCGGCATGGCAGTAGATGCGGAACATATACGCGTCGGCGACTGCGATCTCGAGGTCCGCAGTCCACCGGGCCGACCAGCCGCTGTCTATGACTGGTGCACCCACCGCAGCCGTGACGTTGATGGTGGGATCGATCCGTGTCAGGACAGGGATTCCGCTCAAGTCCGTGTTGTTGAAGTACTCGCCCTTGAGGCCGCCGACACCGCTGGTCGTTGTAAAGCTCCAGACCACGCCAGGAAACTTAGTGCCCCCGGAATTGTACTCATCGATCCGCCAGTAGTAAGTGGTATTCAGGGCAAGCGTTCCAGGATCGTAGGTTAACATTGTCTGCTGGCTGCTTTTTAGTGTACCACCCGTACCATTAGCAACATCAGTTTGACTTGTTCCAAAATATACGTCGCGCTTAATGCCGGTGGCGCCCGCAATCCAGCTAAGGTCAGCTTCAACATCGATCCATTTGTCGCCATCACGTGGGCTCGGGTCACGGGCGGTGTATGTGGCAGCCGTAAAGCTCCAGACATCGCCTGTGTGGATGGTTACGCCGTCAGCCTCGACCTCATCGACGCGCCAGTAGTAAGTCGTGCCCGCCGTAATGCCCGGCACATGCCAGTACAAGGTAACGTTCGTCCGGGTCATAAACTCAGCGGGACCAGGCGTCGGATTGGTCCCAAAGTATACATCGTGTAACACAGCGGTGTCTCCTGCCGTCCACTGAAGCAGCGGCGATAATACACCCGTAGCGCCGTTGAGCGGGATCGTGGCGGTCGCCGTGTAAACGTCCATCAGCAGCTCAATTTCGGCAATCTGCATGCTGTTCTGGCCCGGACCGCGACAGGCTGGGAACATCAACTGATAGTGCTTGTACGCGACGGTGTTGGCAAACCTCATCGCCGTCGTGGTCCATGTCTGCCGCGTCCATCCGCTGGCGAAATCCTTGATATCGCCGCTGGCGATCAACGTATACGGCCCATCGATGCTGACGTTGGAGCCGGACAGTTCGTACTTGACGGGATCGCGTTCGACCGCGTCGTTGGCCGTGCAGAAACGCACGCCAGTCACGACGGTCGGGCCGACGCTGGGCGTCACCTGCAAACCTACCGGCTCCGTAGCACCGCTAAAGTGCAGGTACTTGGTCACGATCTGGTTGTCAATCGCCTGGTTCACCGCCTCATTGCCCGGCCAGTTGCCATTGTTTGGGACAGCCTGAATGGTATCGCCCGGCTTGGTGACGTCCCGCGCAGCCTGTGTCACCCCGCCCAAGAGCAAGGTGAGCACGAGCACAACTACAAATGATGATTTCCGCATAATAGTCCTCCTTCAAAAAAGTTACAATACATGTACGTTAGCCATACACTAAAACGCCCGCTCCGGTTAACCCGCCAGACGTATGGTCGGGTTAAGTGCAGCATACCGGCATGCGGACGCACATACTGCGCACATCGAACTGTACATATTTGTATCAAATTACCCACCTTAAAGTCAAGAAAAAACTATGGCCAAAAATGCAAAGGACCGACCTGCCTGGCGCGGCGGGATGGATAAGTGTTTAGCAGTCGCCGGTACGGCGACCAACCCCGCAACAAGTTGCGGGGCTAAATATGTTGGTCTTGCCCCATCTTCCCATAAAATTGGCCGGATAACCGCCTTTACCCGTAGATTCGGCCAGACTCATCTACATAAACAGTTCCGTTTGCTTGGTTTATGATTTTGACCGCTTTGGGCACATCCTCCAGCTTTGGTATCTTAAATAGCCCACCACAGACTCGGCACCTCACTCTTCTATCCGCTGCAATGGTATCCATTAGCCAATTATTACCACACTTAGGGCACTGGGCGATAATCTTCATCAGCGGACCTTCCATTGTGAGCCAAATATTGCCACATTAAGCTATTCGCGATAAGAAACTTGTACCGAATATTTTAGCCACAAAAGCGACAAGTATCTATCTCTAAACACCGTTTGATTTGGCGTGGCCGCAATTATTTGCTAAAATTTTAGTATCAGTGGGTGGTGAAGCAATGAAGAAAGTCCCACGCAAGATTCTTAAGACGGGCCCATTTATCGAACGCAGGACTCAGGACCGCCCGGCCCATAGTAAATACCGCAGGCATAGTGATAGTCCTCCTGCCAATATCTTGGACAGCGAGGCTATCAATGCAGGCACCTACGAAGTTTCCTCAGGTAGGCTGAGAGCATTTCAAAACAGAATTCCATGCGGTCGGATTGTAGATCACTACGCTTAATATCAGGCTTGTTGATTCCCTGACCATCCTGGTCGGCCTTGCCGGCTAACGGTCTATGCCCGGAAGTCTTTACACTCCGAATTTTACAATGTTTTCTGCGGCTGCTCGGACGTTTTCCGGACTTTCGAGTAGACCGGATTGTAAGAGTTCTCTGGCG
>Ga0172366_10003850_pt1 | contig 11828 bp, 12 predicted proteins | sample LakKivSesite69cm_FD_114533 | JGI IMG/M metagenome (GOLD analysis project Ga0172366, IMG submission 114533) | Sediment microbial communities from Lake Kivu, Rwanda - Sediment site 69cm | ecosystem: Environmental > Aquatic > Freshwater > Lake > Sediment | place: Rwanda: Western Province, Lake... | reverse complement strand
CTTTACCAGAGCATACCCAAGTGGAGATGGTAAGCGAGTCGGGTACAAGCCGCTTCAGAAGAGAAGATGGACGGAAAAAACTAAGCGATGCAGACTCGGCTGTAAAGATCGCTGAGAAGAGAGGACAGATCCAGCCTAGAGGAAAACTAGATGAGACGTGACTTCAAAAGGGGTAAAAACCTAATCGTTGACGGTCCAGCTTCCATCCATATTCTTTCAGGAAATATCTCCATTTTAGGCGCAATACTGAAAAATGGCGCTAAAGTCTTGATCCGTGACGGAAAAAGCGTACCACTAGAAGTTATACGTGATGCAGACCTAGAATTAACGCTAGGTGAAAACGCATCTTTTGCCGAGACTGATGAAAAAATGATAATGGATTCTTGGAAAGACGCTGTAAACGAGATATTAATCCTTAAGAAGCCTCTGTCGATCCTCGTAATAGGCAAGATCGACACTGGAAAAACGAGCTTCTGCACCTATCTTGCCAACTCAGCCTTAGAAGCGGGACACAAGGTGGCAGTCATTGATGGAGACCTAGGTCAATCAGATATAGGCCCACCTGCGACCATGGGGCTGAGCTATGTAAGAGAACCAATAATCGACCTTTATGGATTGCAGATGGACAACGCGGTCTTTGTTGGAGTGACGAGTCCCAGCAGAGCTACCGTTGAATCGGTGAATGCGCTAGTGACTCTGAAGAATAAAGCTTTGAAGATGAATGTGGACTTTTTAATAATAAATACCGATGGATGGGTCGAAGGTGAGGACGCTGTAAATTACAAGGCTCGATTGATCGAGGCGGTGGCTCCGGATGCTATTCTATGCCTACAAGAGGGCGACGAATTGAAGCCTCTACTAAATAAGATAAGGAGGCCGAGAGTATTCATAGCGGAGCCCCCGAAAACTATAAAGAATAGAAGCCGTGAAGCCAGAAAAGTCCTCCGTGAATTAGCCTATAAAAAATATCTGAGAGAGGCTAAGGTTCGATGCTATCCTCTTAGCAGTATCAAAATAGAAGGGGGGTTCTTGAAACCCAATATTCAATCAAGATTGGAAAGGAAGAGAAAACTAGAGGAAATTCTGGGGATGAAACTGCTCCATTACGAAGAGACACGAGACAAGATATTAATTGTAACGGAAAAGGAACAGCCTATCTATACAGAACAAATTGAAAGGCTTGGGGATACCATTGAAAAACACGTGATTATCTTTAGGGAAGAAGATGAAGAAGGGCTTCTAGTGGCGTTAGAAAATGAGCAAGGGGAGTACCTTGGAATAGGCGTCCTATGCGAAGTGGACTTCAATAAGAAGACTCTGAAGGTCTATACATCTGTAGATGGGAAAGTTTCGAGTATCCAGATTGGTCAAGTAAAGCTGAATAAGAAGGGAAGCGAAATAGGCTGTGAGCTATAATCACTTCTAGGTCATTGCCGATGGGCATAATCTATTAACCTGGCAAGTAGTACATAGGGGTTTTCTAGCTTTGCAGTGTCTACGGCCAAGCGCTATAAGTAGCATGTGTACTTGAAAGAACTCCTCTGGACGATAGAGCGCTTCAAGCGTCTTTCGAGTTTCTTCGTAGTCTGCTCCCGAGGGAACTAGGCCTAGTCTTTTCGAGACGCGGTTCACATGTGTATCTACAGGTAGAACCGGCTTTTTAGCACAAAAGAGGAGAACTATATCAGCGGTCTTATATCCAACCCCAGGTAGACTCATCAACCTTTTCCTGGCTTCCTCTAAAGGCAAGGAATAGATGAAATCGAGTGAACCGTTAAATTGTTTGAGTATTAAACGTGAAATTTCCTTAATAATCCTAGACTTATTTCGATACAGGCCTGCAACCCTTATGGCATCCTCAATCTCCTTGAGGTCGGCCTCCGCCAATCCCTTCGGCGTTACCAGTGCTTTTCTAGAAAGGTTGTCAAAGGCTCTCCTCGTATTTACTTCAGCCGTCGTCTGGGAAATTACAGTTCTAACTAGTACCTTGAAAGGGTCACTGGCAATTTCGGAGATGCTTGGAACAGAGAAGCGTCTCTTGAGTACATAAAGAATCTCAGATGCCCTCTTCATCGCTGACATAGTCTGCCTTTCCATTCTGCTATTCTGAAATAATAAATAGTTAAAATGTGAATCTATTAAACAGCACTATAAAGTGGGGCTATTCTATGTCACAGACAAAGATAATTCAGGAGAGAATTGGAGAAGCCGATAGGTCTTTCTCAGCACTCCATATCGAGATGAAAAACGCTGGGATCACATTTCTAAGTGAGGGTGAGGATCGATTGGGCACCTTAGTTGTATCGATACCTCAGAGGCATGAATTGATCGGTCCGCCTATCTCTTCTGTACTCATCGGTGATCGAAATATAACGGTAGCCAGAGCCCTTGCCGAACGACTTGCTGAAAGAACAAAGAAGATAGCCTTAATCTCAGTTTTCATAAGAAGCCTTCAAGAGAAGGAGGCTGGACCGCTACTTTTAGAGCTCGTTGAAAAAGTTATGAAAAAGAAGGAGAGCCAAGAATGAGTTTAAGAGAGTTTCTTGAGATGATGGAGTCCAAGAGAGAGGTACTCCATATAACGGATCAAGTCTCACCTTGCTTTGAGATCTCAGCGGTTCTACAAGCTTTCGCCCACGAACCTATACTATTATTCGAGAATGCTGAGGGCTTCGATACACATGTTGTGGGAAATATTTGTGGGACACGTAAAAGATTATGCTCGGCATTAGGAGTCGATCAGGAGAACCTTTATTATAAAATGATTGATGCTTGGAGGTCGCCGAAGCCTCCGAAGGTCGTTGAAGACGCCCCAGTTAAGGAGGTAACTGAGAGTCTGAATCTCCTGAGGATCCCTGTATTGACCCATTTCGAAAAAGATGCCGGGGCCTACATAACCTCAGGAGTGGTATCCGCACGGAGCCCCGATGGGACGATCGAGAATGTCTCAGTGCATCGTCTTCTGGTTTTAGATGAAACCCATCTTGCCATCCGTCTAGTTCCGAGGCATCTCTTCGCGTTGTGGAAGATGGCTAAGGAAGAGAAGAGAGATTTGGATGTTGCCATAGCAATCGGTGTCCATCCAGCAGTCTTATTAGCCGCCGCCTCTTCACCTCCCTTCGGCGTGAGTGAGTATGGCATAGCCAACGTTTTGCTCGATGGTAATCTACGTTTGGTAAAGTGCGAGAGTATAGATGCATACATACCTGCGGATGCAGAGCTGGTATTAGAAGGAAGAATTTCCTGCGAAAAAGAAAGAGATGAAGGCCCTCTTGTCGATATAATTGGAACCTATGATATTCAGAGAAAGCAACCTATTATAGAAGTTGTCAATATTATGCGCCGAGAGAACTATATCTACCAGGCGATTCTGCCTGGAGGACCTGAACATAGACTCCTAATGGGCATGCCAAAAGAGATGATGATCTACGAGGCTGTCTCAAAGGTTGTACCGAGAGTTAAGGCCGTGAACCTTACAGAGGGTGGTTGTGGATGGCTTCATGCAGTAGTCTCCATCGAGAAACAGACAGACGGCGACGCGAAGAACGCCCTATTGGCTACCTTTGCGGCTCACAGTAGCCTCAAGCATGCCATCGTAGTCGATACAGATATCGACATATATAACCCATCAGATGTGGAGTGGGCTTTTGCCACACGTTTCCAAGGAGACGAGGATTTAATCATCATAAGGAATGCGCGTGGGTCGACTCTTGACCCTTCAGCAGACCAAGAAGGGGGCTTAACTACAAAGATGGGCTTAGATGCGACTAAACCTCTGTCAAAACCATGTGAAGCATTCGAAAAAGCGAACCTCATTGAAAGTCAAAGGGTCAAGTCCATCCTTGAACGATATGGGAAGAGAACCCGCTCCAGACTATAAACATTTATCTTAACAGTATCTCAAGGATCAGTGTCTATTCTCCGCAAGCCGTCTCGATGCATTGATCTATAGGCGCCATTATGGTCTCCACGCGATTTAAGGTTGGTGCGTAATAGGCGGTCTTCGCCGAATTTGTCATCATCGTATTCACCCCAAGTTCCTTTATCCACGTAACCACGGCACATGTATCGCAGAGCACATGACTCCCTGTGGCTTCGATTATATCTACGTATCTCTTAGCCTTAGCCTTGACGTACCTCGAGGTACAGACCCAAAGCCTAACATCTTCCCTTACCCTTCTTCCCTTGATGAGGTGAGCTATCTGTTGAATCTCACTTATAGAGCAGTGCGGACATCCGAGGAAGACTAGGTCGGGGTTTTCTGAGGTTGTCGAGAGTTTTTCAATGGCATCTTTTATATCCTTGTCTTCAACGCTGATCGTTTCAAGGCTTTTTCCCACATACTCTTCGGAGCAATAGAAGATGGATGTCATTCCGCTCGATGCTAATCCTGCGCCCAACTGTTTCAAAGAATCCCTAGTGCATCTTGATAACCTAGTTAATATGGGAACTCTGTTTCCCACAATTTTTCCTATGCGAACCCCTAATGCCCCAAACTCCATCTCATTTCGGGGTTGGCACTTAACCTTCACATGAAGGTTTGCTTCACGTTCTTCAGCGCGGTGCATTCCATAGTCAGGTGTCTTCCCTATGAGGGTGGCTGCAAGTGCACTTGGGCCGCCTTCACGATTAGTCCATGCCCCTAGGATTGAGTTTGCGTAGATCACGGCTGAAGACTCGGCCCATGCGAGATGTGAATCTATTTTCGGTCTCACTAGATAATAGGGGGTGCAGGTTAAGATTGGATTGACACTCATCTTCTCGTAGAGGTCTATGATCTCCAGTTGTTTCTTCTTTATCTCTTGGGAAATGGCCATCTTCTCTATTTGCTGGAGGTCGAAACCTGAGGGGTTAACTGTAGAGTTCACCCTTGCTCTGCCTCCTGTTTCTACTAGAGCTTTGAGGAAGTCGATGGGCGCATCTCCTATAGTCTTGTAGGAGACTCCTGATATGTGCGCTGAATTGATTGGTATCAGACGACTTGCGCCGAAAAGATCGCCTAATTTGACGAGTATTCTCATCGATACTTGATATGCCCAGCCTAATTCGCCATCGTATATTTTTTCTTCTTCAGGGGTTAAGTACATAGCTGTCGCCTCTCTATTATCTTAACGGTTCCCTTGCCGCCGTCAACCTCAACAATATCATCAGTCATTATCTGTTCAATATCGATTTGGTCGACCATAGGTATCTCTGCAATTATCGCGCCCACAACAACCACGGGATCAGCCGTTACATTAATAATCGCCTTGGGGCCTACTCCCTTCTTTGCAAGGGAATAGAGTACATAGCTACCGACCGTGGAGCCGTGGCCATGTGGGAAGCAGAGAACTTTTCCACGTATACTTCTCCCTCTTAGGTCATGATCCTTTTCAATGATGGTTCCCCTCTCAGGATCTATACCGCCCAGAAAGCTAAGCGGCTTTTTTGAGACTAGAGCTCTACTTGAGATTATTCCTGAAACTATTGGTCGACCGTTTAGTATAATGCCCAAAATGATCGCCTCTTTTAAGGAAATCAATAGGAGATCTTCATGGCAGATGGCAGGTCGCCAAACAGTTTTTCCGAGGCAGCCTGAACCTTTGTTAGGTATTCCTCCTCCGTATAAACTCTTAGAATATTCATGAATCCTCTAAGTACATTGAATATCCCTGAAATATCACTCATCCTTCTAACGAGTTTCTTTCCATCCCTAGTCTTATAGAAGATTGGGATCTCCATTGGTTCCATAAGGGCTGAGTGATGGTAGGGGACAGAGGGCAGAGTTGGCACATCGATTATTATCAATTCTGGATTAATCTCTGCTTCTTCGGCGATCTGGTCCCTTATCTTGTTCCTTATACCTTCAACATCGAATATGCTTGAGACGATCTTGTCTCTTATATAAAAAGGAGGAGGGTCATAAGCACATTTGATTAGCCTCCGCCTCTCTAATCTTTCTATTATTTCCCGAGATTCCCGACATTCTTTTAATTTGGCCCATATAGTATAGTCATCTAAAGCCAAATATTCCTCAGGCAACTTGAAGTCCACGAGGCCTAACTCATCCTTGGCATTTTCCATGGCTCTGGCAAGCATTATCTGTACCGCCCGTCCAACCCTGTGGAAATATATACTCTTAAAACATTCAATTCGGGCCAGCATGAAGGATTCTAACGCTGAAAGGGCGCCCACATCGACAGCTAAGTTCTCATCCATCACATCCAGCGTATGTATGAGACGGAAAATATCTACATGTCCATACTCTGCACCAGTGTGATAGGTGTCTCGAATAACAAAGTCAAGCTTATCGACATCAATTGCGCTTCGAATGATCTGATCAATAAAAGCCCTACCAGGTTTATTCAATAAGCCTACCGCAAGATTACTGATCACATTAGGGTCATATCCAATTCGCTCGAGTATATCCCTTAGCTCAGAGGTTCGAATAATCCAAGCTGTCATATCTTCATGGGTCTTATGGAGAAACTTGACGAGTAAATGCTCAAAGATATGAGAGAAGGGTCCATGCCCCACATCGTGAAGGAGAGCTGCTATCTTAATCATCCGAGTTTCATCCTCTGAGAGGAGCAGAGGGAGATGCGGATTCTCGGCCAGAAGCCCCGCCAAATACATAACGCCAATTGAATGCTCAAACCTTGTATGATTGGCACCTGGATACAGATATTCAGCTCCAGCCAACTGCCGTACTCTCCGAAGCCTCTGAAAGGGGAACGAATCGATAATCTGCCTCTCCTCCTCAGTTACATAAATATAACCATAAACAGGGTCCTTTATTTCGCCCCAGTACTTATATGGCATAATCAAACTCCCTCAATACTATTGTAATAACCTAATATGATTATTAAAATAATCGTTAGAACTATAGTTTTTATTATTATAACCGTAGTTTTCAATTTCGCTTTCTAAAGATTTCTAAAACCAACTCCATATTTTTTATCTGTTATAATAGGTGGTAATTATCCAAAATCTCTGCAAGAACTACATGTCTAAAAGGGTTCTTATATCTCTGTCAAAGTTTGAGCAATTTCTTCGCGTTATTACCGAGTATGTTCTCCATATACTCATTGGGGACCCTTCGCAGATTCATCTCCTCCATTTCGGGTTGGCACATACTTCTCAATATCCCTATGTACTGTGCTGCCGTGGTGCCAAGATAAGGCCAATCAGTCCCGAAGAGGAGTTTGTTGATGACATGATGCTCCATAGCGTTGATGAGACAATTATATAACCTAAAGGGGCTTGTGCTAAGGCCGCTGATGTCGGCATATAGGTTTCGTTTCTCCTCCATAATGGAAACGGTCTCAGCAACTTGAAAGCCACCCACATGGGCGACGATGATCCTTAGCTCTGGAAAGTTCGACAGAACATCGAGAAGATTGCTTCTTGGCTCTGATCCCATGTGGATAAGAATAGGTACGTCTAACTCCTGTATGACTTCGTAGATGGGGAAGTACTTCCTATTGTTGAGGAAACATCTTTCCCTCGGCGTAGTCTCCCTCCCTTCTCCCCTCCAGCTTCTCAGAACCCCGGGATGGCCTGTTGACGGCGCCAGTATCTCACCTACACCTTTAAACCTATAATCCTCGACGCACCGTCTGATCTCCTCCACCGCATTATCATCGTCGAGGTTAATGTGACAGAAACCAATCAATTTCTCCGGATATTCGCTCACGTATTTGGCTATGGCCTTGTTCTCATCAGTTGAAGCCCGCACGTGAGGCACAAAGACGCCGTTGCCGAAACAGACAGCCTTGTCGACGGGCCTCATCGCTATCCAATAGTTCTCCGGCTTTGATGCGTAAATATAGTCGTCCATTACGCTCCTAGCACCCGGACGAACCTTAAGCAACTCATTAAAGTACCTTTCTTCGGCTCCATTGATAGGCCTCCCTGGAAAATGTGTATGAATATCCACAATCATTTATCCAAACCCCTTTTTCAATAGACTGAGACGATTCCGACAATATCGCACATTATAGAGAATTGGCAATACATATAAGTTTTCGTCCATGCCTTCTGAGAGATATGGTGCTAGATTCGGCTTCTCATTCTCTGTAGATTGCCATGTACGGGATCTTTCGGGTTTCTAGAGAAATGATGTACTTTTAATAGAGGTAAACGGTAAAATTAAGCGATGGTATGATTTAAGAGGTTATGAGATGAGGGTTAAACCTGAAAAATTAGTTGGCGAACATGAGTTTTATTGTTGCGGTTCTAGGGTTCTGATTAAGGACGGCGAGATTAAAGTCTTGACTGAACCCAGAATTACCTATTGCCCCCTACACGAGGCATTCTACGGAACGAAAAAAGTGGATAAGGCTGCCGTTAAACGTTCTGTTCTGATGAGGATTAATGACCTCGGCTTCTGTTGCGAGCAGAGAATCTTTAAGGATTCCTTGGTTGTTCCCTTTGGCAGCTCCGAGATCATTTCCGTATGCATGAGAAAAGGGCTACTAGATTGTGCAGTAACGGTCTGCGATGGAGCAGGAACTATTATAACTAATAACTCCAGCCTTGTTCAAGCGATCGGCGCCAGGCTCACTGGAATTGTAAAGACATCACCCATAAAAGGTATTATTGGATACATAAAAGGCAATAAAGGAATAGTTTTAGATGAATCTTCAGCGATAATCGACCAAACTGAAGGTGTGGTTAAGGCTGTTGAACTGGGGTATAGCCGCATCGCCGTTACTGTGGCAAGTTTCAACTCAGACTCCATCAAAAAAATCCGAAAAGCTGAGAAAGAAAGAGAAATCGAGGTAGCCGTCTTCTCAGTTTGCAACACCTGCGCAGACAAGGTCGATATCAGCAGGATCTCATCGGGAGCGGATATCGTTTGCGCCAGCGCATCTAAACTCATACGTGAAATCATTGGGCCGAGAGCTCTAATACAGTTAGGTTTAACGATCCCCGTATTCGCTTTGACGAAACTTGGAAAGGATCTTTTGCTTTCATACTTGATGGAATTCGATGAGAGCATCGTCGCCTTCAGAACCAAGAAGATGCCTTATATAGTTGAGGGCAGAGGGCCGGACCTCAGAGAATGAGAAAAGCTTTACAATAAATATATTTAAGTGAGATCTTACTTTTGTTGGCTAAGTAATCTTGGTGCATGCTTGTGGGAAAGAAGAAGGTCATTAGTGAAGAAGGACTCAGCAATTTGGTACTTCCTACCGCGAATGATTTGCTTGGTATAGCAGTGAAGCTCTTGGGTTTTGATAGGGTTTTGGTGAAATGTCAGGATGGACATGAGAGGATATGCCGAATCCGGGGCAAAATGAAGAGAAGAGTCTGGATAAGGATCAAAGACATCGTCCTAGTGTCTCCATGGGATTTCCAATCCGATACACGTGGCGACATTATATGGCGCTATACAAAAGCTCAGGGGGAACTTCTTAGGAAAAACGGGCTACTCACAATATAATACTCATTTAATTGAAATTGGGGATTCTTCTTGTCTCTTCAGAACAGGTTGAAGAAAAGGCTTGAGCGTAAGGAAAAGACATTTGAGATTGAGCAACTTATGAAGGAGAAGCGAAGCGAGGAATATGAGGTCTTAGAGGAAGTATTTGATCGTTCTACTCTAATGACTATTTATAATTTGATGAATAGGGGGGAGATCGCTGAGATATATGGGGTCGTCAAGGCAGGTAAGGAATCCCGTTTATATCGGGGTAAGTCTTCCAGCGGTGAAGATCTAGCTATAAAGATCTATCTCACAGTCTCATCCGAGTTTCGAAAAGGTATGCTTCAATATATAATAGGTGATCCACGTTTCAAAAGAATCAGAAGAGACAGCCGATCCCTTATTTATGCATGGGCACAGAAGGAATTTAAAAACCTGCAATTGGCTTATAAAGCAAAGGTTAGAGTTCCCAAGCCATTTACGGTTGAGAGGAACATATTGCTTATGGAGTTTATCGGCAAAAATGGTGTCAGCGCTCCTCTAATGAAGGAAGTAGAGTTGAAGAATCCTGAACGAATCTACAGATGGATCTTAACCTATGTCAAACGGCTCTACAGAAAAGCTAAACTTGTACATGGCGACTTAAGCGAATATAATATTATGATTTGGGAGGGCAAGCCAATACTTTTCGATCTCTCCCAAGCCGTCCCTTTAGAGCATCCTAATGCAACCCAGTTTTTGACCAGGGACCTTGAAAATCTGCACCGATACTTTAAAAAAATAGGTGTTGATATTCTCTCAGAAAAAGAGATGTTAAGGTGGGTAATAGGTGACGCGACATAACACCTTTATTAAGATACCTAAAGAGAGAATCGGGGTTCTGATAGGCCCAAAAGGCAACGTGAAGGAACTTATCCAGAAGAGATTATCCGTTGAGCTCAATATAGATAGTGAAATAGGGGACATTGAAATATCATTAGATGAGAATGCTGATGATCCATCCCTCATATTTAGGGCTAAGGATGTGGTGACGGCTATTGGAAGGGGGTTCTCGCCTGAACGTGCGTTTAGGCTACTTGAAGACGAGGATAACATACTTGAGATAATTGACCTTAGAGACATATTCGGGAGATCTCCTTCCGATATAAATAGGATTAAAGGAAGAATCATTGGGAAAGAAGGAAAAACAAGACGAATCATAGAGGAGATGAGCGAGGCGACCATATCCATATATGGACATACAGTAGCCATTATAGGAAACATCGAACAAGTCGAGATCGCTCGAGAAGCCATTAAACTTCTCATCAAAGGAAGTCAGCATAGAACGGTCTATAGGTATCTCCAAAGGAAAAGGCAAGAACTGAAGAAAAAGAGACTGGAGCTCTGGGAAGATAGCGCCCTGATACCCCAAGAGCCGTAAAAATCTTCATCAACATAAGTCTTTTTTCTTAAATGTCAACGGGATTCCATGGAGGACGTAAGAAAACACAATTTTTTCTGTTCATCAGTAAAAACTGATGTAATGGGCTTAACTATAGATTTATACATCTAAATCTTATTAAACTATTAAAGAGGGATAAAAACGACTTGCGAAATTTATGAACGAATTCTTATTAACTTTTCTTCATTTAACTTTATAAACTTTGACTTGAGGAGGACTAAGCCATAACGGAGACCTTTCAAGAAATTAGCCCCGCAGATTTCTTCTATCGAAATAGAGAAATAGCTGGCTTCATTAATCCCGCAAGATCGATTTTTTCGGCGATCAGGGAGCTTTTGGAGAACTCGCTTGATGCTACAGAAGCGATAGGCATACTACCCGACATCTATATCAGATTATCGCATGATTATAATGAAGCAAGTGAAAAAAAAGATATCTACACTTTGAGAATCGTTGATAATGGATCAGGTGTTCCAGCGCAGGATGTACCATCAGCCTTCGGCCGTTTTCTCTTCAGTTCAAAGTATAAGTTGAAGCAGGCTAGGGGCACCTTTGGCCTTGGGGGCACCATGACGATTCTCTATGGACAGATTACTAGTAATAAATCTGTCTCTATAATTTCAAGCGCAGGGACATCTAAGATTTACGAATATAAATTGATGATAGATATCGAAAGGAATCAGCCTATTATCTTGGATCGAAAGGTCCATGTGAATAAGGAGCAATGGCACGGAACAGTAGTTGAGCTTCATCTCGAGGGTGATTATTATAAAGCTATGCCTAAGATTCTAGAGTACCTAAAGCAGACAGCGATAATGAATCCATATGCAAATATTACCTTTGTCGATCCGAGAGGCCGCCTTTACAAATTTGACCGTACAACGGTGAAGATGCCTCCTTCACCAAAGGAAACACTCCCTCATCCTCACGGAGTAGATGTTGAGACCATCCAAAGGATTATCCGCATCACACGATGCG
>Ga0172366_10003847_pt1 | contig 11832 bp, 14 predicted proteins | sample LakKivSesite69cm_FD_114533 | JGI IMG/M metagenome (GOLD analysis project Ga0172366, IMG submission 114533) | Sediment microbial communities from Lake Kivu, Rwanda - Sediment site 69cm | ecosystem: Environmental > Aquatic > Freshwater > Lake > Sediment | place: Rwanda: Western Province, Lake... | reverse complement strand
GCCAGCCAGATACCAATATCTTGCTGACGCGATCGGACAATCTTATTATCTTGCCTTAACATTATGAAGGTCATCAAGGCACCCGCAAGGAACCGAACCATGCCTTGCCGATGCCTTGCATGGGGAAGGAGCGAGCGAACCACCGTTCAAACTTTTTTATCCCCTTTTCAAGAGAGCATTTTTGAACCCGTGCCTTGAATAAAATATATACAGCGTGCTGGCGGGGATTCCTCGATGCCGTTCGTCAAGGATGCGCTCTACTCGTACATGACCATCGGCCGCGAGTTCGAGCCACTGATCGACTCGGTGCCCGTGCAGCGACTGCGCCGCATCCGCCAACTCGCGGGGACGGAATACGTGTATCCGGGCGCCACGCACACGCGATTCGAGCACAGCCTCGGCGTCATGCACCTGGCCGGCAGGCTGTGCGACTCGCTGAACGCGAACGCGGGCGAGGTCGTCGTGCCCGAGCAGGACAAGCGGGCGGTCATGAGCGCTGCCTTGCTCCACGACATCGGCCACGGGCCGTTCTCGCACGTGTTCGAGAAGCTCTACGAGGCACGGCACAAGAACCACGAGGACGTCACGCGCTGGCTCATCTCCGAGGAGCTCGGTTCGCGCCTCGAAAAAATGGGTCTAGATCCGGAGGTTATCGGGAACCTCGCCACGGGCCAGGCCGTCGACAAGGACAGGCTTTTTCTGGGGCAGGTCGTCGCGGGGACCATCGACTGCGACTCGCTGGACTATCTCGTGCGGGATTCCTACTACACGGGCGCCGTCGTCGGCAACCTCGACGTGCAGCGCATCCTGCTCATGACCCGCGTGCTGGGCAGGAACCTCGCCTTCGACATCAAGATCGGCGTGCCCATCATCGAGGGCTATTTCTTGCTGCGGGTGAACAGTTTCAAGCAAATATATTTCCACAAGACGAGCCGCAGCGCACAGATCATGATTTACAACGCGCTGGAGGCCAAGAAGGACGAGTTTGACCTCGGCGTGCTGGATAAACCGAAGGATTTCCTGAAATGGGACGATTACACGCTCTGGACGACGATCCAGGACGAACCGTTCATGGTCAAGCTCAAGCGACGGGAGATGCTCAAGATGGTATACGAGAACGTGAACCGGACGGGCGAGCCTGCCAAGCGGCTCGGCGACGAGGAGATCAGGGACCTCGAATCACGGATCGCAGCCAAGGCCGGGGTGGGCGAGAAAGACGTTTTCCTCGACGTGCCCTACTTGTCGACCGTGCCCTATGCGCACGCGACCTCGTTCGACCCGGAGGACATCCCCATCGTCGATTACGCGGATGGCGGCGGGGTGACCGTCCAGAAGCTGTCGGACCTGTCGATGCTCTTCTCGATGCTCAAGGGCTACTATAACATCATCCGCGTGTATGCATGGGCCGAGCATCGTGACAAGGTCGCCCGTGCGGCCAAGGACGTGCTTGGTGAAGGGATAGAATGAGCGCCGGCGTCCCGGCCGCGGTGAAACCCGCAGCGGCGATCAGATGTACTCCTTTATGAGGCCCTTCACGTTCTCCTTGAACTCGCCGAGGTGCTTCTCGATCTTGTCGATGGCACTCTTGTCGGTCAGGAAGGCGAGGACGTAGACCTTGAAATCATCGCAGTCCAGGACGTGGAACGTGACGGTCGTGTTCTCGATCATGTACACGGCCCGCTTGGACTTTGCCGAGACGAAACTTTCGAAATTGCTGTACAGCGCCGTGAAGTGCGGGGCACTGAGCTCGAAGAGCTTGCCCGATTCCTCGTCGACGGCGTAGTCCGACATGATGATGCCCTTCTCGCTGACGAGCAAGATGCCTTTTGCCGCCGAATGCTTGGCAAGTTTTTCGAGCTGGTGGCGGAAGATGTCGCGGTTCGGGCTAAGGGCCGCGAGGCCGTAGGAAAACGCGGTCGAGAGGCTGTATGGCTCGAAAATCGATGTTTCAAAGAATTTAATCGAGAAATCCTCCGACGCAGCGCTGAAGAGCTCGCGAGCGGCCTCGATGCTCTTCTTCAGCGCGGATTGGGCACTAGGCTCTTGCGTCGCCTCGCTCTTGTGCAAGCATACTATCACGGGAGGGTTTTGCTCGAACTTTGCCAGGACATTCAATATTTGCTTGTAATAATCCACGGATTCCTCGAATCGCTTGTTATCACGCACGTCTATCAAGTAAAAAAGCAAGTCAATGTCGAACAAGTAAAGCTCGGCCGCGTCCTTGACATATTGTGCCCTGTAGCTGTCCTGGCCGCCTAAATCCCAGACTGCAATTGAAACGCCAAAAATAGTCGACTGGGAGCGGCTCACGCCCTTGGTTGGCTGCACTTGGGCCAAGTTCGAGTATTTCTTCTCGAGCCCGAGGATCATCGACGTCTTGCCGCTGTTATCGAGTCCCGCGAACACGATCTTGAGGCTGCGCTTGGAGGCAAGGGGAAAAGCGACCTTTTTTTCGGCGAATTCATTGATCGCTTTGAAGAGATCCACCATGACCGATGCAAATTCGGCATTCGTGAGCATCTTCTTTATTTGGATGGCATGCTCGACGATGAGCGACCGCAATTCCGCCATGTTATCGTAGAAGAAATTCTTGTGCTCCTCCGAGACCAGGATGGTGATCGTCGATGCCCGCGCGGATCCACGCGCGCCTTGGTCGGGGATGAGGAAAAAGTACGTCAAGCCATCCATTTTGATGTCGGGGAACGGAAGTATGCCGAAAAACTTGATCGAGTCGACCTCGGCATCCCCGTCCTGATATAAATGCTCCCCCATCAAGAGTGAGACGCTTTTCATGCTGATGTGTAATAAGGCTCCGAGATCGAGTATACCTGTCACATCCTTGATGGCATCTTTTTTGAAAACGCGTATCCCTTCCGGTTCGTTGATCAGAACGACTTCCGGAACTGGACCCTCGTCTCCAAAGATACTGAGAATGACAGCTTTGACGATCTCGGCCATGGTCGTTCCCGTTCGCGAATCCGGCGATGTCGGCTCCCGATCTCTCGACTGAATAGCTTGGCAAGGCGGGAAACCGAATACCTATGGAAAAAACACCCGCGATATTCTTAAAGCTTCGATTTCACTTAAAAACTTCCATTCACCCATCACCCATCTCGCGTCCATGTCCCGCCCCGCTGGCCGCATCGTGGGGCGATCCGTGCCCGGCAAGGCGGCATCCAGCAAGGACGCGAGAGGATCACGCCCGCGCGGGCGCCGTGATAGCACGCGCCAGATAAATGGGGCATCGTAACATATTTCTCTGCCTCGTTATCCTTACTTGTATTTTTCCGGATTTCAAACAATGGGTTTCGATTCTTTTCATCCAATTCTTGGAGATCGCTGCTAAAATATTCAAAAAGGCCTCGTTTGTTTCGCTCGTTTTACTAAAAAAACTCCTCGCGTTGGATAACAAAGAATCATCAACATGATTACCCCGGTCTTTCAGATCCTTTATCCGTCGCACGATAGACTCGGGGAGAGAGGAAATGTCGTTATTGCCAATAGACAACCTCCTCAAGCACGTGAGTTGCGCGATGGTTTCGGAGAGGGACGATAGCCTGTTGCAGCTTCTCGGGGATCTTGTACGAGCCTCGCCCCGTCGGCGTTTCGATGGGAAACTCCATCGCGACACCGTCTTCGTCGTCAACAACAATGAAAGACGAGATTGACGGGCTAATTCCATTGGATTTATTTCTGCTTGCCAAGTCAATCGAGGGACACCTTGCCCACGAAGATGTCGTCGAGGAGATCATGGTTCGATTTTTCAAGCGCCATGGTCTCCACGAGCCCCTTGTGCCGGCCACCCGCCAGACCATTCGCAATGAAAGCCGCGCCTTGCGCCGCGACCTTGGAGATGCGTGCAATGGAGCCCACCGTGCGGACCGGGAAGGAGAACGGCTTTTTCAAGAGGTCCGAGAGTTGACCGGCGATCTCGCTCGACGCGCGCCCGGACACGACGATTTCCTTGATATTTGCCGGGTCGGAGAAGGATGGCACGAGGGAGAATATGCCCTGGAGCATGTCATGGTAGAAACCAGACACCGCGTCCGCGGTGCGCTCGTCTTTCTTCGCCATGAGGAATATTTCCTTCGGCGAAAGGTCCTCGTGACCCACGATGGCCGACAGGCCTCCGCCATAGATATCCTTCTTCGAGACGTGGTCGAGCAGGTAGGCGAGCTCGCCGTCGAGGCGGCCCGCCGTGCCGAATCCCATGCCTCCCAGCGACCCGCCGATGCCGTCGACGATCTTGCCACCATCCACGGCGATGTAGGCGTTGAAACCGAAACCCACCTCGACAAGGATGAAGCCCGTGTATGCGAGCGGGGTATTCAAGAAGCTCGCTTGATCAACGATGGCCGCAGCAGCGGCACAAACCTTGTCCGCGGTGCCCATGTCGATGCGGTTGTACTTGAAGCTACGTTTCACGGTTTCGAGCTGCTTCACGCCAGGGATCGCATATCCCTTGATGCCCGCATCCTTGAGCATGTGCAAGACCCTGCCGATGCCCATGACGTGTGGGTCGGAGGACCGGCGCAAGTTGGCCTTCGCGATATCGCCATCGGTCATGGATGCAATCGGTTTCAGGGGGATCCCGTGCCCCGATGGTGCCACGATCGTGTCAATCGGCCCGTTGCTCTCGATGATCTGCAGCAGCTTCCGCGGCTCTGCCAGCACTTGTTTCGTGGGTACCGACAGGTCGAGAAACACGTCGTCGCCCTCGAGCCCCAGGATGTCCCACGATCCCGACCCTGGATCGATCCCGATAACGCGGGGTTGCATAAAAGAAATAATTAAGCATGAAAGAAATAATTATTATATTGAGAAAAAAGGTTGGAGGATCTCCACCATGAGCGCCACGAGCAAGCACGTATCCGGTGACATCATCGCGGTCGTGTATTCCGAGCTGATCGAGGAGGGAGCGACGCCCGTGGCGTGGTATCCCCCCGGCGATCAGATATCTTACATTGACTTGACCAACATCAGCCTCAAGTCCATCTCGCTGCTCGTGGGCGACAAGCCGGATCGTGCCCGCCTCAACGATCCCCGGTTCATCGTTGATCAAGAAAATGCCTTTGCCATCATCCCGTTTCCCGACCAGGACACCGTGGCCATGGCGTACATGTTCAATTACACGAACGGGGACGGGAAGAACGTGATCTGCACGATCACGGCGACTGTCAACGCCAAGCTGCGCAATTTTCTTTTCGACAAGCACGAGAGCATGGAGCAAATGCTCAAGTTCACCGCGTTCGAGGTTTTAAAAGTGGTCATGCGCGAAAGAGCCTATAACAAGGCCAATATTACTTCACGACTCAAGGTGCTTCACGAGAAGCTGAACAAGCTCGCGAAAGGATAGAACGAGGGACACGCACATGGCAGAGGGGCACCGAACCATCTGGCTCGTCACCGGGGAGCTGGCAGAGAAGAGTGTCTCGGCCCTCGCCGCCAAGTTCCCGTCCGTGAAGACCATCACCGCGCCCGTGTCCGTTGCATCGTTTCTCACGAGTGCCAACGTGAAGAAGCTCGTCTTGGATCACCCGGACATGGCACGCGGTATCATCATCTTGCCGGGCATGATCCGCTGGAACACGACCGCCCTGGAGGACGAGCTCGGAGCTATCATCGTGAAGGGGCCGCGCAATGCCGCCGAGCTGCACCAGTTCATCAAGGATGTCGTGGGCATCGCGAGAGAGCACGCGGGCGCGCCACGCCAGGAGCTGTCCAAGATGATAGCCACCCTCGAGCGGACGATGGAGCAAGAACGCGATGGATACCTGGCCATCCTGGAGGAGCGAGCCGCGCTGCTGGATCACCCAGGCAGCCCGCCATCCTCGATCCAACACGAAGAAAACCAGCGCGTGCTCGACCAGCTCCGCGTGCAGGGCCGGAACTTCCGGGTCGCCGGTTCGAAGTTCGTCATCGGAAAAGACTTCCCGCCCGCGATCATGGCCGAGATAATCAACGCCGCGGGAAAACCAGCAACAGAGATCGATTCGCAAGTTGAATATTTCCTCGCGAACGGCGCGGACATAATAGATGTTGGTGCAACGCCAGGCAAGCAAGACCCGGAGGCCCTTGCCGCCATCATCGCCAGGATCAAGAAGCAATGGCGCTGCATCGTGAGCATCGATAGCCTCGACGAGAAGGAAATCCTGGCCGCGGTCGACGCCGGCGCGAGCATCGTCCTCAGCATCGACGAGGGAAACGCGGGCATCTTGCCATCGCTCGATACTGGCGTTGCCTTGGTCATCATCCCAACGAACGTGAAGGCGGGAACCCTCCCCGCGACGCCGGGCGAGCGGGTCGGCACGCTCTCCCGGCTGGTCAAGCAAGCGCGGGAACTGGGCTTCACGCGCATCGTCGCCGACCCGATCCTCAACAGCCCCATCGTGCCTGGCTTCGCGATCTCGCTGGAAGCGTTCAACATGCTTGCCCGGGCGGCGTTCAAAGACCCGGATCTCGACGTGCCACTATTCATCGGCGCGTCGAACGTGACCGAGATGATCGACACGGATTCCACCGGCGTGAACGCGCTGCTCGCGGTGATCGGCGCCGAGCTTGGTGCCGGGGTACTGTTCACGTCTGAGGACTCGGCCAAGTGCATTGGCTCCGTGAAGGAATTGCGTGCGGCGCGCGACATGGCCTACCTCGCGCGCCTCAAGGGGATGCACCCGAAGGACTTGCCCTTCGACGCGTTCAACGCGAAGAGGAAGCACAGGGCCATCCCGTCGTTCGAAATACCTGCAACGGGTTCCGCGCCGGGAGCGGCCATCATAGACACCGACGCGCCGGGCACCCCACGGCCATGCCGCGCCGACCCATCGGGCATCTACTTCAAGTTCATGGTCGACCATGCTCGCGGCAAGATCTACGCCGCTGCCTTTACCAAGGATGGAATGGCGCACGTGTTCCAGGGTAAATCTGCTGAAAAGATGGGAAAAGAGATTCTCGCCAAGCATGACGATTTGACCAAGAGCCACGTCATGTACATTGGCCGCGAGCTCGCCCGCGCCGAACATTGCCTCGCGCTCGGAGCGGTCTACGTCCAAGACGAGACATGACGCCGCCCGGCGCGGTCACATGCCATCGCCAGCCCTCGTTTTTTAACCACGGGGTCATTACACCGCGTGTTATGGCGCGCCATGAATTCCAGCACGACGTGCAGTCCGAGCGGCCCGACTTTCCCATATCCCTCGACCAGGTCGGAATCGAGGGCGTGAAGAAGCGCATCGACATCAAGCGCAAGGATGGCCGGTACTCTATGGACGTGTTGATAAAGGCCTACGTGAACCTGCCAGCTATGCAGCGGGGTTCTCACATGTCGCGATCTGCGGAGTCCATCGAAGATTGCATCTCGGAACAGGTTTTCTCGCCCAAGGAAAACATCGAGGAATTTGCCGTGGGGATCGCCCGCGCCATGCTCGATAAACACGCTTACGCGGACCACTGCCACGTGGAGATGGAGGGACCGATCATCCTCCAGGCCAGGCAGCGCGAGGGACAAGCATCGGCCCAGGCCTCGTACCGGCTAGGCTGCGTCGCAGACGCCACCCGCGGGCGCAAGGGACAGGGCGATCACCCGTGCAAGCTAACCATTACAGTGGCGGCAGAAGGCATGATCGCTTGTCCTTGCGGCCAGGAGATGTCGCGCGAGTTTGCCAAGGAAATACTCGCTTCACGAGATGACATCAAGCTCGATCCAGCCGCAGTCGAAAATATTTTAAACGTGATCCCGCTCGCGACCCACAACCAGCGCGCCACGGGCACGATCACCCTCCAGGTGCCCGCGCCCGGCGCGGTCGATCTCTACGACATCATCGAGGCGATCGAGTCGTCGATGTCCGGCCGCATCTCGGGCATCTTGAAGCGTCCCGACGAGGCATCGCTCATCCGCACCGTGCACCAGGACCCGATGTTCACCGAGGACGTCGTGCGCCGCATGGCGTCGGTCCTGGCGGGGGAGAAGTTCAAGCACTTGCCCGGCGGCATGTCGGCGACGCTCGCGCTCGTGAGCATGGAATCCATCCACCCGCACCAGGCATCGGCGGCGGTCACGACGACGCTCGAAACGCTCCGGGATGTGTTGGCGAAGGCCAGGAGCTAAGAGGTACCACGAACATGGTAAGTTTCGTCCGGTCAGACGTGAACGTCCGGTACTTGCGCTCGCTGTCCTGGTACAAGGATTCCCTCGTCGACTTGCTGGGTGGAGGGACGAGATACTCCATCGACGGGACCACCGAGGAACCGAGAATAGCCCGCGTTTTCGCCTTCCCGTTCGACTCGATCGCGTCCAACGGCGAGTACGCCGTGCTTCATGAGAAGTACGGCACGAAAGGCTTGCTGATCCGTGTCGACGGCATCGAACAGATCCGGGAGATCGACCGCAGCTATTACTATGCCCGCGACTACGCGTTTCCTATCGTGGTCTTTAACTTGCCCGACGGGCGGGATGCCATCGCCCATTGCCCCGGCGATTATTGCTCGCTGGACATCGATCTCGTCGACGGCGGGGATCGGCTCACGAAGCGGGGATACCGCAGCAGCGACATCTTCCATTCCAGGTTGCTCGCGAGCGAGGACGGGCGTTTCCTCGTGGAAAACGCGTGGGTATGGCAGCCTTGGAACATCGTGCAAGCATACGATGTCAAAACAGCGCTCGAGGAGCCGGATCACCTTGATGGGACAGGGATACGCATTCCCCAGGGCGGCTCTCTCGGCTGGGAGCCCGAGAGCGTCGCGATCTGTGGCCATAGCGTCGTGACTGCAAGCATTCTCGAGGTAGCGGTCGACCCGCTCGGGGACGAGGAATTCGAAATCCAGCCCGCCGAGGAGGGCGTGCAAGAAAGTCCAGGGGCTGCAGATCCCCGGAAGATCCGGCGAGTCGAGGGCTCCGAGCTGAGCATCACCGACCATGCCGGCAATCCCGTTGACCTCGGGGTGACGGCCAAGCGCCCGGCCGGACGCCACTACTTGTTGCAGGCATATGACCTTGACACGGGCCATATCACGAGTTCACGCCTCATGCCCGAGCTCGTCGGGCGCATGATGCCCGCAGGGCCGCGCCACGTCGTCTCGTTCTACGACCACCCGAAGCTCGTCGAGGTGGCAACGGGCAAGGTGATCGCCCGCTGGGAGGACCTCTATGCCGGGCCCGAGCAAGCCCAGCCGAGCGCGATGATGAAGCCGCCCGGGCTCCCGGCCCTCGCGTGCGATCCGGCCCACCGGCGCTTTGCAATCGGTTCCAAGGATCGCGTGAGCGTCATCCAAATTGCGGGACTTGTCGAATGAGCATGACGTCTTCCACGCGAGCGCGGCGGCTCGATAAAAGAAAAGTATGAGAAATATCAAGGATACGACGTCTTTTCTAACGTGCTCGTCGCTGCTGGCGTGTTCCTCAGGGAATTTCGAACCAGGATGAAGTACACGCCCCACAATACCGACGACCCCACGCCGAACGGGATGCCGAAGGTGGAGATCATTAGCCAGTCCAACCAGATCCTGACGAATCCGTATGCGATCCCGCTCACAATGAGGGCGAGCGCGATGATGGGGATCGCGATGACGATCTCGTTCCTAGACGCGTCCTTAATGAGGCACACGGCGAACAGGACAGATAAAACAGCAGAGGGCAGATTCTGCACGAGTATAATGGAGAGGGCAATGGCAACGTGCATGTCCACCCCCGCGACGACCAGGACTTGCTCGAGGGCATCTCCCAGGGTAATATATAACACGCCGGAGAAGAAATCGAACACGAGCGAGGCGAGGGAGATAAAGCCAGCGATGAAGATAAACTTGCGCTCCAACCGCCTCCCGACGAAGATTAAAAGTATCATGACGGAGATTTTGCATGGTCAGGCGATGATATTGGTGATGATCAAAAAGGGCCCACCAATCATGAGCATGAAAGGGATGAACATAGTAAAGACAGAGACTCCAGCGAAATAAAAGTACATTATGACGATGGCGAGCAAGCAGCTCTCTCCCGGGGCCGCCATGCCACTGCTGTACGATTGGGACACGATATTTCATGCTCCGAATGGTATTGGAGGTAGAAAAGCGAGAGCTAGAATTTAAGGATATCACCGCGGGAAGTGGCCGAATGCCCCCTGGTAGGAGAAGGAAACGCGCGAAAAGAAGGAGGGCGCCTGTGTACGCACCGATTTGCTCAGACTTCGACTTGAAGCGAGAATTCGATTAAATCGCCGCAGTCACAAGCGGCCCAGCTCATTACCTTGGCGGAGACGACCAGTTGATCGAGTTCCTTCCGGTCGAACGTCCTGGAGAACGTCTTGTGGAACCCGCAGTTCGGGCATTGCAGGATTGCCTTGACCTTGATCCTGGACTCGCCACCAGCTGGCGGGCCCGGGCGCTCGCCTTCCCTGCCCGCGTCCTTGGAGTTCAACATGGCGCCACGACGGTTTGTTTTATACCTTGAATAAGTAGGACAACACGGCTTTATCTACATTGCGCTTCCCCGACACAGTTTTTTCCCGTCGAAGGTGCCCGGCGGAAGCGATGCCCGAGGCGTTCACTGCTGCCTGGAAAACTTCAGCACGTCGTCGATGAGATCGACGTGGGCGGTCAGCATGCGCCGGCAGCAGTACCGCTCGAGATCGAGGGCCTTGAATATCTCCTCTGGTGGCTTGTCTTGTGCCTTGAGCTTCAAGTATTCTTCCCACTTGTCGGCGACGAGCGTGCCGCACGTGAAACAGCGGATCGGTATCAGCATGATGCATCATTTTGTCGTGTTTGGTTGTCTCGTTATCGTGAAAAAAGTGGAGGGTATATGACGGTCACCGCTTGATCTTGCGGGCCTCCCGCTCGGTCTCCCGGAGGAGGAGGATGTCACCGAGCCGCACGGGGCCTTTCACGTTTCGGGTCAAGATGCGGTTCGTGTCTCGGCCTTCGAGGACGCGCACCTTCACTTGGATGATCTCGCCCGTGATGCCGGTGCGACCAACCTCCTGGATGATCTCGGCGCTCACGGACTCGTCGGCTTGCTCCGCGGCTGCAGCAGCGGCCTTGTCACCGCCTTTCGAATCCTTGCTACCTTTATCGCCCGCGGCAGTTGCAGCGTCAATTTCTTTCGGGGCCTTCTTGGACTTCTTTTCCTCGGACATTCACTCACCCGGATGGGAGGTTCACTTCAACTTGCTCACGCGCTCGATGATAGCCGCGACCCGGTCCTTCAGCTTGCCTTCCTCGACGATGGCCGCCGCGGCCGAGCTGATCTTCTCCAGGCCAAGGGCGGCGCCGAGATCCTTCTTGTCGTCGATGAAGATGAATGGCACCTTTTTCTCCTCGCACAACGGGGGAAGATAATAGACGATTTCGGGGGGATTGACATTAGCGGCTATGAACACGAGCTTGGCTTGCTTGCGCTCGATGGCCTTCGTGGCCTCGTTCGTGCCCTTGCGGATCTTTCCTCCGCTTTTGATGACCTCGGAAAGAATTTCTAGCGCTTCCTGTTGGGTTTCCTTTGGAATTTTTACGTTCACGTATGACATTATTTGCGTAACCTCGTTCTGATTTGCGTTTCAAATCGTCATAAGTCATTGGTCATGCAAGCCGAATGGCTTCCATAACTGAGTTGTTTAAATGTCACGTTGTAAAAAGGTTTCTGACATGTCCCTTGCCAAGCAAAAAAGTAGTAGATAGGGTTGCTAAGCAGTTCATGATTTGTTAGACAAAGTTGGACATGGCATGGATGATATCCTGGTTTATAGGCCTTGATTGGATGATGCACGGCATCATGACATCATGCGTGCGGATCGGCATCGCCGCGTCGATGATGGGCGTGTGCACCCGGACGATACGGCGATGGGATGC
>Ga0172366_10003846_pt1 | contig 11833 bp, 14 predicted proteins | sample LakKivSesite69cm_FD_114533 | JGI IMG/M metagenome (GOLD analysis project Ga0172366, IMG submission 114533) | Sediment microbial communities from Lake Kivu, Rwanda - Sediment site 69cm | ecosystem: Environmental > Aquatic > Freshwater > Lake > Sediment | place: Rwanda: Western Province, Lake... | reverse complement strand
TGGTGTGCTGCATAATGCTATGAAATTCTTATTATCTTTTTTAATTAATTTAATGAAGTCCCTGACGCTGTTGATGAATAGACTGCTATGAGCTGTTAATTGTTCTTCTGGTAATAACGCGCAAGTCCTTATTTTTTGCAATAAGTTCTTCTCTTGTATGCTTAATTGACTAACTAGCTTAGCTCTCATTGCATCCTCCTGGCCTTGTAGGTAATACAAGAATGAACCGCCAATACTCTTGATTGATTTTTTTATCTGGCCTTTAAGTATTAAATCAGATAGCACTGCATTAGTTAATAGTGAATTAAACCCTAGTGCTTTTCCTATCTCAACTGGCAGTGAAGGACCGTTCTTATGAAGGAAGTTTATGACTGTGTCTGTGTTAAACATAAAACTTTATTATAATCAACTCGTTTAAAGATTTTATGGCTCTTAATGACAAGGATGTTAGACTATTGTTTGATTACGCCCGCAAGAGTATTGAAGCTAGTTTTAAGCGTGAGAAGTTAGCCCCTAAGTTAGTACCTAAGTCATTGAAGATTAAAGCTGGTGTTTTCGTAACTCTTGAGACTTACCCTTTTAAGGAATTAAGGGGTTGTATTGGTTTTGTTGAGCCTGTGCCTTTAGTTGATGGTGTTATTAATGCCGCTAAGTCTAGTGCTTTTAAGGATTATAGGTTCCCGCCGCTTGATGAAGATGAGTTGAATAATGTTGTTATTGAGATTTCGATTTTGTCAGAGCCTGTTGAAATTAAAGTTAGCAGTCCAAGGGAGTATCTTGAGGTCATTAACAAGGGTGATGGTTTAATTCTTAAGAAGGGTTATAGTGAGGGTTTATTCCTGCCTCAAGTTTGGGATCAGATTCCTGATAAGAAGAGGTTCCTTGACGAGCTATGCTTGAAAGCAGGTTTGCCTTATAATTCATGGATGAGCCCTGGAGTTAAGATTTATCGGTTCAGCGTTGAAGCATGGTGTGAAGAAAAGCCTGGCGGCAAGGTCGTTAATGTTAAGACTTAAACCACTTGGCCCATAATAAGAAAACAGCTAATACTAATCCAAAGCTCCATAGCAGTGAGTGGATTATTTCAATCATTGAAGGCGCTTGCCAGCTTACAATTCCAAGGATGAATAGTCTTATGATGTTAAGTGAGAAGATTGCCGGCAAGTAGACTAATGCTTTTTTTTTATTATTCTTGGGAGAGGCAATTACTAAGCCTAGGAATGCTAGCATTGGCGCTAAGCCTGTGCAAGCCCTGTCAATGCCAAGCGATTCAGTTCCTGCTGTTATTACAGGCATTTCATAACCGGTATCATAACTAATTGCTTCTGTTAATACGTGAGGCACGCTGAATAAGTTAAGCATTAGTGAAGCGCAGCTTGCTTCAAAATACTGAATTGGGTATAAGTTAATGTTTAATGCGTTAATCAAGTAAAGCGGTATCGAAGCTAAGCTTAAGATTGCAAAGAACTCAATTAGTCTAATAATTTTCTTTTGAAAGACAGTTAGTTTAATCATTTTTTTTAGCCTTGTAATTTTTAACCCCAGTATCAATATCCTTAACATCTTTTAATAATACTTGCCGCACAACTAATTCAAAAGCCTCACCCGCTTTATTGTAAACATTTACTAACTTGCTGTGCATGTCAAGCACGGCTACGCCCGTATTTATGCTTGGGTCAATGCCGATTATTAAGTTCAAGCCTTACCATACCTCTTATTGACTATTTCATTAAACCGCTTAGCCTTGATCTTGCCAACCTTATCAACTTTAATTAAATGCTCCTCACCAGCATTAACTACGCGTTTAATTGTCTTAAAATGTTTAAGCAAGTTCTTAGCTATCTGCGGCCCGAAATTAGGGAAGCTTCCTATTATTGATTCCTGTAATTGCTTGTCAGTCAATCCTTTCCTCTTAGCAGAGTAAGTTATTGGCCTGTTAAGCTCGCTCTGCTCGCGCCGGGCGTAAGCGATTATTAAGAAAGCAGCCTCGTCAGAATCAGGAACATTAATTACTGGTATGCCAAAATCAGTTGTTAAGCTAGCTATAGCCCCCCTTGTAGCATTAGGGTGGACCCGGCCATTATGGTAATCTCCTTCAATGATTATTATTGGCCTGTCAAAATTATCAGTCAATTCCTCAGCCTGCTTGAATATCCTGCCGTCAATAATACTGCTTTCAAGGTCAGCGCTGCTCTTGCGTTCAATAACAACCCTGTCACTAACAACATAATCACCGACTATCAAACTCTTCGGCACTAAAGTAACTCCCTGGTCATAAAGTACTCTTGCAACCCTGCTCTTTATTTCCCTAGAATCAATAATAATCTTTAATTCATTAGGGGGTTTAAGCATAATTAAATCAAACTGCTTTTAATTTAAAAAAACTTGTTTAGCCCTGATTGATTGAATTTAGAGCTCCTTAATTCATCAAGAGCGTTCTTCATTCTCTTCTCCTTGTAATAAGAAGTCCAGTGATACTTCTCGTCAATAGTTCCCTTGGTGATTAGAACGTAGACATTGCCTGTCTTAGCCCTGCCAACCCTGCCTCTCCTTTGAACACTCCTTAACGCACTTGGTATTGGCTCGAAGAAAACAGCGTTATCAATTCTTGGGATATCAAGGCCTTCCTCGCTTATTGAGGTGCTGACTAGGATATTGAACTCGCCTGACTTGAACTTATCAAGTATTTCTAACTGCTTCTTCTGGCTCATGCCATTAGACCCTCGCTGGCCAACGAATAACTTAGCCTTAAAACTATTTTTACTTAACACTTCAACAATTCTTTCAGCAGTGGCCCTGTACTGAGTGAATAATAAATAAGTCTCCTTGGGCTTTGAATTAATTAATTTAATTAATTCATTAAATTTCGGGTGCTCGTCACTTGTTTTAAAAGCGGCTTGCATTGCCTGCCTGAAATAAACATTCATTAATAATGACTTGGCTGCTTTAACGTTCTGCTTCTTTAATCCCTCAAAATAAACAGTCAAAGGAGTTACCCCTTGGGTTTGTAATAGTTCAAGCGCGTGCATTACTTTTAGTACGCGGGCTGATGCTGATAGTATTGAATAAGCTTCATACTTGTTAGTCTTTAATAATTCAACAGCCTTATGCTGAACTGATAGTACTTCTTTTTTATAGACCCTAGTAATGTCATGAGTCTGCAGAACACCAAGATCTTTCAAGTCCTTTAAGTTAATGCTTAAGGCTTTGTTCAATAACTTAATTATTTCCTGCAGTGATTCTGGCAATTCAATGTAAATCTTTGTTATGTTCTTTTTATTAATGTAAGGCTTAACATCACTGTCCTGCTCGCTTCTTGATTCAACAATGCTTAAGTGAATGTTATTGCAAACTTCAATTATCTTATCCTTATCACTGCCAGGGCTTGCAGTAATCCCAAGCAACCGCTTATTAATTGCCTGCTTATAGTACTGCTGAGCTAGGAAGCAGTAAGCGTAATCGCCCACTGCCCTATGGCACTCGTCAAAGACTATTAATGAGTAATCACTAAAATCTAGCTTGCCTGATAACAAGTCTGATTCTATTGTCTGCGGAGTTGCAAATATTAATCTCTTATTATGATAATAATCTTTTCTTAACTCCGGCTTAATTGCCCCTGTTAGTAATGCACAATCACTTTCTTTTATGTTTGAGTCCTTAACAAAGGACTTCAAGTGCTGAGCTGCTAATGGTTTTGTTGGCGCCATTACCAGTACTTTAGAGTCAGGGTATTGGTTTAGCCTGTGAATTGAGAGCATTAATGCAATCAATGTCTTGCCAAGACCAGTTGGCAGCACTATTAAAGCATTATTATTAACTGCCTTAGCAAACAACTCCTCCTGGTAAAGCCTTGGCTTAGCATTAAGACTAAACATTAATAAGAAGATTAAATTGATGGTTTAAATAAATTTTCAAAGCGCCTGATTAAAATGACCGTTAAAAAAAATTGAGTGCAGGAGAATGTATTCTAACCGGCTATGAGTTTGATAATTTTTTCAGAACTTCTATTGCCTTATCAGCTTTTTCTTTAGGGACAAACAAATGATCATGATAATAAGCTGAAACCACGTTAACACTTACTCCTGCTTTTGCAAACTTATCAGTTATTTTGGCCAAAAAACCAACTACTGAAAGATCCGATTGAACAGTCAAAGTTATCAATTTCCATACATTGTAATAAGGCAATGAGTTAGCATCTGCAATTTTTCTCTCAATGATAACAGTAAACCCCTCTTTTTCTTTATATACTAACAAAGAGTTAAGCTGCAGTCTGCTAAACTTATCTTCTGGTAATGTACAAAAAACATACTCTTTGTTAGCTAATTCAGGTTTCATCTCTTTTAGCAGTTTATTCAAATTCTTGATTACTTTCATGTTGCAACCTTAGCTTATTGACCTTTAATATGAATGCGGGAGAAGGGATTTTCTAGCCCTCTTCTTTCGGCTGAAGCGCACACGAGACTTAACGAGTCTCGGCGTCCCAAGACCTTCTGGTCTTGCGGGCTTTCTTATGAAGAAAGGGCTATTCGAACCCTCGCAGGCACTAAGCCGACAGATCTTGAGTCTGTTGCGTTTGGTCCGCTGGACCAATTTGATCCGTTGATTGACCGCTCCGCCACCCCCGCATTAATTAAGATTAGTAATATTTCTTTTAAAAGTTTTACATTTCTGACAATTCTTTCTTAATCTGCTCCAAACCCTTCTTTAACTCCTTAAGATTCTTCTTAGGAAGCGAGGTTTTCCTAGCGCGTTTAGGCTTAACAGCAGTAATTACTTTCTTAGCTGGCTCTGCTTCAGCAGTCTTTGGAGGCGCTTTGCGCTCCTTTGGCATGAACTTATTAAACTCATTAAGCTCTGATTCTAATTGGCGCACTTTGGTCAAGAAATTATTAAGCTCAGCTAGTTTGTCATGTTTTAACTTAGTTAATTGCTCCCTAAGCCGGTCATACTTATTAATTAGGAACTTGTACCTCTCCTGGTACTTTATTGCTGCATCGAAATTAGTGAATTCAACATAATAAGGGTCTACCATACTAATTCTAGTAATCAACTGCCTAATAAAAAAGCTTCTGCTTCCTGTCCAAAGAGAAGATAAGTAAGTTTTTATTTAGCAAATAATGTATAATCTTTAATGCCTAAGCTAAGTGATTACTTCAAAAATAATAAAATTGTTAAAATATCTGAGGGAACTAAGAATAGTATACTAATTAGGCCTGATGAATGGACCATTAAATTAAAATTAAAAGAAGGCAATTATTGTTTGATGTTTTTCGGTAGTTATAAAGATAACCTCGTAAGAAGTTACTTAAGTCTCTTTAACAACTTTGAATTTAATCTTACTAAGTGTAACATAAAAAAACATGATACTATTGGTATCTATGACTGCATTCATTTTACTGGAGGAGAATTAAAAATAAGCAATAATTTTAGGTTTAGAGAAGGCAATGGTGTTAATAATATCAAATCTGATGCGCAGATTAAGAATATTGATGACTTATATAATTTCTTAAAAAAGAACATTTCACTTATTAGGTTTAACTATAACAATAACGGTAAAACTCTTGATTTTAATCAATTTTTAAAAGAAGGTGGTGTTTGCGAGCACTTCTCGTGTTACTTAACAGAAGTTTTAAGGCATAATAAAATAACTACAGGAACAGTTACTTATTCATTTATTGAAAACCGAACTATTGACGACGAATTATACTTTAAAAGCTTTACGAGCAATTCTTTAGTGCCTCATGCTTGGGTTTACTTTATACTTAACAATAAGTTTTACGTCTGCGACCCAACAATTTGGAGCAGTCATAGTAATCCCAAATGGTTAATGAAGTACGGGCTTTACGAATTAAGAGAAGCTTGGAATAACAAGAGATCAGGAATTTACTTATTACTATTTGCTAAAGAATACCTTAGATTGTTCGATGAATCCAACCCTGATAAAAACCTTTTACTAACTGATTTGAAAGTATCCTAAATAGACGGTCATTAATTTTTTCTTTTGAGTGGGCTCGAAGGGATTTGCTACAGTTCCTGGCTTTTCTCCGGGTGGGGGAGGTAAAGCGCTAGGATGGGGAGGCACTCCTTCCCGCCTGCGATCGCACCCTTGATCTTCACCGTGTGAAGGTGACGTCATAGCTACTAGACCACGAGCCCGAGGGGCAACTATGTTTCCCCTTAAGCTAACCCCTTCCTATTATAAAGATTTTTTTATTTCCGTTAACGCGCACGACTAAAAGTCGGCGCCCTAAGATTATTAAAATCTTGGGGCGCTGAGAACAAATTCTCGTGCGAAAGCTTGACCAAAGAATCTTTAGTTTTTTTTTTAATTAGTGTTCTTTTTATGGCCTGCCCTATAGCTTTTCTCTATTTCCTTTAAGTGCTTTGGGATCTCTGCGTCCAAGTTAATTCCTGATCTCTTAATTAATTGAAGCAGTTCAATTATTAAGTCAACACCACGGTGTTTAATGTTTTTTGTGTTTAGCAAACAGGCGTCCTGCTTAATAAATTCAATAATTCGCGCTTTAGTAGTCTTAGACCAATTCATCCTAAGCTCAAGATCGTCAATTAATTTGATTAAATCAGATAATTGCATTATAAAAATCTAAAGTAATAATAATTTAAAAATTAATGGGCTTGCCCAGATTTTCTAAGCCTTCGGGGTTTTTCTCTTTCCCGAGGGTTTCTCTTTTTCGTAAAAAGAGAAAGGCTCTTTGAACTGGGGACCTTCACCTTGTAAGGGTGACGTCATTTGCAGACTCTATTGAGTTCAATAGAAGTTAACCACTAGACTACAAGCCCATAATATGGTAACTTCATATAAGAAAAATTTTTCCTTCTTAAAAACATTTCTATATCCTTACTAGTAGGTACGATAGTATTGTTCTTAAAGCAAATAAATTTTAAAATATTCTTTGGGTTTGAACTACCAATTCTTCTAAAGTAGTCTGTAACTTTTTGATCACCATAAATATTTATGCCTTTATTATAGGAACCTAATTTAATGCCAATTTTATTAAATGCGGCTAAACAAGATTCTAATAATGTTTTTGAATATATAGAGATATTTAACATAATCTTCGAATGTGGGTGTCTAGAAATTGAACCATCAGTGTCCATCAACCCTCGTATACAAGCTTTTAGTAATCCTTGATTATTAAAAAATTTATAAGGGATTTTTAGGTCGCCACATAATTTTTTGCCTCGAGGGAAATCCTTTTTTATTAAAAACTCGGACAATTTCTTACTATAAATTACGCATCGTATACTATTAGACTGGTTTGAATAATAGATCTTTGGTTTTATTTTAAATAAAGTATAAATTTGTTTAGGGATATAATTCTCCAAATAATAATTATCTAATCTGCTATCGCCACTTATGCAAATACCAGATAGATTATAATAAACACACCCGTCACCAAGCATCGCACCATAAAACTCTGCAAAAAGATTATTTATTTCTGGTAATTCAATTTTTTTGTAATTTTTATTTTTTAAACTCTTTTGACCCCAAAATTCATCAAAAATTTGTAAGTTATTAATAATTTTTTTATAATCATGCCTTTTTGTTAGATTAATAATCTTATTAAAAACACTTAATGGAATTGTATTGCCCTTCACCCTATAATTATATCTTAAGGTGTAATTAGAAATGCCTAATAAGTCGGCAAATTCGGCCCACTTAAATTTATTGGTCTTTTTAATATCATTTAGTAATAATTTAACTTTAGTAATAGGTAATTTAACCCTTTTTTCTATAAATCTACCGTCAATTGTTCGGTCCATATTGCTTTTATTAGTTTTTCCATTATTTAAAAAAAGAAAAAGAAAGGGTTTAATTGTCATTCTCTGGTTCGCTTGGTAGGATTTTATCAATGCTTTGTTTGAACCATTCGAGCATGACCCTTCTTTCTTCAGCTATTAAGCTAATGTTTCTTAAAACGTCATTAATTCCTATGAAACCTTCCATGAATAGTATAATTATAGTTTAATGCTTATAAACCAAGTCAGAGGGAGCATGGCAATTGTCCCTTAATAATCAAGTTTTTATAATAGTCAAAACATTTTAATAAAAAGAGCTATCAAACTTAAGGGAAAGGATTGATCTAAAACCGTAAGGGAAGAGGGTAGCTTAGGGAGAAACCGCAGGTGTCTCCAAGGTGCGGCTGTAGTCTAGTGGCAGGATACGAGCTTCCCAATAACCCTTTCCGCTGATGCGCAAAGCCTTAACGGAAAAAGGAAAGAGCTTGTGACCCGGGTTCAATACCCGTTTAGGGTTTCCAGATCCTAACGAGATGAGAACCCCGGCAGCCGCAGTTAATAGACTTTTCAAAAATATTTTCTCTTTTAGAATCGGTAGCGCACGAGAATTTATTCTCGGCGCCCAAGAATAAAGTTCTTTGGGTTTTCTCTTCTAAAGAGAAAACGGGTCTGCAGCCGCATTACTTCTCCCGCTCAACCCTTAAGTACTTGCCAATATCAACTAAGTTCTTAATAACTTCACGCTTGCCCATGCCTGTTAAGTCATCAGTCATTGCAAAACCGGCGCCGAGGAAATCGCCCTGCTCATTATAAACTAGTGTTAAGCAAGGACTGTCGACCTCGCCTTTGACAGATATTATTGAATCTGACCAGATGTTTCTTGAGTAAAGGAATAATTGCTCTGCTTTCTGGTTAACGACAATGCTTGGCAGTGAATCCTTGAATTGCTCAATGAATTGCAAGCTTAACCTGTGCTTCTTAAAATCATTAGTGTCGCCGACTGCCCTGCCAAGGTAATAAGGCTGCAGTGTGATTTTCTTAAGTTTAGTGAAAATCTTGTAAAGCTGGTTATTAACGCTGACTACTTCGTGAGGCATGCTTGAGCTTGCTAATTGGTGCTCTCCTTTTAGGTTGTTAATTAAATCAATATCAGGCAAGTCCTTTTTCAATGACTTGATTAATTGCTGTTTATTAATTTCGACCCAACTCATTTAATCATCCTCGCAACAAAGAAACCGCTGGTTTCATCAGTTAATTGGTAAAACCTTCTAGTAAGGCTTAACTCGGGTTTTAATTCCTTTCCTTTGAATTTAGTTAAACCAGGACTGCCGGCGCTAGTTTCTAATTTTAATAACTTCATTCCTTGATTAACAGCGTGCTGAACAATTAATTCATTCTCCTCTGGGTTAATAGTGCAGGTTGAGTAAACAAGCATCCCGCCCTTCTTTAATAGCTTGATTGCTGTTTCAATTAGTCTCTGCTGTTCAATGATTAATTGTTTGTAATTCGCTTTCTCAAGAGCTTTAGGGTTCTTGTAAAGAGTTCCTTCTGCACTGCAAGGAGCGTCAAGTAATACCTTATCAAATTCAAGTGATCCTGGCAGTTTTGCTGGGTTAATATTATAGATTACGACGTTGCTAAAGCCCATTCTCTGGGTTGAGTACTTAACTGCTTTTAACCGCTGTTTGTCAACATCGCAAGCTATGATCACTCCTTTATCATTCATTAACTCAGCTAAGTGGGTTGTCTTGCCGCCTGGCGCAGAGCACATGTCAAGAACTAAGTCACCTGGCCTTGGGTTTAATTCAGTAACAGGTATCATTGAAGCAGCATCCTGAACAAAGTAATAACCGCATAAGTACTCGGTTGTAGCGCCAATGCTGAAAGGCTGCTTAATAATCTTAATAGCTTGGGGGTGGGCTTTGTGCTCAACTAGTTTGAATCCCTTATTAGTAAGCCTGTTAATTAATTCATCTCTGCTTATCTTAAGGGTGTTAACCCTTATTGTTGCTGGCGGCTGGCTATAACATGATTTAACACAAGATTGCGGTATTAATCCTGAGTACTTATCAACTAAGCTTATCATTCTAAATTAATTAGTAATGGGTGGTTTAAAAAATCTTTTAAGTCAGAATTAGTTCACAATTTGATTATGTTTGAGAATTACCCTAAGATTAATGGTATTATTAAATTAAGAAACCTCGGCTTGCCAACACCTAAAACCTTAATTATTAATGATTACGAACTACAGAAGCAGGAGATTAATAATTTTCTTATGATGAGGAAGTTTGTTATGATAAGGAGTGAGAAGGAAGGGCAGAGCACTCACTGCCCTAGCATGATTCAATGCCCAATAAATCAAGCGGGCAGTTTCATCAAGGAATTAAACACCAATGGTTATGCTGCAATAGTTCAGGATTACATCCCTTTGAATAACATTTATTCAGGCAACATCCTTGTCCTTAACGATTCTTTTATTATTGAAGTTATGAAAGGCGGTCCTGTTAGCAAGTTGAACAGGGAGGGCAAGGTTGATGAGCACTTAAGGATAAGTAAGGCTGGTGATACAATAACTCATTTTGGCAGCAATGTTATCCCAATAAATGACGTTAAGAAAATAATAAGCAAGGTTAAGGATTTGCCTTTAAAGAATCACATTATTGAATTTAGTTCAGGTCCTGACTGGTTTTACTTCTGGCACGCTCGCGAGGATAAGACTAGCGCTAAATTAGAACCAATATAGGGAGCGTAGTACAATTAATGCTAGAAAAACTTCTTTTTGATGAAAACCCCTACTGCTATAAAGCTAACTATGATTGACAGTATTAATATTAACATGAAAGCTCCTGCTGAATCCTGCAATGGCAATTCAACATTCATGCCGTAAAAACTAGCTATGATTGTTGGTATTGCAAGTATTACTGTTATTGACGCTAAGAACTTCATGATATTATTCAAGTTGTTTGATATTATTGACGCGTAAGCATCCATCATATTAGTTAATAGATTAGAGTAAATGCTCGCCATCTCAATTGACTGCTCATAATCAATTATTGTGTCATTAAGCATGCCCTCATCCTCTTCGAATAATTTCAGGTAATTGCCGTTAAGTATCTTGCTTAAAACCCTGTTATTTGAAACCACTGCCGTGTTTATGTAAATAAGGCTCTTCTGAATGCCTAAAAGCTTGACTATCTCCTCATTCCTTGATGATTTAAGGAGTTTATTCTCAATATTATTGATTTGTTTTTCAATCTCATCCAAGTGCTTCTGATAATAAACATTAGATCTTGAAAGTATTTGTACTACAAACCTTGTCTTCTTAGTTGTGAAAACATTGGCCCTTGTTTCATAAAAATCAGTTATTAACTTAACCTCCTTTAATGATACGGTTATTATATTACCCTCTGTCACTATAATACCCAGCGGTATTACCTCAATTACCCCATCCTCATTTTTTATTGGAGCCCTTATTATTATGTACACTGTGCCCTCATTAATCTCCACTCTTGGGCGTTCATCATCATCAAGGGGGTCTTTCAGCATGTGCACTGGTATGTTGAATTTTGTTTTTAATTGTTTAATCTCTTTTTGTGACGGATTGATTATGTTCAGCCAGCAACCCTTTGATATTATTTTTTGGCTGGTCATTGACTCATCTGAAATGTACCGCTTGAATATTCTTATCATAAGATCACTATAATAATTAATAATTATAATACTTAAAAAGATTAATCATTCAAATAAAAACTAATATAAAAAAAATTGAATGCGCTGGGGGTGCGATTTTCCTCCCATAAGGGTATTGCTTGCCCCGACAAAAGAGAGGGTGAGCAGTCCCTCGAGAGGGAGATTCTTCTCCCTTTCTGGGCTTTGAACGCACGTGTGCAAAGCACAATAGCTTACTACTTTTCAGGGTTTCTTCTTTCCGTCAATCGCTTTCTTCTTTCGTAAAGAAGAAAGGGTTGTTAGCAGGCTATCGCCCTACCAGGCTAGGCGACCCCAGCATCAAGGATTAATTATTAAAGAATCTTTTAAAAGGTTTTTCCGTCAACGCTTTTTGAGTTATTTG
>Ga0172366_10003844_pt1 | contig 11833 bp, 9 predicted proteins | sample LakKivSesite69cm_FD_114533 | JGI IMG/M metagenome (GOLD analysis project Ga0172366, IMG submission 114533) | Sediment microbial communities from Lake Kivu, Rwanda - Sediment site 69cm | ecosystem: Environmental > Aquatic > Freshwater > Lake > Sediment | place: Rwanda: Western Province, Lake Kivu... | reverse complement strand
CCGTTTGTTGAGCAGATAAGGCTTCAAGTGAATCCGCTTTTCATAGTTGGACGGTACAGGAAACTTTTGAGGGGCATACCGCAGTCAAAGTGGTTCTGTTCGAACTGCTGGGGAAAAGGTTGCGAAAAATGTAATTGGACTGGAAAGATGTATCCGGAATCAGTACAGGAGATCATTGAAAAGCCCTTCTTAGACCAGACTGAAGGAGTAAAAGCGTCGTTTCACGCTTCTGGAAGAGAGGACATCGACGCCCGAATGTTAGGCAACGGCAGGCCTTTCGTAATCGAAATTGCGAGGCCAAAGAAGCGTTATGTAGATTTTAAGAAAATGGAAGAGGCAGTGAATGTACATGGAAAAGGCAAGGTTGAAGTTTCAAACCTGAGGCTTGCAAACAGGGACATTGTGAGAAAATTGAAGAAGGGTGAATCTACTCAAAAAGAGTACCGTGTGCTCATAGAATTTGAAAATAGAATAACAGCAAAGGACTTGCATTTGTTGGAAGAGAACTTTACAAATGCCGTGATCAAGCAGAAGACGCCCATCCGTGTTTTGCATCGCCGGGCAGATTTAACTCGGGAAAAGTACATATACGAGGTGAACGTTAAGAAATTGTCGCTTAATAAGGCTGAAATGAAAATACGATGTCAGGGAGGACTCTACGTTAAAGAATTGGTGACTGGGGATGAAGGAAGAACAGTTCCCAGCATCTCAGAGATTCTGCGAAACAAAGCGAAGCCTTTGAAGCTTGATGTTTTGAACGTTATTATGGAAGATTAGGAGAGGTGAAAGGTGAGGAAATCAAAAGGTTATCGTTCGGGCGCGCGTCGCCTTTTAACAAAGGAGCCTAGAGAACATGGCAAACTGAGGCTGAGTAAACTGCTCTACGAGTACCAGCCTGGGAGTCAAGTTGTAATCAGGATAGACTCAAGTGTTCACAAGGGAATGCCTCACAGACGTTATCACGGTAGGGTTGCCACTGTAATCAATAAGCGTGGGCGAAGTTACGTCTTGAGCGTTTCGCAAGGTGACGCTGTCAAGGAAGTCATTGTTAGACCAGAGCATCTAGAGCCCTATGAGGGTGATTAGAATGTCAGAGAAAGACATGACAGAAAAGAGGCTCACTATTCCGCAGGTCAAGAAGTTAATGGGATCTTTGGGTGAAGAAAATCTAGATCAGCTACAGCGCCGTACTTTTGATTACGTATCGAAATTCTCAAAAGTTGAAGCTGAAGGTGCTGAAAAAATCGTGAAAAAACTGGTAACAGATTTCGGTTTAGAAGAAGTAGAGGCTGTTCAAATAGTCAACTGCATGCCCAAAAGCATTGAAGAATTGAGAGTTTTTCTAGCTGGCGGTCGCAAAATTATTGAAACCTCAAAACTGGAAGCCATAGTTAACCTTCTAAATGAGCATCGAAAATTGAAATAAGCAGATTCGCTGCTAACTATTTTTAAGCAGTAAGAAACACAATAAGGACGACTATGACTATGATGGAGAAGCGGTACGAAGAGTACGCTTATATTCTAGACTTTCTGCCTCATGGCCGCCCTGGAATACACGTTTCAGGACGGGCTGACTACCGAGCGGGAGCTCTGGTTCAGCTGGTCGGGGAGGAATTCTTCACGCTTCTAGAGGCCTTGGTTAAGGAAGGCGTAACTCTTAAGCCTCATGATCGCGTTTTTGTTGGAAAGGAGGCTCGCGAAGAAATCACGTATATCATTGGACGAATAGGCTATGACGAGTTAACGGCAGCTGCCAGGACTGAGCTTCCAATAGTGATCAGCAAGATTGTTCTGAATCGTGAGAAATGGTTCGTTGAATTCTTCAACACTGCACGCGCTGTTACGCCACGGATGCACGCGCTTGAGCTGGTTCCTGGAATAGGCAAAAAATACATGTGGCAAGTCATAAATGAACGGGAGAGAAAGCCCTTTGAAAGTTTTGATGATCTGCAGAAGCGTACGGAGCTGCCTAACCCGGTTAAGCTAATCACCAAGAGAGTTCTGGAAGAGCTTGAAGGTGATAGCAAGTATCGACTGTTCACGAGAGCTCAATAGCACAACAGGCATGATGGGAAGCGGTACAAGAGAGACAGGGGTTGTTGTGAGCCTAATGGAAAGGTCGAAGTCTCTGCTTCGAAGTCACCGAATTTCTCCGAAGAAAGCCCTCGGACAAAGCTTCATGATCGAACCTTCAATGTTCCCACTCATGGCCGAGTATGCTTCACTTAATCATAGTGATACGGTTCTTGACATCGGCGCTGGATTAGGCTTTCTAACACGTTTCTTGGCAGAAAAATGTCGAATGGTTCTGGCTGTCGAAACCGACCCTGAGCTTGTGAACATCTTGTGTAAGGAAATGTCTGATGTTCCAAATGTTAAAGTAATTCAAGGCAACGTGTTCAAAGTTGGACTGCCACGGTTCAATAAGGTTGTTGCGATTCCGCCGTACCATATTTCTTCACAGTTGCTGTTATGGCTCTTCGGTAAACATGTTGATGTTGCAGTTCTCATTCTGCAAAGAGAATTTGCCTATCGGCTTAAGGCTTCAATTGGAAGTGATAACTACGGATGGCTAGCCGTTCTAACACATTACTTTGCCGAAGTTGAGGTTTTGGAGGATGTGCCCAAATCAATGTTTTACCCACAACCAGCCATCGATTCGATCATAGTCTGTTTGAAACCTAGAAAATCGCACCCGTTCACGGTTAAAGATGAAACGGCATTCAGACAGATTGTGCAGTCGTTTTTTACTCGGCGTAATAGAAAAGTTCGAAACAGGGTTCTATCATATTTGAAAGATGTATGTGGCTTATCAAAGGAAGTTGCCCGCAACATAGCCGAAGAGATTCCTTTTCGTGACAAGCGAGTGAGAGACTTGGCACCTGAAGATTTTGGAGTATTGACCAATGTCCTCTGTAAGTAAGACAGTGTTCTTCGAGGGTTATGCTTTCAATATTTCAGAAAATGTTTACGAACCAGCCGAAGATTCCTTCCTGTTCGCCGAGAATCTTCACCCCGGAAAAAGTGATATAGTCATTGATGTGGGCACGGGCAGCGGGATACTGGGCATAGTTGCTGCGGATTGCGCAGCAGAAGTCGTTGCGGTTGACATCAATCCGTTTGCCGTACGGTGCGCAAAAGAAAACGCAAGGCGGAACGATGTTACTGATAGAATTTCCTTTATTCAAGGTAATCTGTTCAAGCCGATAAGGAGGGGGACAGTGTTCGATTTGATTCTATTCAACGCTCCTTATCTGCCTTCGGAGGATGCAGAAGACTTGTGGCTTGAGCGGGCTTGGGCTGGTGGTGCTGTTGGAAGAAAGGTAATTGACCATTTTATCTGTGAGGCTCCAAAATATCTGAAGTCTAACGGCGAAATCCTGTTGATGCAGTCGACGCTTTCTAATGTGGAGGAAACCTTGTACAGTTTAGAGAGGAGAGGTTTGAAACCCGATGCTATAGCGAGGCAGGATCTACCGTTTTTCGAGACAATAGAACTTGTCAGAGCAAAACGTCATTGATCATCGTCAAATATGCTTTAGGCTTCTTCAGCGCAAAAAGTTGAAGAATAAAAATAATGTTGGGCTTTAGGTTGATTAACCTAATGCATTCCCAACAATTCTAGCAGGTTGTATTTGACGATCAGTACTGCGAAGAGCGAAGCGATGAGGGACATCACAGTAATCATCGTGTTAAGTGAGGGTCCTGCAGTGTCCTTGAACGGGTCTCCAACTGTGTCACCTACGACGGCCGCCTTGTGTGCATCTGAGCCTTTCCCGCCATGTTGTCCTGACTCGATCAGTTTCTTGGCGTTGTCCCATAGCCCGCCGGCGTTTGACATAAGCAGTGCAAGCAAGAGGCTTGAGAATATGGCACCAGCCAAGAAGCCTCCCAGTGCTCTAATCCCACCTACAAAGCCGATGAGCAGTGTTGCGACGATTGCTACGATGCTTGCGGGCATAAGCTCGCGTAATGCTCCGACAGTCGCGATGTCAACGCATTTTGCGTAGTCAGGTTTGACGCCTGGTTTTCCTTCTTTGAGGCCGGGTATCTCCCTGAATTGCCTTCTGATCTCTGCGATCATTCTGGTGGCGTTTCTGCCGACTCCGAGCATGACCATCGCTGAGAAGACTGCGGGTATCGCTACGCCTATGAGTGCGCCTAGCAGGACCATTGGATCCATGACATCGAAGACAACAGGGTTGCCTGCTTCTGAAGCTATTTTTTGGAATGCCGCTAAAAGCGCGATCACGGTTAGTCCTGCTGCACCTATCGCGAAGCCTTTGGTTATGGCTTTTGCTGTGTTTCCTGCTGAGTCGAGTTCGTCTGTTATCGCGATTACTTCCTCGCTTAATCCAGATTGTTCGGCTATTCCTTTGGAGTTGTCTACAATTGGACCGTAAGCATCGTTTGAGACTGTTAGTCCTACGATTGAGAGCATGCCGAGAGCGGCAAGGGCTATTCCATACACTGCGTATCCTACGCCTAGGGGTTCACATATTTTGTATGCTATGGCGGCAGCAGCCGCTATTCCGATCAAGGGGAAAATGATGCTGCGCAGACCGTATGAGAATCCGGTTATGATGTTCAATGCGGGTCCGGTTTCTGATGCTTCGGCAGTTTTCAAGACTGGTGCTTTGTCTTCAGATGTAAAGTAATCACTTGTGACTCCAATTATTACTCCAGCTGCCAGACCTACGACTGTTGCCCCCCACAGTTGCCATTCAAATCCTAGATACCAAGTTATAAGACCCGTCAGAACTCCGAAGATTATACATGTTACATAGGTACCGGCGTTCAAGGCTCCTCCTGGGTTGCCTTTCTTGCCGACTCTGACTGTTAAGGCGCCTATCACGGCGGCTAGGATCCCTGATCCGGCAAACACTAAAGGCACTTGGACGAGGGTGTTGCCTATGCCAAGTCCTTCGCCGAGTATCATTACTGCGACCACGCTTGCCACGTATGAGTCGAAGAGGTCTGCTCCCATGCCGGCGACATCACCCACGTTGTCTCCGACGTTGTCGGCTATGACAGCAGGATTGCGTGGGTCGTCTTCCGGGATTCCCAGTTCAACTTTGCCGACCAAGTCTGCGCTGATGTCCGCGGTTTTAGTGTATATGCCTCCTCCGGCTTTGGCGAAAAGCGAGAGAGAGCTTGCTCCGAAGCTGTAGGCTAAGACTGCTGGAATTGTTCCCACCATCCCTGTTAAAGAGTAGACTATGCTGATCCCGAGTAGACCGACACCGACTACTGATAGCCCCATCACAGCACCGCCGCGGAAGCCGATTGGGAACGCTTTGTTTAATCCGCCTTGCGCCGCATTGGCCACTTTTGCGTTTGCTTTTGTGGCAACGTTCAATCCTAAGTAGCCCGCTAGAGCCGAGCAGAATGAGCCGAACATATAGGCTATCGGTAGCTGGAGGTTCTGCACCAGGTTCTGCGATTCCCATACTGGTTGCGGGAGGAATATTCCGATCAGTATTGCCACGACAAGCACAAATATCGCTAGGCTGGTGTATTCTCTTCTTATGAAGGCTGCCGCTCCCTCTTTTATCGCTTTGGAAATCTCTTTCATTCTTTCAGTTCCGCTGTCCTGCTTGTTCACGTACCTGTAGAAATAAAGCCCGACCAAGACTGAGACTATTGCGGATAATGGTGCAATCAGCCACGGTTCAAGCGTCATTTTTCCTTTCTCCTGTTCCTTTTAATGATTTTTTTGGAAGGTTTAGTGTGCTTCCTTAGGTCTTATAAACTTATTTGCTTTCGTAAGTTTCTTTTGAGAAAAGAATATATCTTTTCACTTCAGCATGATAGGCTCTGCACTGGTTGGAGGAGGGCGGGGTGGCGTCAAAATCTTGGCACGCGATGAGTCCCGAAGAAGCACTGAAATCGTTGAATTGTACTGAAACTGGTTTGAGCCAAGCAGAAGCACAAGAACGCTTGGCTCAATATGGCCCGAATGAACTGCAGAAGGAAAAGCGTGCTTCTCCGATAAAGATGTTTTTTGAGCAATTCACAGACATACTCATTATCATATTGTTGATCGCCACAGCACTTTCTGTGGCTATCGGTGAGATCGTCGACGCCATAGTCATAATCGCCATAGTCCTAGCGACTGCAATGCTGGGATTTGTAGAGGAATTCCGCTCCGAGAAAGCTGTGGAAGCTTTGAAGAAGATGACGGCACCTACAGCAATGGTGCTGCGTGATGGGAAAGAAGTGAAGGTTTCTGCAAGCGAAATTGTTCCTGGAGACGTTATACTTTTGTACACTGGAGACAAGGTTCCAGCCGACGCACGGCTCCTTGAAGCCATCAATCTCAAGGTGGATGAGGCCGCGTTGACAGGGGAGTCTTCCCCTGTAAACAAAAATATTGCCGCATTTGCCGAAGAAACTTCGCTTAATGACCGTCGGAACATGGCTTTTACAGGAACCGTTGTCGTTTACGGTCGAGGCAAGGCGGTCGCTACATCAACGGGTATGAGTACGGAGTTTGGGAAAATAGCTAAAATGGTGCAGATGACTGAGGAAGAGGAAACACCGCTTGAAAAGAGAACGCAGTCCATCGGCAAATGGATTGGCATCTTGTCTGTGGCGATCTGTCTGGGAGTAGGCGTGATAGGCATCGTTGAAGGCCGTAACATTATTGATATGATCTTGTGGGGGATCAGCTTGGCTGTAGCGGCGGTTCCCGAAGCGTTGCCCGCAATTGTAACAGGCGCACTTGCAGTGGGCATGTATCGAATGGCCAAGGTGAACACGATAGTTAAGAAGTTGCCTGCCGTCGAAACGTTAGGCTGCACTAGCGTTATATGCTCTGACAAGACGGGAACAATGACGAAAGGCGAAATGACAGTGCAAAGAATCTACGTGGACGATCAAGTTGTTAAAGTTTCAGGTGTCGGTTACGAGCCTGAAGGCGAGTTTCTCGTCGAAAACCAAAAGATCGATCCGAAAAGCGAAGGACTCCACATGCTTTTGACCGCTACAACATTGTGCAATGACGCCAAATTAGAAAAGGACACTGCGACAGAAAGATGGATTATCAAAGGAGACCCCACAGAAGGAGCGTTAATTGTCGCGGCGGCAAAAGCCAAGTTATGGAAGCAAGACCTAGAACAGCAGCAACCTCGCATAGGCGAGATTCCGTTCTCTTCAGAAAGAAAATGTATGACAACCGCACATATTGTTTCCGGCAAGAAGAAAATAGCCTACATGAAAGGAGCCCCGGAAATAGTTCTGGATAAATGTACAAAGGTTTTGGCGAACGGTAAGGCTAGTAAGCTGACTGAAAGCGATCGGGCAAGAATTCTTGGAGTGAATGAGGCCATGGCAAGGCAGGCTTTGAGAAACTTGGGCTTTGCCTTCAGAGAGTTGCCTGAAAAAGTGGATGTTTTTGATGAGAAGATCGAGAAGGATTTTGTATTTATCGGCATCATGGGTATGATTGATCCGCCCCGTGAAGAGGTCAAGGACGCAATATACACCTGCAAGAAGGCCGGAATAAACGTTGTAATGGTCACAGGTGATCATAAACTAACGGCGGTGGCAGTGGCTAAAGAGCTCAACTTGCTTGGCGAAAACGATGAAGAAGGAAAAGTGCTGACGGGCGCGGAGCTTGAAAAGCTGAGCGATGAACAGTTCGCTGATATGGTTGAGAAAATTGTAATTTATGCGCGCGTTTCGCCTGAGCACAAGATGAGAATTGTCAAGGCCTGGAAAGCCAAAGGTCAAATCGTAGCTATGACTGGTGACGGCGTTAATGATGCTCCAGCGCTTAAAATGTCTTCCATAGGCATTTCAATGGGCATAACGGGCACTGAGGTGACCAAAGAAGCATCGGACATGGTCTTAACGGATGACAACTTTGCCTCCATCGTGAAGGCAGCGAAGGAAGGACGCGAAATATATGATAACATCAAGAAATATCTCACCTACCTTATGCGCTGCAACGTAATGGAAATCTTGGTTATGTTCATAGCAGTAGTTTCTGTTCCATATCTGGCGAGAATCTATTCGCCGGACGCGTCTACCGAGATTGTCGGTAGCGCAACAATAGCCTTGACTGCAGCACAATTACTGTGGGTGAATCTAACTACTGATGGCCTACCGGCAATAGCGTTAGGCATTGATCCAGGCGATCCTGACATAATGGAGAGAAAACCACGTGATCCAAACGAAAGCGTCTTCACACGCGATGTTAAACTCTATCTGTCCCTAGTGCCACTGATAATGACAGCTTTGCTCCTGTTTGGATACTTCTACTACAGACCATGGGACGGTCCACACCAGTTAACGGAAGCACGGACTCAGTTGCTGACTGCTATGATTCTCATGGAGCTGGCTAATGCCATATCCGCCCGTTCACTGAAATTTCCAGTGTGGAAAGTAGGCGTCTTCAAGAACAAATTCCTGTGGTACGCTGTGCTATCGTCATTCTTCCTTCAGCTTGTAGTGCTTTACACGCCAGGTCTCAATGCAGCCTTTGACGTACATGCGCCTGAACCGCTCGACTGGGCCTTTGCGATATTGTTTACGGCGATAGTCTTTGTTTCATTGGAGACTGGCAAATACATCGCGAGTAAGAGACGAAAATCTTAGTTTCAGAAAAATTTAAATCCAATACAAAGTGAAGAGAGCCACTAATAACAGAAAGCAAAGGGTTGAATAAAATGGCAGAAAAAGCAGCAAATCCAGCGCCGCTTGGACTGTTAGGCTTTGGAATGACAACGGTTCTGCTGAATTTACACAACGCAGGTTTCTATCCTTTGGACAGTATGATTCTGGCAATGGGTCTGGCCTACGGTGGCCTTGCTCAAGTGATAGCCGGGGTAATGGAATTCAAGAAGGGAAACACGTTTGGTACGGTTGCATTCACGTCTTATGGTTTGTTCTGGTGGTCTCTTGTTGGCTTGATTTTGCTGCCGAAAACTTCCTTGTTGTCTGGAGTTAATGTGCCGGTGAAAGAAGCCATGGCAGCTTACTTCTTCATGTGGGGGCTTTTCACCTTTGTGATGTTCTTTGGTAGATTGAAGGCGAACCGTGCAATTCAATTTGTCTTCATGAGCTTAGCGATTCTTTTCTTCCTACTGACAATAAGAGACTTGACGGGAAATGCGACAATAGGCACAATCACTGGCTACGAAGGAATCATTTGCGGATTGAGCGCTGTCTATCTGGCTTTGGCAGAAGTGTTAAACGAAGCTCACGGAAAAACCGTGCTACCTATATGCCCTGTGAGCTGAAGAAGACGTTCACCTTTTTCATTTTTCTTTGAAGCATAGACTTCAGATTAATCGTTTTTTGTCTCGCATTAGCAGAAATGAACAATGAATCCCACAGAGAAAGCAGCACCAGTCATCCGGGCAAAGCCAACAACAATTCTTTGTTTAGAGACCTAAATCTATATATAATAAATGCTTTTTTTAAAGAAGCCAAAAATATTCAGTTCAAAAGGTGAAACGAAATGGCCAAAGAAGCGGTAGAGGTCTATAAGGAGTTTGAAACCGATATAATTCCACAGAGCTGGAAAGATAGAGTATGGACCAAGGATGACTTCAAGAAATGGTATGAAACCACTGTGAACAATAAGAAGGCAATAGAAGAATGGTGGGGAAAGTGGGCAGACGAAATCTTCTGGTTCAAAAAATGGAATAAGGTTTTAGATGATAGCAACCCCCCATTTTACAGATGGTTCGTAGGTGGGGAAACAAATCTTGCTTATCTAGACACAGACTGGCAGATTGATCTTGGTAGAAAGAACAAGTTGGCTTTGATTTGGGAAGGAGAGCCTTGGGATGAAGCAGTGGGGCAGCCCAAGGAAGTTAGAAAATTCACATATTACGATATGTTCAGGGAATCAAATGTAATTAGCTTTGCCCTAAAAGAAAAATTGAAAGTCAAAAGGGGAGATATTGTAACATTCTATTTGCCGATGATTCCAGAACTCCCACTCTATATGCTTGCAGTTCAAAGATTGGGCGCACGACACAGCGCGGTTTACAGCGGATTTAGTGCAGATGCTTTAGCTACAAGAGCCATAGACGCTGGTTCGAAAATAATAGTCACTGCGGACGGGTTCTATAGAAGAGGGAAAATAATAAGCCTTAAACCCATTGTCGATGAAGCCGTAAAAATATGTGCACAAAACGGGCTTAAAATAGAGAAAGTTATCATAGTCAAAAGAGCAGGCAATGACATACCTTGGAATAATGAGGTGGATATTTACCATCACGAGCTAGCCAGCGACGTATCAAAAAATGTCAATGTTCCCGCTGAAAAATGTGGTTCAGAAGACTTTTCATACATCCTTTACACGTCGGGTACAACAGCTGCGCCTAAAGGAGCTCAACTTCCAATAGGCGGCTATGCGGTTTCTCTATATGCGACTATGAAGCTGATATTTGATGTCCGTGACAATGACATCTATTGGTGCACAGCGGATATCGGATGGGTCACAGGGCACTCATACATTGTTTACGGCCCATTGTTGACAGGTGTAACATCGATAATGTATGAGGGTTCCCCTGATTACCCACGACCTGATAGATGGTGGAGCATCATCCAAAGATATGGAGTGTCAATATTCTATACCACACCGACTGCCATCAGAATGCTAATGAAGTTTCCAGAAGAGCTTGTCAGAAAATACGATTTATCGACAGTGAGAATTTGCCATTCTGTCGGCGAGCCTATTAATCCAGAAGCATTCAGATGGTATTTTCAAAACATCGGCAAGGAAGACATTGTCGCCTCGAGCACTTGGTGGATGACAGAGACAGGACAAATGCTAACAGGACACTTTCCTGGACTGGGAAAGATATTTCCGCTTAAACCTGGAACGAATGGATATGCTTTTCCGGGGGTTACGTTGGAGGTTCTTGATGACGATGGGAACCATTGCTCACCTGGAGCTAGGGGATATTTGGCTATTACATCACCTTGGCCAGGAATGCTTATGACATTGTACAAAAGTCCTGAAAGATACGTAGATGTCTATTGGTCAAGGTTTAAGGGCAAGATGTACTTCTACACTGGAGACTTCGCGATCAAGGATCAAGATGGGTACATATGGGTTTTAGGAAGAGCTGATGACGTTCTCAAAGTCGCTGGTCACAGAATTGGAACCGCTGAAATTGAATCGGCAATGATTAAGCATCCAGCCGTTGCTGAATCGGCTTGTATTGGCAAGAGTGACCCAGTGAAAGGGGAGACGCCATTCGTCTTCACAGTGCTCAAACAAGGATTCCCTCCAAGTCCGAAACTTGCAGATGAGTTGAAAATGCACTTGAGAAGCACTATCGGCCCTCTAGTAGCATCTGACGCAACAATAGCCTTCGTTGACTCGGTTCCCAAGACAAGAAGCGGAAAAATAATGAGAAGATTGCTGAAAGCGATAGTCGGTGGGGCAGCCATTGGAGATGTCACCGCACTGGAAGACGGAGTGGCTATTGATGAAGCAAAGAAAGCTTATGAGTCTGTGAAAGAGGCTCTTGAGCGCAAGTAAAGCTGGGTTTCTTGCAACTCTACCATTTTTCTAGATTTTTCTGCGAGTTGGCAGATGATCTAGAAGTTTATTGCCTCTCCTGCTGGAATTCCTTTCCAAAGGTTCATTTCAAATCCCACATCTCCTAAAGCCTCGTTTGGTCTATCGTAATGGACTGTTTCCCGGAGTTAGGCGAAGCAAGATAATGCCTCCAGCCGCCGAAAGTCGCGCGCTGCCTTGTCCCTTTATTAGGTGTTGAAGTATGTTGGTGAGACTGCTTTGTCTGGTCTTTTGATGTTTTGTGCTGCTTCTCTGTTCAGGATCAGGCACAGTAGGCTGTAGAGGGTG
>Ga0172366_10003842_pt1 | contig 11834 bp, 4 predicted proteins | sample LakKivSesite69cm_FD_114533 | JGI IMG/M metagenome (GOLD analysis project Ga0172366, IMG submission 114533) | Sediment microbial communities from Lake Kivu, Rwanda - Sediment site 69cm | ecosystem: Environmental > Aquatic > Freshwater > Lake > Sediment | place: Rwanda: Western Province, Lake Kivu... | reverse complement strand
TCGCTGTCACGAGCGTCGAGAGGTCCCGGGCCTGCTTGATGACCCGCCCCGGAATGAACCCCTGTCTGGCGAAGGGCTCGAACTCCGCTTCTCGCTCCCGGTCCCATCCGTATTCGATCATGACGTACCTTCCTAATATGGGGTCTAATATGGGCTAACATGGGGTCGCACCATGCTATCTTCCAATTTATTAATAATTTAGCATAATTTTCACCCCCATAAAAATGCCCTTAAACGAGTTTTTGGGGTATCGAAAATCGCTTTTAGCTTTTTAGCTAAGGAATAAAACAGCCATTTTGCCCCCCTCAAAAAGAGCTCTAAGGGGCAAAATGAGCGCCCAAAACAGGTTTATAGTGTTGATAATTTTGAAGTTGGCGTGGTGCGACCCCAAAATGAAAATGAAAAAAATGACCGGCGTGCAGCGCACTGAGCTATTGAACGATAATATTTATGATGGTCGAAACTGTCAAATTCCCGGATGTCCCTTTAACCGTTATTGTGCAAGTCCCAGCAGGTGTCCTGTGGTTGGAAGGCTTGCTCAGCCGCGCGATCTCTATTATTATTTTTGACGATTTTCCTTTCTATTTTCCCCTTGTCAAAAAGAGAATACTAAGAGGACTATATGAGTAGCCAGAGACACATTAAAAGGGAAAAGGTTCAAGAGGTCATAGGGAACAGCAGGGTTTTCTACAGGCTAAGGCTGTGAGTTGGAGAAGGTTTCGATGGTTCGCAAATTGGTATTATGAAAGCGCTGCTGCATCGGAATGCGTAAGATAAGACGCAAGGAGGTGCAGCATGAAGAGGTACTTTGGGTGCGACGTCACTTCTGTTGATGAAAAGGGCAACTTCGGGCCGTACGTCAGGGTTGAGAACCAGCGGTCTTTGTTCCGCGGGTATCTTGGGGAGATCCCACCTCGGTCACAGATCGCGGTGGAGACCGTGGGCAACTGGTATTGGATGGTGGACGAGATGGAACAGGCCGGCCATATCCCTCTGCTGACGAACGCGGGGAAGGCCAAGGCCATGATGGGGCAGATCAATAAGACGGATAAGCTTGATGCCAAAGGGCTCGATCTCCTGCTCCGGAATGGGACGCTTCCTGCAATCGGGCCGGGTAAGGCCCGACGTCAATCATCCTCTTCTAAAAGCGCTGGACCGGCCGCCACGTCGCCAGCCTTTATATGAGAGTTCGGGAAAAGAGAGGCCATGCCAAGGCTGTCGTCGCCGTGGCGAGACATCTCGCCGAAGCGACCTACTGGGTCCTAAAAAAGGGAGAGTCTTATAGAGAAAGAAACTTAGGAAGGCCTGTTTCGTCCACCCGGGAGTAAGCGCGATAGTTCGCATGAGGCATTTAGTCTCGTAAATTGGATTCGACACTTACCGGGGGAGATGCTCATGCCGTCAAAACGGCGTATACATGCATCTGACGAAACGGACTAAGAGCTCCGGACGAAACGAACGCCTTAATTGCGAACTTTTCTAGATCTAGCTATTTCATTGTGGCTGAATAGCGGAATAAATGAAATAAGTAAAAAAAATGCAAGAAAGAACATGTATTCGCCCTATTCAGCTATTGAAATTTAAAAATGACTGATTTAGTATTCGTAATAATGAATCTGCCTTATGGAGAAAAATATGCGTAAATTGTTGTTGGTTATTCTCATGGCTATGCTTCCTCTTTCAATTTTCGGGCAAGAAAGAGGAGGTAACATCTATGGAAAGGTCGTTGACGAACAAGGCGATGGTTTGCCCGGCGTCAACGTAACTCTCCGGGGTAGTCAATTAGCGCCAATAACACAGATTACCGGTGAAGAAGGAAATTTTCGGTTTCTCTCAATACCCGCCGCCAGAGATTATGTACTTAAGGCAGAGCTACAAGGATTTAAAACGAAAACAGAAGAGGGAATCATCACTAATGTTGGGATAAATCTCAACTTTACTATCGTGATGGAAATTGGAGAGTTGAACGAAGAAGTGACCGTTACAGCGAAGGCCCCTCTCGTAGATGTGAAGAAAACTTCCACAACTTTGAATGTCGACCAGTATCTTCTTCAGAGTTTGCCTACGGCCAGGGACACTCTAAGTGTTATGGAATTCGCTCCTGGAGTTACCCCATACAAGGTGTTTACAGGTGATTCAAACATCGGAATGATGAACAATGCTGGAGCTCGAGGCACCGTAGATAACTCTTTTGGCGTCTACTCCATCGACGGGCAGATGGTTGAAGGCGGCTACTGGGATATGGACCAATGGGAGGAAATCCAAGTTAGTATTGGGGGGAGTGACGTAACCCGTCGGACTGGCAACCTCACAATGAACATGATCACAAAAAGGGGAGGAAATGACTTTTCTTTCGGTGGACGTTTCTTTGTCTCAGATAAAAAGTTCCAGGCCGACAACCTGACAGACGCCCTTCGGGCTGAGGGCGTCAAAGGCACTAACAGAATCGTCTTAAACAAAGACTATGGTTTCAATTTCGGCGGTCCGATCGCTAAAGACAAAGCTTGGTTCTGGTTAGGATACGGTGTGCTAGATACAAATCGGCTTGGAATTACTAACTCGGTAGAAAGGTATGTATTAACCAATTATAATGCTAAGTTGAATCTTCAGATTATCCCAGAGAATCGGCTGGAGATTTGGCTCAATACTTCTGAAAAAAGAGGGATCGGCAGAAGCACTGGCCCCACCAATCCCATTGGATATACACAAAGAGCCCCATGGCATTTTGGCACACCTATGTGGCGTATCGGTGATGAACATACTTTTGGAAATAACACATTCGTTTCCGTTTCTGCCTTATATGGAAACGCTGGGTTTGTTTTGGAACCTGGGAATAACGAAGGCGCTGACTTGATCGGCATATACAATCAAAAAACTGGAATATGGGAGCGAAGAGCTGACTCTTTTAAGGAATCTCGACCCCGTTATAATTTCAATGCCCTTGTTAACCATTATCAAGAAAACCTTTTTGGATTTAGTCACGAAATCAAGGCTGGTTTCAATTGGGAGAGAGTTGGAGTCAAAGCCTATACAAGAAATAATGTCATCAAACATATCAACTGGATAACGAATACAGTGGACATCACAGGAGACGGTCTTCCGGATGTCGCTCCGGGGATAGCCCGGCTCGATTTCAATCGTTGGGGTTTGAACAATTTCGGGCGCGACCTCCCCGGCGGATTTTTTAGTGACACGATCACAAAAGGAAATCTTACCCTAATCCTCGGAATGCGATATGACTATGTCACTTTATGGGTAAATCCAATTAATGTGGAAAACTCCGTTCTTCGTGATACAACCGGCTGGCATACCGATTTCGCCGAGGGAACCGACGATGCGATCGATGTATTAATTCCCAGGTTCTCTACGGAAAAGATTAAGCCTGATTATGGTTGGGGATTTTTCTCTCCAAGACTTGGCCTGACGTGGGATCTCTTCGGAAACAATAGGACGGTTGCAAAATTGACATTATCCAAATATCCCGGCGATGGCCTTTTGGTTGGCTACGGTGAAGCTGGGAATTTCCGTCCTCTCGGAGTTGAGGCGACGCTTAATTTCTGGTGGTTTGATAATGATGAGAACGGGTTAATAGATTACCGAGAACTCTACTGGCATGATTCTGAAAATTATGCTCCTTACCAAGTTTTTGATGATGTGGGCGGTTTCATCGGAGATTGGGATGACATGCGGAATATTATGTGGGGCAGTTTTGACCCATATAATCCAACTCAGACTACATTCTCAACAACGGTAATGGATGATAGTATCCGTTGCGAGCGTGTCCGCGAAATCGGCGTTGCTTTGGAACATGAGTTCCTGCCCGATCTTTCTGGATCACTCGCTCTCACCTATTGTATTTTCGACAAGCCCAATTGGACTATTAATTATTGGCCAGATACTGGTGAGATTCAAAGCAAGAATGATTACATCCAGATCGGCACAATTCCTGCTCAGGTCGGCTCTCATAGCACTGGAGAGGCTGCTGGTAAACCATATTATCTTCTGAAAGGAGACATAGCATCAACCATTTATAGAATCAAAATGCAGAGACCTGATTATGGCCGCAATTATTACGAGATGACATTCATTTTAAATAAAAGATTGTCGCATAATTGGATGGCTAACGCTTCCTTCACATGGTGCAAGGACTCTGTTTTTTATGGCGATGAGGGGTACCTTAACCCCACCAATAACTGGGCGATAGAAGGACGCCAGTCTTATTCTCGGATGCCTCGCTGGTTGCTAAAGGTCCAAGGGCTTTACCGCCTTCCCTGGGATATAAACGTTGGGTTCAGCGTTTTCGGCAGGGAAGGATGGGTTATTCAAGAAACGGTGACCATAGTAGATTACAGCGCGCCCAATAGCGCTAACCGAAGCATCTCCGTGGATCTTAGCAAATACGGAAGCCTGAGATTAGACCCGCTATTTAGCACTTCATTACGAATAGAAAAAGAGATAAACGTAGTGAATAAGGGCAAGGTTTACCTGATGGCCGACATTTTCAATGTTTTTAATGCACCGACTATCGTCAGCCGATCTAGCCGGTCCATCGGGACATATTATGTACATGATGGATCGTTCGTAGCCAATGCCCAAAGTTATATCGCTAACGAAACTTTAGCGCCGTTACATGTGAGGTTCGGGATTCGGTTTCAATTTTAATACTCATTTTTGCCAGTTTCGAGGGAAAACATGGAGGCTATTTCCTAAAGAGGAATGAAGATATCTTAAGAGGGATAAATTGTAGAAAGTAATTATAAAAATGGGTGCTTTCTCTTTTCCTAAGTGGGTTTGTTTTGCGCACTAATCTAGTAACCCATCGTAATAAAAAAGCCCTAATAATGGTCTTAATCATTGGGATTTGCTGGAGTACAGTATATGCAAATCCTAGCGGAACTCTCATAAAAAGAACTCGGAGCTGGTGTCCACAATCATCTAATGTTTTGCGCGACGACAGCGCAGGAACTTTAACAGTCACTACGCCTTATTATGCCTTCCAACACGATTTGAAACGGGGTGGAGTAATATCGAAAATAGTCCTATTCAACGGCTGGGCACCTAATTTGTTACTTAGCCCGATCGTAACACGAATTCAACTTGATCAAGGAAAAGGAATTGATCTAGAACAAGCCGCTTTGCAGAATAGCTTTAGTGATGTTTTATCATCGCACCCCAAGGTTGAGTTTCAACAGGAAGGAATATATGTTAAAGTGACAGTAGAAACCCCCCTCGTCGATGAAAAAGGGCAGAAATCGGGTGTGGAGGCGAAGACCGTCTACCATTATCGATGGGGCTATATCAAGATCCATAAAGAACTCCGGGCGGCAAAGCCTTCCATAAAGATTAGAAATATCTGTTTGTTCTCGAGCGTTCTCGATCGCTCCCTCTCCGATTACGGTTATCGCCCTGGCGTGGTCGAGGAAATGGGGCCTAATCCTCATAGTTGGCAAACTGGCCAAATCCGGCGATGGGGAAAAATCCGGCCGGGAACCCATATTGACCTTCCATTTCAAACTCGCCATGTACCTCGTTATCTCGTTTTAGCAGCCCCGGGACGTGAAGGTATCGAATGGTTTGTCTCGGATGATCTTTCTCAGTGGGATTACCAGTTGACGGGGAAGCCGGGCGACGGCTTCTGTGAAGTGAGAGCCAGCGCCAATCCTCCAGGTATAGCCGTTTCGGTTTTCCCCTTGAATCTGTCTCCGAACTTCATTCTCCCCAGCGGTGGTTCAATCGCACTAAAGAGGACTGCCTCCTTCGATTACTACATAGCAATACCGATCCTCGAAGGTCGGGCGGCGAAGCCATGGCTTCATCAATCATTCCGGGGACTGCGCAATGATGCAGGTGAGATTATCTCTGGCGATCAGATTCAGCAATGGGCCAAGGACGGAATACATCTGGTGACAATCCACAACGACGGAGACCTTTTCAAGGATGGTATATTCTGGCGGGATGGGAGCTATCCGCCATATCCTCCCGAAATTATGAAGAAGATGGACGAGAACATCGAGCTCTGCCATAAGGCAGGCATCCGTATTGCCCCTTATTTTTCTAATCATGAGCTTCATCAAAGCACGGAAGCATTCCGGGTATATGGCGATCAGTGGGGACGAAAGCCCGATGATATTGGAAGTCTTCGACCCAATTCATATTATGGCGCGCATATGTGTCTCAAGTCGGGCTGGCTGGATTTCTTCAAGTCCTCAGTGGATCGAGTCTTGACGAACCATAATTTTGACGGCGTGTACTACGACTGGAATATCGCCATGTTTTGTAATAATCCGCTGCATATGGGGAAAACTACTAACGGCATTGAACCAGGCACCGGTATAGGATCGTACGCTTTTTCCCCAACAGGACACTGGGACATTGATGAACTGATTGACCTCGCTGAATGGACGCGTGAACGTGTTGGCCCCGAGGGATTATTTATCATCCACAATACTCTGGTTCCGATGTTCGTCACAGAAAACTTCGCTAGCCATGTTGTGGGGTTGGAGTTCACTTACAACAAGTTATTCATCGATGTCCCTGGCCTTGAGCAACTTCCTCTGGAATGGAATTTTCCCGGATCAAGATCTAGAGGGATCATTGTGAGCGGGACCGTTGATCGGAACGCCCCTCGTAGGATCTACCGGCTACATGCCCTGGCTTCCTTAATGACCAACGTCACTCCTTGGAGAGCGAATCCCGAGACTATTGAACTTTTTAAGATTCTCGAGCCACTTGGCAATCTCGAAGATTACCGATTCGAAGACTGGAAAACATCTGCCGTTGTCCTCGATGGCAAGCGATGTTATGCTGCGGTTTTCAGCCGCCCGGGCGAAGCGTATGTCCTTTTAGCAAACTTCAATGCCGAATCCCAGACAGTTTTATGCACCGTCAAACCAGACCATCTTTCTTTCCCTATGGAGAAAATAGTTACGGCGGAAATTTTGGCTCCGGGCCAAGACGTTGCCCTTTCTCTGGACCTAATTTCCGGATCCGGTGAATCGATCGTCCTCCCAGCCGACGGGGCCATCTTGCTACGCTTTAGATAATCGATCGCATAACGCGATCATGAAAGGATAGTCTAAATGAGCCAATATCCCATTAGTCTCAAGACAAAATTCGGTAGCCTAGTCGTTTCCTTGTTTATCTTCTCTGCCAGCCTTTTGGCTACTTCCCAAACTGAGTTAAAAGGTCACTGGCCTCAAAAGACTTCGGTGTCACGGAACGATGACGCGGGAACTTTGACGCTGTCAACTCCCTATTACGCTGTCACACACGACCTCAAAAAAGGTGGCGCTATTTCCAAAATTGTCTATCCGCACGGCAAGGTTGCTAATCTCCTTGTTAAGCCTATCGAAACGTCTATCCAAATAGAAGACAAGAGCGTCATAGCTCCGTATAGTGGTCCAAGCTCTCTCCCGATTTACAGCGATTTGAACGATGTTTCGCCGGAAATTTCCCTCAGGTCATCTGAGGAAGAGGAAATCGTGATTGTCCGTTGCCATCTAATGGACGACAGCGGCAAGGACTCGAATATCGTGGTCCAAACGACTTATGCCTATCGATGGGGATATATTCGGATTCACAAGGAGGTCATATTCCCTGAAATACCAGTCCGGATTAAGAACCTAGGGGTTTTTTCTACAATTCTCCATCCGAGCCTGTCGGAATACGGATACCGCAATGGTGTCCAAGAACGTGTCTTCGCCAATTTGTGGAGCTGGCGAAGCGAAATTATTCAATGGAGGAAAATGCGGCCTGGCACGCATCTTGACAACTTACTCCAGACACGCCACTTGCCTCGCTATATGGTCTTTGCCAATTCCGGCGTCGAAGGTCTTGAATGGTTCGTTGCTGACGATCTGTCCCAATGGGACTATCAAATGACCGGACAACCAGGCACGAGTTTCGGCCAAGTTTCAACAACACAGAACCCTCAGGGTGTGGCGGTTTCTCTCTTCCCTGTAAATCTCTACAAGGGATCGGTCGGTGTCCAAGGTGCCTATGTCTTTGATTACTACCTTGGGATGCCAATTCTCGAAGGACGCGCCTTTAATCCCTGGCTCTCCCAGAGGGTTGCGGCCAACGGTGGCAAATGGGTATCTGAGGAGGAAATCAAGAGTTGGGCAGAGTCGGGGATCAACATTGTCACTCTCCATAACGATGGCCCGACCAAGGACGGGCTCTTTTGGCGAGATGGGAGTTATCCGCCCTATCCCCCAGAAGAAATGAAGAAAATGGACCAGGTCATCGATCTTTGCCATAAATACGGGATTAAAATCGCTCCCTATTTTTCGAACCATGAGCTTTTCGGGACTGTCGAGGAATATCGAAAACACGGGAAAGAATGGCAACGGATAGTAGACGATTTGGGAACGAACATTGACTGGCGTTACGGCTACTATATGTGCCTAAAATCAGGCTGGTTGGATTTCTTTAAATTCTCCGTTGACCGCGTTCTGAAGAATCACAAATTCGACGGCGTCTACTATGACTGGAACTTGGCTCTTTATTGCAACAATCCACTTCACGTTGGGAAAACCTCCAACTCCGTGTCTGGCGAAAAGGGTCTAGGAGCACTGGCTTTATCTGCAACCGGACATTGGGACATGGACGAGTTAGTTGAGCTTGTAGAATGGACGAGAAAACGTGTCGGCCCCGACGGGTTGGTTTTACTGCATAATACGCTCGTGCCAATGTTTACCACTGAGAATTTTGCTGATTACGTAGTCGGAATGGAATTTGGGTATAGTCTTGTCTCGAATTCCTTTCCCAAACTTTGGGAACTTCCTTTGGAATGGAATTTTGTTGGAGCGAGGTCGCGGGCGGCTATCTCAGGAGGAATTATTGATCGCCAAGCACCCCGAAGGTTGCATCAGCAAATGGCCCTATCGGGGCTTTTGACTGCCGTTGCGCCTTGGAGAGCCACACCGGAGGCCCTAGTCCTGTTCCGTTTGCTCAAGCCCCTTGGTAACTTGGAGAAATACCGATTCGCAGATTGGCGGAACGATGCGGTTAAGATTGCAGATTTTGATTGTGCATCTGCCATATACAGTAGAGCGAACGAAAGCTATATCATCTTGGGGAATTTTAGCTCCACTATGAAGACGGTCAATTGCAGAGTTGTGTTGAGTGCACTACCGTGGCCACTTCCAAGCATCTCTTCGGCCGAAATTGTTAGCGGAACAGATCATATTCGGATCGACGCTAGCCGTCTTGTAGAAAAAGGTTTGTCTATCTCGATTCCTAGCGATGGAGCAGTCATTTTGCGCATAAGATGATGGTGATATTTTTTGAGCTAAAAGCGAATAAAAAAAATTTATAAACGGAGGTATCTTATGGATATGAACATGAGATTTGTGAAGATGTACATGAAGTCCATCATGATGGGGCTTTTAGTCTTAGAAATGATAATACCAAGCCAATTGATGGCCAAGAACCGCTTCGTAACAAAGAGCTGGTGGCCTCAGGACTATTCTGTTCATAAAGATGATGCAGCCGGGAAGCTCATTCTTTCCACTCCTTATTACACTATTCAGCACGACCTAAAGAGGGGGGGGGTTATTGAGAAAATTTGCTTAACGCACGGCAAGGAGCCTAATTTAATTCTGAAGCCCATAGAAACATCGATACGGCTAAAAATGGATAGCAGCCCCATCCCTACCACCGAGTCAACCGCTCGCTCTCGTGGAAACCGCCTTCAGGATACGTTCAGCGATCTGAATGCTCCGTCACCGTCAGTTACCCATACGAAAGACGGCAGATCCGTGATTGTCACAATCGAAAGCCCGCTCCTCAACCAAGACGGTGGCCCCTCAGGTGTTAAGACTAAGACAATATATACATATCGATGGGGATATATAAAAATCCACAAAGAAATTAGCCCTTCCAGGGAGCCTGTCAGAGTTCGAAACGTGTCTGTTCTATCCACCCTTGTCGCCCCCAGCCTAACTGACTATGGGTGGCGCCCAGCAGTACTCGAAGAAATGGGGCCAAACCCTCATGCCTGGCAAAACGGCCAGATTCGTCAATGGGGAAAGATCCGGCCAGGAACGCATTTCGACCTGCCGTTCCAGACGCGCTATATCCCTCGCTATATCGTCCTAGCGAATCCCGGCATCGAAGGCCTGGAGTGGTTCATGGCCGATGATTTATCCCAATGGGATTTCCAGTTGACAGGAACTCCGGGAACCGGATTCTGCGAACTCCGACCGAGTGTTAACCCCCTTGGAATCGCCGTCTCGATCTATCCACTTCAGCTCTCTCCCAGCTTCGACCTTCCGAAAGGCGGATGGATTCCCCTCCAGGAAACCTGGAGTTTTGACTATTACATCGGCATTCCGATCCTAGAAGGTCATGCCAACAAGCCCTGGTTGAACATGTCCTATAGGGTAAACAAGGGTAACTGGGTGACTGAGGAAGAGATCAAGAGGAACGCTGAGAATGGTGTCGTGACAATGCATCTGCATAATGACGGCGACTCCAACCGGGATGGCCTTTTCTGGCGAGATGGTAGCTATCCCCCCTATCCCGCAGATGAGATGATCAAGATGGATGCCGTCATCGACACCATCCATAGGTATGGCATGAAAACGGTTCCCTATTTCTCCAATCACGAGTTCCACCCCAGCAATGAAGTTTTTTGGCAAAAATCCCAAGAGTGGGGCCGCAAACCGGATGATCAGGGTAACCTTCGGCCTAACTACTATTACGGCCCTCACATGTGTCTCAAATCCGGCTGGCTCAATTATTTTAAGTTCACAGTTGACCGGGTTCTTAAAAATCACAAATTCGATGGTGTCTATTATGACTGGAATATCGCTCTTTATTGCAATAATCCTCTTCACGTCGGCAAAACCAATTCTGGCGTCTCGCCCGACAAAGGGTTAGGGACCCTCGCCCTCTCTCCAACTGGACACTGGGACATCGAAGGGCTTCTCGATCTTATGGAGTGGACCCGGGAGCGGGTAGGCCCGGAGGGAGTGGTCATAATTCACAATACATTAGCTCCGATGTTCGCTACTGAAAATTTTGCCTCGTACATCGTTGGAATGGAGTTTACCTACGGCACGCTCATGGGATCGATGCCAAAGCCTGCGGATCTTCCGCCAGAATGGAACTTTGTCGGTGCCCGACCACGGGCAGTCATAGCATACGGAACGATTGCTCGTAATGCTCCCAAAAGAATTTATAAGCTTCACGCTATAACTACACTCATGACATCCGTTGCACCTTGGCCGGCCACCGAAGAGGCAATGTCGCTCTACATGATCCTTAAGCCATTGGGTGATATCGAGCAGTACAAATTCGAGGACTGGAGGACCAAATCTGTCATACTGGATGATAAAGACTGTCTTGCGGCTGTTTATAGCAAAGCTGGAGAAGCCTATATCCTTGTCGCCAATTTAGATCTTGTGGCCAAGAAGGTCAGAATTCACATAAATCCAAAAGAATTACCTGTGCCACTCTTTTCAATCATTTCTGCTGATATCATTGGGAAAAGCTCGATTTCGCTTCAACCAGCGAAGCTTACAGATAGCGGCGAGGAGATTACAGTCCCGGCCGACGATGTCGTGTTAATCCGGATTAAGTAGCTCCGGGCTTGGTTATTAAGCCGGCTGTAATGGCTACTGATGAACGTCAAGCATTATTCCGGTCCAACGACAATTAAAATTCCCGATTCCGTGCAGACCTCTTTCTCGAGCCCAAAAGGACGATTTTTGGGGCCTCGCCGAAAAACGGCTTCACCAGAGGCCCTAGGAAGGACGATCTCGGACCATTTTGTGTTCAAGTCCGTGCCTCCGCGGCGGTCTTCTTGGCTTGCGACATCCGGTAGCTCC
>Ga0172366_10003841_pt1 | contig 11834 bp, 10 predicted proteins | sample LakKivSesite69cm_FD_114533 | JGI IMG/M metagenome (GOLD analysis project Ga0172366, IMG submission 114533) | Sediment microbial communities from Lake Kivu, Rwanda - Sediment site 69cm | ecosystem: Environmental > Aquatic > Freshwater > Lake > Sediment | place: Rwanda: Western Province, Lake... | reverse complement strand
TGGCAAACGAGTAGAAGAAGTAATGAGCACCTTCGATGCTGCACCCGCCAAAACCACCAACATAGCTTGTTCCAGTCACGTCAGCATGGCTGATGCAGCTTTCGACGAACAGTTCGGAGACACAAGTGTAACCCCAGATGCCGCCGACCTGATTAGTTCCTGTTACTGTACCGTATACCGTGCAGCGTAGGAACCGGCAAGAGTTTGAGGAACTGGCGGTATAATGACCGCAGAACCCTCCGACATCATTTCTACCAGCCACAGCACCCTGCACGGTGCAGTTGATGACTGTTGCTGGTCTACCGGATATATCTCCGTAAAGCGCACCTACCCTATCCCTACCCGTTACGCTGACGTTCGTGAGGTTGAGATTGGATATGACCAATCCCGATCCTGCTGTCGCAATCAACCCAACAGTATCTGTAGAGGGTCGGTTGATGGTGAGCCCATCAATCGAGTAATTCATGCCGTCCAGAGTCCCGCTGAACGCAGCAATAGGAAGCCAACCAGCACCGCCATTCGCGGCAGGACCGGCGACTGTCGCATAATCCGCATCAGCAGTAGTTAGGTTGCGGGTCAGCTTGTAGCATCCAAAGGTCTGAATGGCTGCAAGCTGTGTCCATGAAGAAATCTCTGTAGGCGCGTCAGCGAGCCACGATGCCCCGTACATAAACCCTGCGACATTGGGCAGAAGAACTGATTCACCGAAATCAACAACGCTCAGGAGTTTGTTCTTGTCGCCACTGTTGTTGAACGACCACCCGTTCAGTACGCCAGTGATTTTGATTGCATACATGCCGTACTGGGCGTAGGTATGGGTTACATACGACTGGTTGTACGCAGTGATGACGTTCCTCTGTCCATCACCCCAATCAACATAGAAGTTATACGAACCAGCGGAACTGAGAGGCAGTTTGAACTGAAAGTCGCCCGTTGCCCCAATACCAGTATTCGTGGTGTTGATGAGAAGGATTGACTCTCTCTTTGACGTATCAAAGCTAAAGGGCAGATCACCCCATTGAATAATGTTGGTGATTTTAAGACGGTCGCCGCCAGTATTGAAATCCAATCCGCTAAACGTTGTGAAGGACGTTATAGTACAAATCTTCACACCACTAGACGCATAAGTGTGAGTAGTCTCAGCCTGATCCCAGGAAGTGATGTGGCTCTGACTTCCGTCACCCCAGTCAATAATAAAATCATAAGGCTGACCAGCAAAAAGTGGGAGCGTTATCTGATTATTCGCAGAAGATCCCGTCTTTGTGGTGTCCCATTCCGATATGAATGGAATGCCCTCCCCTGGGTCTTCTCCCTGTTCGAACAGTGTGTTTCTCGCTCGAAAGAGATACTGGAGACTGTTATTACTTGATACAGGCATATACGTTTCCCACGTCGACGACCTTACGGACTTACAGGGCCTTCCATGCAGATATGGTCGGCCCTTGTACAAAACACAAGACTCAGCTGCACACCTGTACGCATGCCCGCTTTACGCCTACGCCGCTGTGTATAGCCCAGATCTGCGCCTGACCCATGTTTACCAGATTAAGCTCGTAAGCACCGCCGTTCTTCTGAATGTATATACCGCTGGAGACGACGGCAGTGTTTACAGTATTCCCGGGAGCCCCGCAGATAGCGAGGTACATGGGAGTGTCCGACGCGTTGGTGATGACAACGAGCTTGGCGGCCTTCAACGGCTCGTACAACTTCGTTCCGGTAACCGTTACGTCGTACCCTGTCGGTACCCCGCCGGCGTGCTGTGGAAACTGTGACATAGGTTCGACCTTTCTATGTTATTGCTGCTCGGGGGTCTTTTGTTTCCCCGTGACGTTTTCGGGTGCTGCCTGGGATTTCTCTTTCCGTCGACGCTGACGCTTGCTGAGCTTCTCCTCGCCAGCCGGTGCTGCCTGTTCTTCAACAGCATCCTTGCTAACAGGCATATCCCAGCCCATTGCTCCCTCCAGGCGGACTTCCTTCTTCGGGCCGGCTACCGGTTCTTCGGTACGCGCCGGCTCCGCCTTTACGGTCTCAGCTTTCGGCTCTTCCTTCTTGGGCCATCCGAGCGCTTCTTCCATGTTGATGGTCTTCGGTGCGCTCTGTACTTCCGCCGGTGAGTCTTCCTTCTTGGACCATCCCATGACGTTGTTCAGGTCAACAGGCTTGCTGGAGTCAACGCTCGACTTACGCTCGTATGGTTTGCTGACGTCGTGAACGTCTTCCCGTACAGCGGGTTTAACAGGGGAAACGACCGTTGCAGTTGGAGCTTCTTTAGCCGCAGGCTTCGCCGCAGGCTTCGCCACAGGCTTCACCGTGGGAACGGGTTGTACTGCCGGGGTGATAACCTTGACAGAAACAACTTCCGGCTTTACGGCGGTATGCCTTGTCTGTTCGGTCTGTATTCCTCGGACGAGGTACTTGATAATGACCGTCTTCTCCTCGACGTCCTGGTCGAGCGTTCCGCGCAGTTGCGGAGGAGCAGCCGTAAATACTTCGTAGGGAAGCGTGACACTGCTTCCAGCGGTGACGATGAGACCGTTTTTACCAATCCAGCGATACTTGATGTCACTACTGGTCGGGTTGTGAACGACGGTGGATACGAACGGTTCTGCAAACTTAGGCATGGTGTGCCCCTTTATTTCGTGTGATTACTAGACACAAAGAAAACAGCCCCCCGACCAAGCGTAAGCCGGGACCGGGGGGCCTATATGGCCGAACTGGGGATTAGAGCAGAGCTCCAGTCTTCCAGTTATGGGCACTGCCGGTGAACTCCGCCAGTACGAGGGCCGCATCGTTGCCGATGGTGGAGCCAACGCACTCGTAGGCGTAGAAGGACAGGATGAAGTCTTCATGCTTGGTCGACGTCGTGATGTTGTCGAGAACCATGAAGTCACCCAGGTACTTCGGGGACGCCACGTAGTAGACGTAGTTGTCGGGGACGAGGTCCTGCTTGATGGTCAGGATCCACTTGATGCCCATGAGGTTTCGTTCGGTGAAGCCGTTGACGAACAGGTCCTCAGCCAGGTCACCGCCGATGGTGTTACGGTCGAAACCGACAACGTCCCAAACGGTCAGGTTATTGGTGAGAGCGACTGCCGGGTTCAGGCGGCGGCGGGTGCTGGGCAGACCGCGCATGGCGTTGGCCATGTTCGGACGGTCCATAACGCCGGCCTGGATCCACTGGCAGCTCCGCAGCGACGGCTGCACGGTATTTACGGCGACGCGCTTGACGATACGGTTCACCAGCGTGATCCACTTCGAGTCTTCTTCCATCATGATGTCAGTCAGGATGAAGTCGTTGAAGATCTGCCGGATGTCCATGTCGTAGGTCAACAGGGTGTTGACGTCGGCGACATAGCGACGGGACATGACACGGTCGAACATAACACGGTACCGGGGCGCCGTGATGTTGCTGTCCATCGGAGCCGTACCGAACGGGACGGTGTAAGCGCCCGAGCTGTTCGGTTCCTTGTCCTTCACGATAACCGGAAGGGGGGTGTCAACCTGCTTGTCCAGGTCCGCGGGAGTGACTTCGACCACGTCGTAGAACTTACGGGCGAAGCCTTCTTCACGAACTTGAAGGCGCAGGTACTGGCTGACTTTGTCCTCGGCTTCCTTGCGGATACCGTCGTTGTTCGAAGTCAGGTCGCGAACAACGTTCTGGTTAAGGACACGAGTTTCGGATGCCAACATATTTCAGTCCTCCTTAGGGTGTGCTGCTGCTGGAGCTGCTGCTGCTGGAGCTGCTGCTGCTGGATTGATCAATGCTGGCGGGGAAGTACACCGTCCAGAAGGACAGAATACCGATACCGTCACGGTTGGTGCTGGTGCCCTTGGACACAACGCCGCACATCGGAATGGCTCCGTAGGGCGAGGCATTGGCCAGGTCGATTTCGCCAGCATCGCCGCCGACGTGCTCGCCGGAGCAGAGCATGTCGTTGGGGGCGTAAGCCTTGGCGGCGTTGTACTCGGTGGATTCCACTTCGAAGCCACCGGTAGCGACGAGACCAGCCATGACGCCACCCGACATATTGTCGGTGTCACTGTTGGTATCGAAGTCGTAGTAGTTGTTGTATGCGAAGATCGGCATCGGGCGATTGCCCTGGACGCCGGCCGGCATACCAACAATGAGCTGACCTGCGGAATTGAGGGAAGCGACCATACCGGCGAGGATTTCCTCACCGACGGCCGGGCGGGCAGCATAGTCCAGACGATTCAGGCGGGGGGAACCCTTAACCTGAACGAGGGTATGCTCGAACATTTGAGAAGGACTGAGATTACCCATTTACAGCCTCGCTGTGTTTATCGGGTTATCGGTTGAACGCCTGAATGAAGAAAGCGTCAGCTTCCGTCTGTCCCTGCGTCAGTTTGTTTTCCTTACGGTCAACAACTGATGCCACCTTACGGTGCTCTCCGGACTTCTGTTGCTGTTTCGCTACCTTAATCAGACACTGGAGAGCCTTGTCGGGAGAATCCCGAAAGGCCTGGGTGAGTCGCTCGTTTGCTTCCTTCGAGAGGAAGTTGGCGTCGACCAGGGTTTGACCTGCTTCCTGCAGCAGAGCCTCGCTGAATACCGGCTTCGGCTTTGCAGCGTCAGCCGCTTTCTTCTGAAGACCTTCAATGATCTCCGAAGTCAGCTCGATATACTCTACTATGTTGGCGGCGAGTTCACGCATGTTGGAACCCTCCTTGGTTAGCGGGCCAAACCGAGATTTCCGATGTATCCCTGAAGTGCAGACCGACGATACTCGGAAGCGGCCTTCTGGACGCCTTCCTCCGCAGCTTCCGTTTCGGCAAGCGCGGCAGATGCTTCGTCGATGATTTCATCAGGGGTGTATCCCGCGTTGGTGAGTTCTTCAACGGCTTGCGCGGCCGCGATGAACTCTTCCTGCGAGACACCCTCGGAACTGAGCTGCTCAGCCATTTGATCCAGAGCAGCAGCGTCGGATCCACCGATTGCTGCTTCTGGCTGGGCCTCCTCGGGGAGGACTGCTCCAGGGTCTTGGGCTGCGGCGGCGTTCAAGAGTGCATCGGCTTCTTCGGTGGACGGAGTCGCACCGGAATCGAGCACAGCTTGGACATCTTCGGCCTTCTTCTGGATGCCGCGTTGGAAACCGGCCTTCCAGTCGAAGTATGCCATCAACTCTTCTTCAGACTCGAAAGGAGAGGAGGCGACTTTCTGCACTCCCTCCTGTCCGAACCTGTTGGAGGCAATGATGGAAAGAATGGTATCTCCGAGACGGGCGGCGCGGGCAACCTTGGCAATCTCGTTGGCAGAAGCCTGGTTGACAGTGTTCTGAGTAACAGTCATACCATCGCCCTTGTTCTTCTCTTTGTCGTCGGTTCCGCCGGACTTGGGAGCCTGCTCGTCTTCCTGAGGATGCTCGTATCCGTCGCCGTCATTAACCTGAGCTGCGTCGTCGTTGGCAGCGAGAACAGCTCTGCCGCGGGTGGCGCCGGTCTCTTTGTTCTTCAGGTCGGCGTTAACTTCAGCACCACGGTCTTTCATGGCGGCGCCGATGTTGTTGCCGTCGATCTCCTGGTGTTCGTCACCGGATTTCTTTTTCTTGAGGTTTTCCATACCGCCACCGGCGGCATTGGTCTCGTCCGCTGCTTTCTTCTGCAGACCGATACGGCTGTAAAAGTCATTCAGGGTGGACCGAATCATGTCGTCATTGCTTGCCATTGTTGGAGTATCCTTTTGACTGTTAGGACCTAGATCTGCTTCATCCTACTGTAGCGAGCTTTGATGCTGCCGTCAAACGAAGCACTGCGTCGGACTGATCGCTGGCGAAAGAGAGAAGATACTTCCCGTATTCGTCTGCAAGCAGCCTGGGGCCGTCGGCCTGACTGGCCTGCTTGCTTATAACAATCCGACATACGTTTGGCTGACCGTTCAGGACTGCCTTGATGGCACGCACCCTGACTGGCTCGTCCTGGAGCGAGAGCTCGGGGACTAATTCCCTGACATCCTCGTCCAGTCTACCGTTGCACACATGCTCCGGTTCGTAGCTGCCGTCCTGCGTCACCAACTCCGGGTCTTCCGACTCCAGAATGGATTGGAACAGGTCGGGAAGCAGACGCTTGGCAGCCGGAATGTCTCCCGCAGCGGCGTCAAATTGGTCACCCATGATAAGCTTCAGGAAGAGGTCCATGGGTAGAAGTACTTTATGTCTCTTGAGCGAGCCCAGCACAGAGGCAAGGTCTTTCTCAGAAAGCTTGGACACCTTGTCGTCTGCTGTACGTCCGTATCCGGCTTCCTCGGTAAAGGGGGCGCACAGGCCATCGGCCAGCGGTTGCGCCATCGTCAGCATCTCCTTCTCGATTTTCGCGAGTTTGCGGAGAAGCTGCATACGCTGCTCGGCAGCCTTGTATATGCGCTTGTTGTACAGACCTGCCGGCGTTACCCCGAAAATGTCCGCGAGCTCGGCACCTGTTATGGTACCTCCATCTTCGGATGCCACCTTTCGCAGCCCGAAGCAAATCTTATCAGCGGGACAAGGAACGCCAGAAATGTCGTGGAAGTAGGGAGCGTCCGATATCGCGCATACCTGCGTTCCATCTTCCGCAGTCTGCCTGGCATACTTACGAAGATGCTCGCAGTACTTCTTCCTGCTCGTCGCTCTGTTGTTACAGTACGAACAGACATCAGACGCCATATCAGCACCCATACTAAAATATATAGGTTCTTCAGAGGCAAGCTTTTGAAGCTCGCGGCGCCATATCGTACTGTCCAGGCCGACGAGAAGTTCACCGCGGTCCATGTCGTCGTTAATCACAGCGTCGACGATGTACCCGGACGGCTTCGCTTTGGAGTGCATGTTCTTGTGGTTCTTGAAACAGGCGGCAATCTTCCGGAAGGTAGCGTTGTGGTACTTATCCAGTCCTCCGTCGAGGTCTATAACCTTTTCACACCCGGGACCCGGGGCGTACGCGGCGTGCTTACGGTGCGTACGATTGAAGGCATCCGCGTTATTGTTGCACGCGTACGTCTCCATGGCGCCGACACTTATAAGGTGGATATACTCGTGTCCCGGACGACGCTCGAACTCCAGCGCACGCTTGTCGAATGCAGACGCGGTCTTGCGGATGAAGTCGTGGTCGACTCCCCGGGAATGTAGAGGGACTAGCCTGGCCGTCGGCTGGTCGAAATTGAAGGCATCCGGAAAAATCAGCTTACGCATTGTCGTACCTTATGGTAATATGGATTCGCCGAGAACCTCTTCTCCTTCCTGAAGAATAGGCTCGACGTCTTCCAGCTTTTTCTTAGGAGCTTCCGGAGCCTTTTTCTCGCCCTTCGGGGAAGTTGAACCCTTGTTGGACTTGGACACCTTGGGATCCTTCTTGTCTTCCTTGGGTTTCTCAAGCTGCGTGTGCTGCGGGTAGAGAATCTTTCTGGCTGAGGTTTCGTCCATACCCACTTTCTTCTTTCCGACGTCGGTGGCAAGCTCTAATGCCTCGGCAGTCCTGATATCGTCCAGATTCATACGGGACATCTTGCTCTTCATGTCCATCATCTTCTGCATGCTGGCTTCGTCGTACACATTTCCCTGTACGAGCTGCTGCTTTACCATTGCCCGCAGCCAGGGTTGGTACTGCGGGTCGAGCATCTCCGGCATGATGGAGACAACGTTGTTGAAGGCCTGCATTGTATCCTGAATCGGATACCCCTTGACGAAGTCGTCGGAAGCGACATCTACGAAAGCCTGGGTGGATTCCAACTGCTTGATGCGGTTGAACATCTCGGCATCGTAAATCTTCTTTGCTTCTTTGTCCTCGCCAACGTCCCTTGTCATACGCTCCAGTAGGACGGGCTTGGCAAAATCTACAAGAGGGTCGAGAACCTGTTCGCGTACGTGATGTGCGGCTCTGCTAGGAACAAGCTTGTCAATCCCTTTAACGACAGTCCCGGCAGCGTCCGTCACGGAGGCTGCATTCTTGTGCAGCATGTCCGCTGTCTTGTCGGCGAGCGTCTGCATCTGTACGTAGTTCCGGCTTTCCTCGATGGCGACAGCAACGGACACGTAGGGTTCGTTGAGCGGTAGAACGGCCGCGGCCGCGGTCTTCTGGAGAGGAATGTCCTTGCTGAGAATCTTTGATACAGCACTGAGAAGTGCGACACCGTCGTCGGAGAACCGGTTAACAACTGTATGCGCAAACTTGTGCAGTGCTTTGTCGGGCATGCGCTTGCACTTGGAGACGACCCGCATGATAGCATCTTCGCTGGCTACCTTGTGCATAAGCATCTTGTCCCGCATGCGCCTGACTGATGTCTCCAGGGCCTTTTCTGCGCGTAGCATATGGCGCTCGAACATCCTAATATCCGGTAAGTCGACAGGCTGTTCACTGAGTGTATAGGCAACTTTCCGCAGGGGCTCTTCCAACTTTTCCGGTCGCTGGAAAGCTGCAACCTTCTTGATGGAGTCTTCGTCCACTTTTGGCTCTTCCAGGGGGCGGCCGTACACATTGGCAACCACAGCGTCCGGGTTGATGATGGGGAAAGAGTCTGCTCGGGTGTCGGACGCACGCTTGGAAAGTTCGTATACGGACTTCGACTTGTTGTATGCTTCGCATACACGGCGGCAAAGTTCCGGTGTCATCTCCGGTGTTTTCGCGAGGATGTCGGAAGCAGTCTTCTCCAGACCGGACGTCTTCCCGCGACACGCATCGATAATACGCTCGACAGCCGACATCGCGGCAGCTTCTTTCGCGGGGCTTAACTTCTTGAACTCGTTCATGTAGAGGACCTCACATAGTCGATGCGTTCAATGGCTTCATTATCTTCACCGGGCTGCCTGACCTTCAAGGCATGCATGATAGCTAAAGCGTGTTCCTTGGTGGCGGCATCACCGGTTCCTTCGTCCAAATCCCGCTTTCCGTCGTCGGTTTCCCAGGCGCGGATTGGGGCACTCGCCGGTGTACCAGCCTCGTCCAATACTTTATCGCTGGAGTGAATAGCATTCAAGACTTGCACCGCGTAACGGCCAAGTGCCATAGAACGTATCTTACGCCGTACGGCATCGTTCAGTTCCGCTCCGGACAGCATCAGACTGTCCAGCATGTCCAGTCCGCCGTTCATGGCGACAAGCTTCCAGACATAGCATGTAAGCAGCCTGCGTTTCTCAGAACAGTACTGATACTTGGACAGGATTGTACGCTCACACCAGTGCCTGTTCGTGAGTCTACCCGCAACGTCGAAATACAGGTAGCGATACAGGGACAGAACCCTGTCCTCAATGTACTTACCCGTTCTCGCCCGTATCGCGTTGTTATCCCCGCCGGCGAGTATGATGGCTTCAATGTAATTCTTGGTCGCGTCCGGCGTCGGGTCCGTGTATATCTCATACGCCATGGACATTGGACGACACATGCTTCGTACGAGGTCACGGTCCAGGGGGCCAAACCACATATACAGAAACCGGCGAAGGGAGTCCACGCCGGGATCGCATATGGTATAGAACAACGGCTTCTTGGCTTTGAGACGTTCCAGGTCAACCGAGGCTACGGTAAAGCGCCAGTCCGGTCCATCCTGGAGTGGTCCTGCGTTCATGCGTCAACCCATCTCTCCAGACAGCTTGTCGGAGAACAGACTGCGCTGGCTGTCTGAGTTACTCTTGTGCAGGAACAGAACCAGGTCAGACAGATTCTGGAAGTTGCTGCGGAGAGACTCTTCCAGCTCAATCATCTTCTCGACGCCGTACCGTTCCTTGAAGGAATCGTAATGCCAGTAGAACATGAAGAGGATTCGTCCTACGCGGTCGAGAGCGAGCAGCATGTCCCCAATGTAATCGTTGACAACACGCCCGGGGGACGAGCTGTTGGCCAGCGACTTCAGGATGGAGATGTCGACAACGTCCTTGACACCTCGCTCCGACGCTGTGATAGCGGCCTGTGCGTCTTCCTTCGGGATATTCACTTCCCGGAACTGGTCGACTTCGAGTTCGTCCGGCGCCGTATTGTACCCGACAACCGGGGAGAGCAGCCCGTCTACACTGTCCGTAGTGACGACAGACGACGCCGCATACTTCACCATGAACGTCTTCATCGCGCGTCGGTCCGCAGCGTTTACAGATACTGGAAGCATCTGCTTGGCGTCCGCAACACCGATTCCGTGGTCGAGAACGAGACTCTGTACAGCTGCCTGTTTGGTGAGCCCGCACTTCTTCCCGAAACGGGAGATAATCTTGTACTCGACGCCGTCTGTAACGACATCGAGAGCCTCCAGGCCGGAAGTCTTGGTGAGATAATCACGTACTGTATCAATTGTTCCAAATACAGGCCGCTGATTGCCGGGCCCCGCACACTTGTGTGAAAGACGGATTGCGCGTGCGGTAGCTGGCACGTAAAGCTTGTTGTTCTTGATGGTAAGCGCACCGTTGTAGTTGGTGAATTCAACCGTGCCGGGAATCTGGTCGCACCAGTACATGCTCTCCTCACGTCTGGTGAAGACAGCATCCGTAATACGCTTCCCGAGAACCTGTGCGGATTCCTGTATACGGAGACTGACAGTGTTTCCCTTCGTATCGATAAGAATCCACCGTTTGTCATCGTATGTATCGGAACCCTCTAAGGCTTTCGGCGAGAGGCCATTTGGGTCTTCCTTGAGCTTGGCAATTTCCTTGACAAGACTGGGCGCTTTAATACCGAGACCGGAGATGTCGTTCTGTGCCCGATCCGGTTGCAGGCGTCCGAGAATCTCTGTGTTCACATGGAAAGCGCGGTCAGGCTGGCTGAGGTCGATTAGCCGGTACTTTACTTCAGTAGGAACGCCGCGGGGAGAGATGTTGGCATTCTTTTCTCCAGAAGCCTTTCCACGTGTACCCGAAGGTCCGACCGGGTTGCCTACATCGATGCCGCAATAGATGACGTAGAACTTCTTGAAAGAACCGTCGGACTGAAGCAGTTCGTAGAAACCGTTCTTGTTGGGTGTGGTCAATACACCCGCAGCATCCTTGGGCTGGAATACAACGGTCGTTTCCGGGCGGTTGTCGATAACGAACATACCGTCCCGCATGAGGACTTCCTTCGACTTCTCGTCGAGCTTCTGAATGTCCTTCTTGTCACTGTCCCGGGTGATGATCTGTACGTTCGACAGCGAGGTCTCAACCTTCAGTGGGTCGGCAGCAGTCTTGTGCAGGGAACCGTCGACAATGCCTCCGATGTCCTCCGGGCTGTAGAACCGCAGAACAGCGTTGGCGAAATCCGCGTCCTTGTTGAGCGTATTGAGGAAAATCTGACAGGCGACCTTACCCAGGCGCGGAATCCACCGGCGAAGGTCAAGTTCGTTCTCGTCCGGACGGCCGGCAAGGCGTAGCATATCTTTCAGGTGTTCTTCCTGCACAAGAGTATCTGAATTTTCCAGCTCGCTGGAAATCTTGCTGATACGGGCAAGAAGATGCTTGTCGTACAGCCGTGCGGCTCCGGGGCCCTTGGGCTTCGTATTTCCCGTACGCTCCGAGGGTTCGCCCATGATGGCGACCTTGTTGGAGTTCAGGTAAGCAACCCAGTTGTCCTTCGCAGGTACGAATTGGGATTTCAGCGGCAAGTACATGAGGTCATACCCGCGCAGACGACCGTTGAGAAAGAAGGCGGGGATGAACAGCCATTCTTCACCCATCTTATACACAGACACGCCCATTCCACGGGTATTGTCGTCGTTTTTCCGCGCGAGCTGGAAACCGACCTTGTACCGGGAGAGGGAGGGCATGTTCTGGCTAATCTCTGCGTCAGCCATCTGGGCCAGCTTCTGCTCGAAATCGTCTGCTGCCGATTTCCTGATCAAGCCAATCATCGCGTCACCTTACTGTTCAGTTATGTTGACGAGTCGCGGAAAATAC
>Ga0172366_10003840_pt1 | contig 11835 bp, 18 predicted proteins | sample LakKivSesite69cm_FD_114533 | JGI IMG/M metagenome (GOLD analysis project Ga0172366, IMG submission 114533) | Sediment microbial communities from Lake Kivu, Rwanda - Sediment site 69cm | ecosystem: Environmental > Aquatic > Freshwater > Lake > Sediment | place: Rwanda: Western Province, Lake... | reverse complement strand
CCCTGCTGGGTGCGTAGGGGGTGCCCGGAGGAGGTGCTGGAACAGGCTGCAACATTATCTGATGAGTCATGAGAACCCATGCTCTGCCATGATGGTTCTCGATAATTTTCACCGCTGGAGTTCCAGAAAACGTGTGCATGGTGGCATGGTGAACCGACAGCACTGCGTCCTGCAAGTCATCTTCCTTCTCGAGGGGAACTACATTGACCCCAATCTCGGCCACCTTGTCACGACCTACTCGTCGTAAATGCGAGCGAAAATTCTCGTAGTCCGCAAACCAGTTGGCAATCGCCTCAGACTTCTTTGGGCCTTCACTGTCGTTTGCGAACATGTATTTCCTTAACCAAGTTGAAACCATCGTAACTGCCAGTTTTCGTGAGTCCTCACACTGAGTCAGAAGGCCAGGCGCGTAACTTCGTAAGATAGGCATCCATGCAGCTAAATTGGGTGGGTCTTTGCATTGTTGTTTTGCTAGCTCGAACTGATTAAGGATAGCTTTTGCTGGAGCAGATCGCGGGCCTTCAGGGGTTGAGATGATAAACTGCGGGTCGATAGGTCCAAGCTGAGAATGTTGGCCCATCACGATTTCGTCTCCTGACAAGGCAACCATGGTTGCTGCTGACATCGCGGCTAGTGGGATGAAGACCCTGATGTGATTGAAGCGCTGACGTAAGTATTCAACTATTGACTCTGCAGCCTCGGCAGAACCACCTGGGCTATGAAGAATCAAGTCCAAATTGTGCTCGGTGACATTGGCCACAGTCTCCATGAGGCCTTGGATATCTGCTAAGCCGATTTGAAGGTCAGTGGGGGGTATTGGGCGTGATTCTAGAAACGCCGTTGAGTAGAGTATGACAGCTCGCCCGGTGAGGCCATGGAGTGCTCGTAAATATCGCCTTCGCACCCCGTCGAAGTCTGGCCCTGGGCCTTGAGGAGATTTAGACTGATTGATTTCTTTTAGGATTTCACCCCAAGTTGGCATAATGCTAGATTACCGAAAGTTCGTGGAGTTGGAAGCCCCAACGGCGTAACCTTCCTCTAGTGCTTTCGAGGCAGAAACGTAAATTGCTTCGACCTGGGAGTATAAGTCGAAAAGCTCCGCTACTCCGGCTTCTCTTTCCTCAAGTTGTTCCTGCATTGCTTCGTTTTCCTTGTCTTTTGCAGCCGCGAGTTTCGCCCTATCTGTTCCCATAGTCCGCCATACCTTTCATTTTTATTCTGTATCTGCGATTCTGTCAGTCGGTCACATCCATTACGTAGTAGATACTAATCTTTTAGCACAACCACATTAAGTTGTCAAATTTACATAGAGTCAGGATAACATAATGACGTTTTCTTGTTGAGTGCTGAACGGTGCTGCTATGCTTCTGTAAGAGACGCAAGGCGAGGTGCTCTCAGGCACGGAGAGCTCTGTTAGGCGAAGCTCTCAACTGCGCCCCCCCTTTAAGGAGCGGTTGAAGTGGCTGACCGGCTAAAATAACCCTTGGCATCAAGCCCTGTAGTTAAAATCTAGGCGTTTTTCCAGCCTGCTTAATCTTCTGATGCCTCTTTTATACCCTGCCCCTCCCTCTTGCCAAGAGGGGAAAAGAGGCGACGCCTCTCTTATCGGGTTATTCCCTCACCCCCTTTATCCCCTCTCATTTATATTGAAGCTAATAATTGACAAACCTTTTTAATTTATCAGAATTAGCATATATGCTAAATATTCTTTATAGAGTGTATTGACAAAGCTCCCAAAATGTGTTATTGTGATAGATCAGAACATTAACAAGTGAATAGCTGGCAAGGTCGGGGGAAAGGAGCTAGTTTATGGCAGTATTTCGCAAAAAGACCCTGCGGAAGATGTCCCCGACTGCTCGCAAGGTTGCCCGACTGATTGGCGAGCTAGACAGCGTAGCCAGAAGGCTAAAGAACCTGATACCCGAACTTCAGCAACTAGACCTAGATAGCCAAGCCCTGAAAAAGACAATGTACCCGAGACCGGAGGAGAAGGGATAAAACGCCTGACCTGCCAGCTATTCACCACCAGAAAGGAACTAGAGAATGACCAGAACAGCACAGCAAAAGACGCCACTGGAACGGGAAGTTGATTACCTGATAGCTGAAGGCTACACGATAATTGACCCCGCCCATAATGCTATCAATGCAATCTTAAGCGAACTAGGCAAGGCTGACCTACCGCCTAGAGAGGTTGAGGCACTATGTCAGACCGCAAAGGTAGCGGGGCTAAACGGCTTTACCCGAATTGACCAGCTACCTTGTGGCTGTGTCCGGATCTACAAGGGGATGATAGTCGGCTTTGACCATAACCCGCAGACCTACGCCTTGAGAGTGGGGGGAGTAGAGGGAGTAAAGCCTTGCCCAAAGCATACCGCTTTAGTGGAGAGTATCAAGAGGGGTTAAATGCCAAAGCTACCGCCTGAATACAGAGGGCTAGACGGGATAGACCTTGACCAGTTACCCAGTGAGGTAACACTAACACACGGTAAAGACGGGGAGCGGGAGTGGTGGGAATGGGCAAAGGGTAGGGGTAAGAACCGCCAAGCTATCACCATCCAGCGACCTAACCAGAAGCTATCTTGGGTAATCTTTTTTGAGCAAGGGGAACGGATACGGACGCTAGAATTGCCTGTCTCTAAAAAGGACAAGGCAAGAGGGGTAGTGGCTATAACCTTTGGAACTTTCAACATTGACGAAGCTATCAAGGCACTAGGCAAACTAGGCATAGAGGCAAAGCGTGAGCAGGACTGCTCACCACGAAAGGGGGTGATAGATCCGAAAGATTATCAGGAAACCCACTGGGAGAGAATTGAACTAGAAAGGAGACTGGGAAATTGAAAAGTATCTGGAATGGCAGTATCAACTTTATGTATGTGAGCATACCAGCCAAGCTATACTCGGCAACCGATGACAGCCGAGTTAATCTTCACCAATACCACGCCGAGTGCGGTAGCCGAATAAAACAGCCCAAGTGGTGTCCCAACTGCGAGCGAAAGCTGGAGGCACAGGAGATAAAGAAGGGCTACGAACTCGCCGAAAACCAGCACATCATCGTTGAGGAACAGGACTTTCAGAGCCTACCGCTAAAGACGCTAAAGACCATTGAGGTAATGGAGTTCGCTGACCGGTCAAGGATTGATATTAGGTGCTTTGACGCTTGCTACTTCTTGACCTGCGAGGATGTTGGGGCTAAAGCCTTCACCCTATTCCTGAAGGCGATGGAGAAGGCTAATGTCGTGGCGATTGCCAAGCTAACCTATCGGGAGCGGGAGCATCTAGCGTCAATCAGACCCTACGACGGGGTAATGCTGCTCCACACCCTACACTATGCCGACGAGCTACGACCCTACGAGGAGCTAAAGCCAAGACAGATGGAACTATCGGATAAGGAGCTGGAACTAGCCTTGATGCTGGTAGACAAGATGAGAGGCGACTTTGAGTTTGGCAAATACCACGATGACTACCGAGAGGCACTGGAGAGGCTGATTGAGGCAAAGCTGGCTGGCGAGGTTATCACCGCACCAGCCGAGAAGCCACCAGTTGCCGATGTAGCCGAGGCACTTCTCCAGAGCATAAACCTAGTAGACACAAAAGCCTGAAGCCGAAAGAGGGGCTTACGCCCCTCCAGCTAGGTAAAGCCTAGCCTGATGAGGCTATGGGGGATAAGATGACAACGCAAAAGGTAAAGATACCAGAGACTATCAAATGTCCGTCTTGTGGTATAGAAAGCGACACAATAAAGGTAAGAGAGCAAAGTCTGCTCTACTGGAATGGTGGCAACTGGGAGTGGAGTGATGCCGAGAACGCTTACATAAGCTATCACTGTGATGAGTGTGGTGAGGAACTGCCCGATACCGATGAGCTAGAGTTAATTGTGGAGAGTGCCCAATGATAAAGCCAATGTTAGCCGAGATAGGCAAGGCAACCGACCTTGACCGCAAGGACTGGATTTTTGAGCAGAAGCTGGACGGGGTAAGGTGTATTGCTGTCCTTGATAGCAACACTAAACTACAAGGCAGAAGCGGTACCGACATTACCCACAAATTCCCTGAACTAGCCGAGCTATATAAGCAGGTAAGCAAACCCTGCATCCTTGACGGTGAGATTATCGGTATAGACTTTAACGCCATCCAGCACAGGATACATCAGGAGAAGCCTTTTGCCATCAGGATCGCCCAGACCCAGTATCCAGCTATCTACTTTGTCTTTGACATCCTCTACCTTGACGGGGAGAGCATCAAGGCAAAGCCTCTAATTGAGAGGAAGGCGATCCTGAACTCCGTCTTTGCCCAGGACTACCACGCTAGGTTTTTAGCTTGGCAAACAGGATACGGGAGAAACCTGTTTGACAATGCTGTGGAGAAACAGCTTGAGGGGATAATGGCAAAGTATATGTATTCGCCATACCTTGAGGGCAAGCGGTCAGATAGCTGGCTGAAGGTCAAAAACTTCAAAGAGGCTACCTATTATATCTGCGGGGTAACTGAAGGGGAGAATGAGAGGGGTAGCACTTTTGGTAGCCTGATACTGGGGGAGAAGGTAGATGACAAGCTCGCCTATGTTGGGAATGTCGGTAGTGGCTTTAACCAAGACCAGCTACGGATGCTACTTTACTTATTAGAGAGTTTAAGAGAGGCGAAGCCTCTCTTTAGCCAAGCCGATGTAGATAGACCAGTTAAGTTCTGGACAAGACCGGAGCTAAAGTGTGAGGTAAGGTATCTGGAATTAAGCCCTGATGGCAAACTCCGCTTCCCCACTTTCAGGAAGCTGGTAAAGGGGGTATGAGTATGAGCTTTTATCAGAAGTATAGACCGCACCAGTTTGCCGATATTCTCGGTCAGGATGAGGTAACTCAAGTCCTGAAAAACCAAGCTAGGACTGGGGAGTACCATCACGCCTACCTTTTCTTTGGGGCATCGGGAACGGGCAAGACCAGCACAGCGAGGATTCTGGCGATGAGCCTCAACTGTCATTCCCCAAACGGGGATGGCGAACCCTGCGGTAAGTGCCAGTCCTGCGAGGCAATAAAAGCGGGTAGCCACTGGGATGTCCTTGAGTTTGATGGGGCTAGGTTTCGGGGGATTGAGGATGTTAAGGAACTGTGCTATAGAGCCTACCTGTCGCCGGTGGGGAAACGCAAGGTCTACATTATAGACGAGTGCCACCAGCTAACCGAACAGGCACAGAACGCTATGCTCAAATTACTGGAAGAGCCACCTCCACACTTGGTAGTTATTCTGTGTACTAGTGCCGTTGACCAAGGTGGTCGCTTGCGTCTTGACAAAATTTTAGAAACGATTGCGTCAAGATGCCAGCTCTACCCCTTCACCAAGCTAAAACCAGAGCAGGTAAAGCAAAAACTGGAAATGATCTGCCAGAGCATCGGGATAACCCCCGACCCCAGACATATCCAGTTCATCGTGGAGAAGGCAGGGGGTAATATGAGGTCGGCGGAGAATACACTGGAGCAGGTATGCCAAATAGAGAGGAAGGAGTGATATGTGGGGAAGAAAGAATAAAAAGCCAGACTGGGAGATTGAGGTTGAACGCATCTTAAAAGAGGGAAGGTTTGATACACGGTTACAAGCCTTTCTTGAGAAGTTTAACCAGATGAGGGAAGAAGCTACCCCACCAGAGGAATGGATAGAGATATTTGATGCTTTCTTTGACAGCCTGCTTGATGAATTTCCAGCCTACGCCTGCTGTATCTTTGCCTTCAAGGCAGGACAAGTGTGGGAGAAAATTCAGGAGGAACTGCGTGGAGAAACACCACTGGACTGACGAGGAACGGGAGATAGTCAGACGGGACTACAGTGGCACCAACGCCAGTGCTGAAGCCATAGCTCGCTGTCTTGGCAACGGTATTACCAAGTGGGCGGTAAAGGGGCAGGTTCAGAGGATGGGATTAGCCAAGGTTCACCGCAACGGCTGGTCGCCAGAGGAGGACGAGAGGCTGGGACAACTGATTACCCGATATGCCCCGGATACAGTAGCCAAGATGATGGGGCGGGGAGTTAACTCAGTAGTGGTCAGGTCAAAGCGATTGGGCTATTCAAGGCGGGTAAGAGACGGGTGGTTTACCGAGAAGGAAGTCTGTGAAATCCTTGGTGTTGACCATAAGTGGGTCCGACAGCGCATTGATGCTGGACAGCTAAAGGCAAGCTGGCATCACGGGAGAAAACCCAGTAAAGGTTCAGCTTGCTGGCACATCGCCGAGGAAGACCTGAAAGCTTTTATCCGTAGATACCCACTGGAGCTGACCGGCAGGAATGTTGACCTTTTTACCATTGTGGACATACTGGCTGGAGTAGCCAGCTAAAGTGAAAGGGGGTAAAATGGAAGAAAATAAAGACGATGTTAACGAGTTCCTGAAAAAGATGGGAATGAAAGACGAGAAAGAGGAACAAACCGTGAAGTGGCAGGAAATCATCAAGCCTGAGACCGTCTCCATCATCCTGGGGAGAAAAGGCTTTGGTAAGTCAGCCTTAGCCTACTGGCTGTGTGATGACAACGCAAAACGCCACAATCTCCTCCCTGTTGTCATCAACCTGCCCAGGGAACGCCAGCAGCTTCTCCCCCAGAGCTTTGTCATAAGGGGGTTGGACGATGTGCCCAGACTATCGGATGCCGCCATCATTATTGATGAAGGTACAACTATGCTCCCCGCCGGGCAGAAGAAGCTGGAGGAGATGGTCAAAGGGTATGTCGCACTCTCCCGCCAGCGAAACCAGCTCATTCTCTTTATTTTCCACGCATCCTCCGATGTTGGCTCAAGAATACTCCGTGGGGTAGATGTCATCTTGATCAAAGAGCCATCGCAACGCCAGATTCAGCACGGGGCAAAGGATAGCTGGTGGTTTAACCTGCTTTCAGAGGCAAAGGAGAGGTTTGAGGCACTTGCTGATATGGGTCAAAACCCGAAGGAGTTTACCTTTATTGACGCCGAGGAACCGGAGTTCCGGGGGATGCTTAAAAATCCACTGCCAGACTTCTGGTGCGACGATTTGAGCAAGGCTTGGGCTGGTGTTAATAACCTGGAGCCTAACCTGTTCACCAGTCTTGGTGCTGAACCTCTGCCCTTGATAGTGGGATATCATAACCTCAAAGGCTGGCACGCCGATGACCCCGAGATGAAAGCTGTTTATCCAATATCGCCTGAGATGGAAAGGCGGGCAATCTTGGTGGAGGAGCATCCATTTGAGAAGAGCGGGTATATTATAATGGAGGATGGGGAGACCAAGATAAGATGGGTGAAGCAGGTCTATTAGAACTACCATATAAAAGAGGGGCGAAGCCCCTCTTTTTCTATTCCCTCTCGGGATTATCTTTAGCGGATAGCCTCAACAGGTATTTCATTGATTGGTAGCTTCTTCTGAGTAATGATTTCGCCTTTCTCAGTAGTCAGGTAACAGAAGCTCCTGTAACACTCTAAGCTTGACAAGTGTAAGCGGAAACGCTTATACTAAACACCGTTGGAAATACGATTCAGCCGCCATGCCAGAAATAAAATGAGGCTGTATAAGCTAGCCCCAGAGGAGATTAAAGAAGTCATTAACTCAGGGGAAAAGCTCAGTCGAGGGGATAAATGGGAATCTCAGTATGGGGGACTAAGGGTAATATGGTTAATGGTAGGCTCCTACGCCTTGGTGGTGACTGTAATTAAGACCGATAGAGGTGAGAGATGACAAAAGAAGCAAAAATACAAGAAATGCCAAAGGGGACTCTGAAGATTGAGTATGAGCCCGAGGTTGATATCGTCACCATTTACCTCCAGGACCCTGGGACTCCGTTGAGCCATAGTAGTGAGGCGAACCCTGGAGTGATACTGAATTATGCCGCGAATGGCAGTCTTTCTTCAGTAGAGATCCTAGACGCTAGTAAGCTTTATTCCCCCGGGCAGCTGGCAGCTTGCAGTGTTGATGAGTTTATCGACCTAAGACAAGCATCCCAGCTGGCTGGGATTGCGCAGGTTACCCTGAGAACACAGGCAGGGAAGGGGAGACTGTGGGCAATAAGGCTTGGTGGTCAATGGGTAACCACACGGGAACGATTGCAACACTATCTGGACAGTCGGGCTAAGAATGTCAAAGCCACAGGCAAACAGTTCTAGGAGCGATTTTTTCAAAGTAGCTAACTGTAGCAGGATTTTCAGGGCGATGTGTAGGGGGGTTAATCGCCTGAAGGGTCTGCTCGACCCTTAAAATATTCAGGGCAGACAGAAGGGGGTATGGTGATGAGCATAAAAAAAGCACTTGAGCAAGCTCCAATGCGAGAAGCTAATATGTTGGCTTTCATCGCTATCACTAAGGTATTAGCCAAGCTCCCCAAGATGCCTGAAGCAATTGAAGCTATAGAGGGGTTGAGTTGGCTAGAGGCTGTCTTGGGGATAGGTTATGACGAAGTTTGGGACAAAATAGATAAGGCATTCTATAAAGCCCTTGGGTAAGAGGATTGTAATTCGGTCATCCTTAAATCTCTTGGCTACGTTTCTGTTACCGCCTTAAAAAAGTTCCAGTTGTCTCTCAAAAAGTTCTAGTTGTCTCCCACGGTAACCAAGGCAGTCAAGTTGGTCAAAGATATAATCACCATCCCACTTAGGTACGCCAATCGCATCAAAACTAACCCAGGTGCCTTCGCCTCTATAGCCATCAGAATCATCCATTACGTATTCTATCCTGATATTCCTTAGCCCATAGGCTTTTAGTTTTTTCATTATGCCCCCTTTATCTCTGTACGCCTGAAAGCTGATGTATCCTCTCATCATTCCACAATCTCAGGGTCCAATCGCAGCCCCCTAAATTTGGACTTTGGCGGTATATTAAATTTAGTTTTTGTGCTCATTTGTCCTTGTTTGCTAAAAATCGTCCGCTATCTTCTGGTCGGTCATGTCGTCCCCTGACGGGGGTGTGACAAAATGTTTCGCCGCTGACAACCAAACTTCCGATGCCAAAACGCCTCCCAGCGGCTCAACTCTTATATTTCCAGCATTTTCCCTGGCCATGCCTTCCTTGGTCGGATGCACCAAAATTAGCTTGGGCTCCTGCCCCATCTGCTCCGTGAACCACGTGATTGCCCGGGCGATGTCGCCTGGACGAAGGGACATGTCTTTTCTTTCCTGCGGCTCGCACCACACCACAGCTTCTACAGGCTGATTCTCTGTAGGGAGTTCAAACTTTAATTGTCCTGTCTGAATTATTTTAGCTTTCACTTTCCTTCACCTCTGTGGAAATTGGTAAGCACGATCTTTTGCCCCCAAGGTGGCTCTGCGAAATCTTCCGTTAATACCCATATTACTGGGAATGATGGTTTTTTATCAGGATAATCTCCATAGCCATCACTTAGATAAATAAACAAACTTATAGGCAAATTTTCCCCCTCATGAAGTGGCTCCACAAACGAGGTCCCGCCTCTTCCCTTCATAACCTTGGGCAACAAGTCAAAGGGGTGAATCTCCCACCTCTGGTGTATTCGGGCATCACAGCTAAAAAGGTATATGGTATAGTCCTCATAGCTATCACAGATGCCCTTTACCTCCGACAAGAACTCTTTTATCTCATTGTCAGAGATACTACCGCTGGTATCTATGGCAACAGCGATATCTAGTTCTTCCCCAGTGGTTGATGGCAGCCATATCTTTCGCCAGACATGCTTTTTAGCTGGGGGCACTAGTCGGTAATTGGATTTGACACAAGAAGTTACCATGTCTCTCAGAATTGTCCGCCAATCAAGTTTAGGTTGCAGGATACCATCAACGATAGTCTGGAGATACTCAGGAAGTTTACCCTGCATCCTAGCTAGGTTAGCTGCCTGAGCTACTTTCTCCCGCCATTCCTGCTCCAGGCTATCGTCCCACTTATCCCAATCATCATGGCTATCAATAGTGTTGATGCCTACCTGGACGATGATTTGATTATAGATTTCCTCCACCGTCTTTCCCTTAAAATTTATGTCCCAGAGAGCACCTTGGGGCAAAGTAAACTCCTCGAGGACTAGGGCATTGACGGCAAAATCACTGGCTATATTCCAGCGCATAGGCTCTCTATTCTGCCTTCGTGCCAAGTGATAAAGGAAGATATGTGCTATCTCATGGGCGATAACCCCCATTAGCTCAGCCTGGCTACATCTCTTTACAAAGTCAGGGGCATAGTATATTCTCCTACCATCAGTACCCATAGTGGGTATCAGCATATTTTGCTTTTCCACAGGCTCTAGCCCCATTGCTAAACATCCCCAGAAGGGATGGTCTATAAGGAGTTTTACTATCGCTTTAGTTAGCTCTGTGCTCTTACTCATCCTTACCTCCCGGCCAGTCTCTCGACTATATAATCACATCATAGTGAGCTCGTGCCCACTTGTTCCAAGAAGGAGCTTTATCTAGCGCGCCTCGGTTAATGCTTGCCAAGAGCTTCATCATCAACACGGCGAACTCCACGGGCAAGTTCTCTGAATACTGGATTAGCCTCTCATACTGATTCGGTTTGGCTTTAATCGCTAGTGCTGACACCAATGCGTATTTAAGGTCGAGCGTCTCGGGAACAAAGTCATTGCCCCCGAATATAGTATCGAGGTCCGGGAGTGCCGTCTGTAGCTTCAGAAAGGCAACAAATTCCGTTGAAGCCCCCTTGCCTATAAGCCCATCCAAGCTCTCGCTCAGAAGCCTTTTATCCCTTATCATACCTATTACCTTGGAGGTAAACTCCCAAGTCCTAGGTGTCGGAAACGCTTTCTCTGAGCTCTCGGGGTTGAACTGAAAAAGTAGCTCCGGTCGAAAGTTCAAAAAGGTGATTATGTTGGTATCAATGCTGTTACCAATCGCCCAGTCCACCCAATCATCAAGATTGACCTCGAAATCTATATGCCAGAAGCGATTGGCAAGGGCCGAGGGCATCCGGTGGACCACTGCTCTATCCTCAAGCCTATTGCCAGCAGCTATCATATACCAGCCATCAGGCAGGTGATACTCTCCAAGAGCTCTATCCAGGATTAGCTGGTAGGCGCTAGCCTGAACCAGTGGCGGAGCCACATTAAGCTCATCCAGAAATAGTATCCCATTCCCTTCCCTTGGCAGCTCTGATGGTGGTAGCCACTTTGCTCTACCATCCTCCGGCACGGGTATACCCCTAAGGTCTGTTGGGTCGCAGAGAGTTAGTCTCAAGTCCTTAAAGCCAATGTTACTTTCCTCAGCGACCTGCTTGACCACCGCCGACTTACCAATGCCAGGGGGTCCCCATAGGTGCATAGGCGGAGCACTGTCGGGTTTCTTGATCGAGGTATGTATTACCTCCTTCACTTCCTTAGGTTTCATTGTAACCTCCTTCCTTCTAAGACAAATATGATGCCCCAGTGATAATTTAAACCTCTCAGACAAGGCTCATTTGGCTTGTAGGTACTCCTCCCTTGCTATCTATGGCAACTAACTCCCAATTACCATCTACCAATTCCCATGCCCAACGGGACACATTTTCCAGCCAAGATAGAGTTTCATCCTTAACCATACGCCCAGAAAGGCGATCAAGCACAAGTTGGGCGTAAACAGCATCAGGTAGATTATCCCAGCTAAACCAATAAATCTGCTCTCGAGACCAGTCGCCCATCTTGGCTAGCTGCTTAGCTATTGACTTCGCCAGGCCTTTACTGGAAAAGCCATAATCCCTAAGAGGCCACCGCCTGGAAGGGATATGCAGGAGCATTATCGGAGTCTTCATCAGACGCATCGTGTTCCACTCTATGTCGAACATAGGTAAAGAGGCAATAGCTGTACTTCAGCAAGCTGCGCCAAATTTTAGGCTTTGCGGGTTCACTCAAACCAAGTTCCTGGAATCGATTCAGGTAAAT
>Ga0172366_10003839_pt1 | contig 11838 bp, 9 predicted proteins | sample LakKivSesite69cm_FD_114533 | JGI IMG/M metagenome (GOLD analysis project Ga0172366, IMG submission 114533) | Sediment microbial communities from Lake Kivu, Rwanda - Sediment site 69cm | ecosystem: Environmental > Aquatic > Freshwater > Lake > Sediment | place: Rwanda: Western Province, Lake Kivu... | reverse complement strand
TAACTATAAGAGATAGTATTTGTCAAATCCTTTTTTCGAAAAAGAAAAGCCGAAATTTTCATTCCGGCTCTCTATAGTTCATTTTTTTGAAACGATTATTGGAACATCTCCCAGTTTTTGGCACCTAATACCGGAATCGGTGTGGGGGTCGGTGTGGGAGTTGGGCGAGGGAAGAGCGGTGATGAAATCCAAACTGCGTCGACAATGCCCAGAGCAGTATTGCGAATGCTAACGGCATAAAGACTCATGCTTTTGTCTGAATAAACGACATCGTGATACCTAAGGTCAGACGGGAGTTGGGCATCTGTGGCGGCTGACCATGCGCCCACTGTATGGGCTGAGGTATCATATGTGGCGCGCCATACAATACTTTGACCAGCCCCACCTGATGCTCTGCCGCCAATTGCAAAAAGGGTATTTCCGACAGCCACAAGACGGGTTCCATAAATTCCTATTGGGAATTTTTCAGCCTGCAGAGCCCATGAACCCATTGAACCATTGGCAGGATTGGTCTGGCAGACATAAACTGTATCCACAACGTCGGTGTTAATTTTTGATGTAAGTCCAATAGTCATAATGATGTCATTCCCAGCGGCGCAAGCTGAAGGGAACCAAGATACTGAAGGGAGAGTTGTCCCTGTCTGCCAGGTGTCCAATGTCCCATCACCCTTGATTTTGGCAAAATAACATCTGTCGAAAGTGCCGCCAAATTCGCCATCACCTCCCATCATATACAGGTATCCGTTCAGGATGACAGATACGCCCAGTTCAGGGTCATACGTTGATGGAGTGTTGGGAAACGAGGTGCTGGTTGACCATGCCGCATCGAGGTCTCCATCGGCTACTATTTTGATAAATGTAACATTGTTCCTGTTTGGTCCGCCAGCGTTATATCCGCCACCGCTGACGTAGATATAGCCATTATAAGCCGCGCAGACATTTTCAATATAGCAATAATTGGGCGTTGCAGGGAAATCTGTAACCTCAACTGCTGGTTCGACATCACCAGTAAATTGATTGACCTTAATCTTGAATACCCTCTGTGTATCACCGTCATAGTTGTTGTTGCCGCCCAATACATAAATATAATCGCCATAGATGGCACCTCCAGCCATCTGGGGTGCGAGAACTCCCGGCGTGGTCGGATAAATGCTAGCTTGCTGAGTCCAAGCAGTAATTGCTGCAGGCGTTTGTGCATACACACACATAGAAACTATAAAAAATACAATAACACTCAAAATTAGCTTTCTCATTTTTTTCTCCTTTAAGTTTGGTCTTTAGAAATTGTAGCAAATCAAATGTTTTGAATTTTATCACCTCCTTAAAATTTTTAATGTTAATATGCAACATTAATAAAATACGTTTAAGTATATATAAAAGGATGCATTTAGTGTCAAGGACTTTTTTATTTTTTTTCCGCTTTGCCCTTTCAATATCCACTTGACCAGCCATTTTTAAATGTATTGATTATAATCATAGTATTATAAATGAGGAGGAGTTTTATGTTGAATGGATTTGTCCGCATACGTAAGCCGGAGAATGAGCCTGTTCTCTCTTATGCCCCGGGGACGAAGGAACGCACTGACCTCAAGGCACGTCTCAAGCAGATGCTGAGCTCACCCGTTGAAGTTCCCTGCATCATCGGCGGAAAGGAAATCAAAACTGGGGATACTGCCGAGATGAACCCGCCACATAATCTTGGACAGTCTCTTGGAATATATCACAAGGCGGGTGCAAAGGAAGTGGCAATGGCAATCGATGCCGCAGGTAATGCCCGCAAGGAATGGGGCACAATAGACCATGTCACCCGCGCCGCTATTTTTCTTCGGGCGGCAGAACTCCTCTCCGGAAAATATCGCATGACGCTGAATGCCGCCACCATGCTATGTATGAGTAAATCGTGTCATCAGGCGGAAATCGATTCCGCTTGTGAGCTGATTGATTTTCTGCGGTTCAATCCATACTACATGACCCAGATTTTTGAGGAACAGCCGATTTCCACGCGGGACGTGATGAATTACGTGGAACAGCGCCCGCTTGAGGGCTTTGTCTTTGCCATAACCCCGTTTAATTTCACCTCCATTGCTGGAAATCTCCCGACCGCGCCGGCGCTTATGGGCAATACGGTTGTCTGGAAGCCCGCATCATCCGCTGTCCTCCCCGCATATTACATCATGCAGATTCTGAAGGAGGCAGGTCTGCCCGATGGCGTTATAAACATGGTGCCGGGGCAGGGTTCGGTCGTTGGTCCTATGGTGCTTGCCCACCATGACCTTGCTGGCGTTCATTTCACGGGATCCACTGCCGTCTTTGCCGACATCTGGAAGACCGTCGGTTCTGACGTCCTGAGATACAGGTCATATCCGCGTATCGTGGGAGAAACGGGCGGAAAGGATTTCGTATTTGCCCACGCCTCGGCAGATATAGAGGCGCTTGCCGCCGCCCTCGTCCGTGGTTCCTTTGAATATCAGGGGCAGAAATGCTCCGCCTCGAGCCGCGCCTATATCCCTGACATGCTCTGGTCTCCTCTCAAGCGTCTGCTCATTGACGAAATATCCAACATCAAGGTCGGTGATGTGGGTGACTTCTCAAACTTTATGAATGCCGTCATTGACAAGGGTGCCTACCAATCCATCACAAATTACATAAAATATGCAAAGAGTGAATCCGGACTGAACATCCTCTGCGGTGGAACTTATGATGACAGCGTTGGATATTTTATTCAGCCAACGGTCGTGCTTACGGAAAATCCAAAGTCCAGACTCATCTGCGAGGAAATTTTTGGACCGGTTTTGACCATTTACATTTATCCCGAAAAGGAATATGAGAAGACGCTTGAGATTTGCAATGAGACCTCACCCTATGGTCTGACAGGTTCCATATTTGCACGTGATAGAAATGCAATTTCAAAGGCGGCATGCATCCTGCGGTATGCGGCGGGGGATTTTTACATCAATGACAAGCCGACGGGAGCCGTTGTGGGGCAACAGCCCTTTGGTGGTTCTCGCGCCTCGGGGACGAATGATAAGGCGGGCAGTGCAAGCAATCTTTTACGCTGGGCATCCCCCCGTGCCATCAAGGAAAGCCTTGTCCCGCCAACCAACTACCGCTATCCCTTCCTGGCAAAGGAGTAAGAATAACAAGCCGTTGGGAGCACAGGGAGATTTAATATAATTATTCCCCCGTGTTCCCTGTGGTTATTATTTTCAGGTGTTCTCAGTCCTTTTCCATTTCATCAAGTGTTTTAACAATTCTTGTGAGAAGCGTTTTTAGCCCGGTGGTTTTTATCGCAGAAACGGGCAGGATGGGAATCCCCTCTTTTTTAAACCGCCGCACCAGACTTCGCACCATCCTGTCCGGGGCAAGGTCAATCTTGTTAAGAACAACAATCTGTGGTTTTTTCACAAGGGTTTCACTGTAGTAACGGAGCTCTGCCCTGACAAGGTTATATTTATAGAGCAGGGTGTCAAAATCCTGAGAATCGAGTTCAATGGGGACGAGATGGACAATGAGCCGTGTGCGCTCAATGTGCCGCAGGAATTGGGCGCCTAACCCCGCCCCCTTGCTCGCACCCTCTATCAGTCCTGGAATGTCTGCTATCACAATCTGCTCTCCAGATACCGGTCGCTCATACACGCCGAGGTTGGGATGAATGGTGGTGAAGGGATAGGGGGCAATCTTGGGCGTGGCATGAGTGAGATGCGCAAGAAGGGTTGATTTACCCGCATTTGGAAGTCCCACAATCCCCACGTCCGCAATGAGTTTGAGTTCCAGGATGAGAATACACTCCTCGCCGGGCAATCCATCTGTTGCGAGGTGTGGTGTGCGCATAGTGGACGAGGCATAGTGCTGATTGCCGCGACCGCCGGCACCGCCCTTAGCCGCACAAAAGCGTTGACCTATCTGCGTCAGGTCCGCGAGCTGATTCCCATTCTTGTCGCTCACAGTTGTGCCCAGCGGAACCTTGATGATGAGGTCTGCGCCATTTCTGCCGGACATATTTTTCCCGCGTCCATTTTTGCCATGTTCCGCCCTCTGGAATGGGCGGTATTTGAAGTCGAGGAGGGTTGCGAGATGGGCATCGGTCTCAAGATAAATGGAGCCGCCGTCGCCCCCATCGCCTCCATCCGGTCCCCCGCGTGGGACGTATTTTTCACGGCGGAAGGAGACACATCCATTTCCCCCATCACCCGCCTTCACGTGAATACTTACGTAGTCGATAAACTTTTTTTTCGCGTCCATGCAAATCCTTATCAGCACCTGTTGTGATTTATATTAAGGTGAAAGTTTCTCAATACTGCTTATCAAACTTGGGGATTTGCTCCTCTTCGGGGCGGCGGTGCCAGAATGAGTCAGAGTCCGCGGGGAATTTCAGTAGAAGACGGTCGCGCCCGCGGAGCCGGAACCAGAGTCCTATGGGAGTTATAATGCAGAAATAAACGAAGCCGAGGAAAAATCTTGAGGATGTCCAGACAAGGGCTTTTGTAATTGCGCGCGCAACGGCGTCCGCAGGTTTCAAAATTGCCGGCTGAACTGCAATCCCCGCCAGAAGATACAGGCAAAGCCACCAGGGGATATGAAAATAAGGTTTATGCCGCAGAAGCAAAACTCCGCCCAGTGCCCCGAGGATGAGTGCAGGCAGAACCGCGCGGCGCTTCATTTGTTCTTGAATTTTTTTGTCTTTATCCATTTATTTATTTTTATCCTGTTTCGTTGAACGTGAAGTTATCCTCATAATTGAGAGCTGGCGATTCTGCAATGGGAAATTTCATCCGCTATCATTCTCAGTGAAGAGGGATGTAAAGTTTATGATGTCATTCCCTGACGTGCGCAAACAGGTCTATATTCTCATATTTCTGAACCTACTCCTCTTCGCCAACACCCTTCCAAACCACTTCAGCTATGATGATATGGAATATATCGTTCGGAATCCAGCCATACAGAACCCGGAGAATTTTTTCTCCCTTTTTACCCAATCATATCCGCCGCACAAGCTCACACTTTCGCTCTACCGTCCGTTGGTTTCTGTCTCTTACATGATTGACTGGTGCCGGAGTCTGCGCCCCAGTGAATTTGCGGATCTGCACTTCAACGACCGTGTGGAGATGCCCTTTTTTCACCTCACCAATATAGCATTTCACATTGGCACGGTGCTGGCGCTCTTATTTCTTGCGCGTGGGCTTTTCAAGGATGGACGCATTGCCTTCGCCTCAGCGCTTATATTTTCTGTTCATCCGGTTCATGTGGAAAATGTTGCATCGCTCGTGGGACGTGCAGAGTCCATGTGCGCAATGTTCTATTTACTCTCGATTATTTTTTTTGTGAGGGGACGTGAGAGTGACATGCTTTTAACACCGCGTCTTGCGCTTTCCTATCTCTTTTTCCTTGCCGCACTTCTGTGCAAGGAGAGCGCCATCACGCTTCCGGTCGCCATCTTATTAACAGACTGGTTTCTGGCGACTCGGAAAGGGGATGACTCGCCTGCCGTAAGGCGCACCATCTTCCTGCGCAACGCCGTGCTTCGTGTCTTTCCTTATGCCGCTGTCTTCCTTTTTTACATAATCATCCGACTCCACATCCTTGGGAGAATTGGAGTCCCGCAGTCCGGCTGGTATTTTGGTGATGAGACGACCCTTCAGCGACTTGCCGCCATGTGTGTTGGGATACTGACATATTTCAGACTTCTCATCGCACCAGTTGCAATGAGTCCGGATTACAACTTCCCCGTGCGCATCTGGGGACCAATCTGGGCGCGGCAGCCAGAGAGTTTCCTCGATGTATGGGCGCTCGTTGGACTGGGCATGATTCTTATCTATGCCGCTTTCACCCTTCGTCTTGTTGAACGCAAAAAAATGGAGGCATATCCACTGCTCTTTTTCCCCATCGCTCTCTTTCCCTTCTCAAATATTATCCCCTTCGGGGACTTTATTGCGGAGAGATTACTTTACATCCCTTCTGTGGGATATTGTCTGCTCATTGGGATTCTTTATGTGCGGTTGAGAGATAAGGCGCACCATAGAAAAATGGCTATCGTCCTCCTTTGTCTCCTTATTTCCTTTTATTTTGTGCGCACTTTTTTGAGGAATCTTGACTGGCGTTCCGGCGTAACCCTGTGGGAGGCGGAGATGCGGCAGAACCCGCGCAATGCGGACAGATTTGGCGCCCTTGGGGCAGAGTATGCCCTGGAGCGCAGTGACCACTTAGTCAGGGGAAATGTCTATCGTGAGAAGGGGGATTTCCAGAAGTCTGCATATCATCTTGAACTGGCGCGGGATTATGAGGACAGGGCGCTGAAAATGCTGGAACAGGGGATAAAGGAAGAACCGAGGGATGTCACGACCCTTTACAACTATGGCACACTCTGTGTGGAGATGAGGGAACCCAACCTTGAACGGGCGGAGAAATTTCTCCTCCTGGGCGCGAGTTATGCCTCTGATTCACCCAAGGCTCTTTCCTTCCTGTATTACTGCATTGCAATAATCAACATGAAATACAAGCCGCCGCGCTCAGAACTTGCGCTTGAATTCCTGGGACATGCAGAGCATCTCACTCCGAACGAGCCACTGGTTCTTGTGGAAAAAGCCGCCACGCTGGGCAAACTGGAACGTTATCGTGAATCCCTCGACGTTGTACGCCATGCACTCTCCCGCTATCCGTCAAATGCCGATGCCGTTATGTTATTAAAACTCCTGCGGGAAAAATTATCAGAGGGGAAAACGGGTAAAGAGTGATTTGTTGTTCCGCGTTTTGGTTTATATTCGAAAGTTTGACATATCTGAATTGTCAATGAATGCTTCGTGAAGTAGTGGAAATATGAAATGGGGGACATTAGAATGAAAAAGAAATTGCGCGGACACTTTATCCCCAATTCCCATCTTGACAGGGAATGGACTCTCGATTTTCAGACCCACCGCCATCTCCTTGTGCAATTCATCGACCGCCTCCTTGAGATATTTGAGAAGGTGCCTGAATATACCTTCCTCCTCGATTCACAGACGATTCCTCTTCAGGACTACCTTGCCATCCGACCGCAAAAGGAGGAGACGCTGAAGCGGTACGTCCGCGAGGGACGCCTCAACATCGGTCCATGGTACACCGCACCGGATTGCCAGACGCTCAGCGGTGAATCCATTGTCCGCAATCTCCTCGTGGGGCATCGCCTTGCCGCCCGATTTGGCGACGTCATGAAGATTGGTTATACTCCCTTTGGCTTTGCACAAATCTCACAGCTCCCCCAGATTTACTCTGGATTCGGCATTGATTTCATCTTGTTCTACCGTGGCATTACAGAATATGAATCACCATCGGCAGAATTTTTCTGGGAATCCCCGGATGGCACCCGCACAACCTGCAGTCGCTTCGGAGCCCGCTCACGCTATAATTTCTTCATGGAGGTTTGGCGCCCTGTTGTGCATGGCGGCGGAATGTTTGACCGCATCTTTCAATGGACAAAGGGAGGCATCCCTTTCAAGCGAGCAAGCGCCTCGCACGAGTATGACCATTACTTCCTACAGCGCCCGCACCTCAAAATTGATGAGCAACTCGTTAAACCTTCCTGGAAAAAACTTCTCGAACTCGAACTTCCACATTACACCACGCACATCATTCCTCTCATGCAGGGTATGGATAATACCATGCCGGATGAGCTGGAGGCAAAGATATTATCCCGCATCCAGAAAAACCTCGCCACCGGTGAGGAGGTCTTTTTCAGCACCCTGCCTGCTTATGTTGCGGAGCTTAAAAGGGCGCTGAGGGGAAAAAGACTTCGTATTTTTCGCGGCGAGATGCGCCATGCAGGTCCGCCTTCACCCTATATCACTAATCTGGAAAACATTGTATCCTCACGCATAAGGCAAAAGATAAAGCAGGCGCAGGCGAGCACCGCACTTCAGTGTCTTGCCGAGCCTCTCTCCACAATTCAATATCTACTCGGTGGGGAATACCCGAAGCCTTATCTTGACCTCGCATGGGAATATATCCTTAAATGCCACCCTCATGACACCGTTGCTGGTTGTGGCATTGACCAACTGGAGCGAGACAGCCATTTCCGCCTTGAGCAGGTTCTGAGCATTTCAAATGTCCTTATAAACAGCGCCCTCGGCAGCCTCCAGACACGGATTGATACCTCACGCCTTGCCCCTGATGAAATCGTGCTTACTGTCTTTAATCCCTCACCGAATCCGCGCACGGAAGTAGTGGAGGCATATATCGACACGCCGCATAATCTCAGTATGCCCGATTTCAAACTTGAAAGCGCCGACGGACGTCATGTGAGCTGGTCATTTGTTTATCGCAAGCCATCTGAAAAAACTGTCCGCAATAACACCGACCTCACCATGGCGCTTGTCGGGTGGATGGTCAAATTGCATGTCCTTGCGGAGGATGTCCCCGCCTTCGGTTACAGAACGTATGTCCTTCGCCGCATTAAGATCATGCCTGCAAGGATGGAGCGCATCGCTCCCTCTGCTACACGACTTGAGAATGAACATCTCTTCGCCGACTTCAACTGTGACGGCACTTTTGACCTTTTTGATAAGGACTCTAAGAGGTTGTTCACCGGTCTGCATTATTTTGAAGACCAGGGTGAGAAGGGAACGGGGTGGGAGAGTCGCCAGCCAGGCATGGATAAGGTTGTTTCAAGCATCGGTTCACCCGTGGAGATCTCGCTTGTGGAAAACACATCACTTTCAGCCACTATCCGCGTCCTTTATAAAATGACCATTCCCACGGGGATAATCCATGACGATACTTTTCATTATGCAGTGCGGGGAGAAAAAGAAGTGCCTCTCGAAATTGAAACCTTCTTCACCCTTCGCGCCGGCGCACGGTGCATTGATTGTGTCACGCGCTTTCAGAACCTTGCACGGAACCATCGTCTGCGTGTCTTTTTCCCGAGCGGGATTTCAAAAGCCGCCGATTCTGCCGCTGAAGCCCCGTTTGATGTGGTGAGACGTCCAATCGTGCGCGGGGCGGAACATCCATACAGTCAGGCGCCAAATCCCCAATATCCATTCTTGCGATTCGTGGATGTCTCGGATGGTAAACATGGTCTTGCCATACTCGCTGAGGGACTGCATGAGTATGAGGTGACTGAAGACGAAAGGCGGGCAATTGGCATAACACTCCTGCGTGCCTATGAGGTGACTCTCTGCACTGTGTCATATCGCTGGGAAAGGCGTCCTGACCAGGCACTCTCTCATCAGCTCGGACCGCATGAGATGAGATATGCGATTTATCCCCACAGGGGCGATTGGGATAGCGGAAGCGTCATGGAGGAGGCGGAACATTTCACACTCCCGATGGAGGTGGCACAGGCAGGTCCATGCGGAACTTATGCCCCCGCCCCCAAAGCCCGCCTGCCGCTTTCCACCGGATTCCTTGAAATTCGCCCCGCCGACCTTATCCTTTCCGCATTCAAGCGCGCCGAGGATTCGGATGCGATAATCCTGCGCCTTTACAACCCGACACAGAGGCGCATCAGCGGAAAAATTACCCTGCCACGCAAGGTAAGAAGTGCCATACTGGTGAACATGAATGAGGAACCGGTGAAAAACGGTGCGGTTAAGTTCTCGGGACGGGAAATTTCACTTACCATTCCGCATAAGAAGATTCTGACTGTGAGATTGACCTTTTAAAGAATCGGGAGGGTCATGAGTAGAAAATTAAAATGGGTGTTCAGGAAGGACGAATTTTTTGCCCCTTATAAACGACGTGTTTTTGATGGGAATATCTGAACGAGGTTGATTTTCCCATCGGCGGCATCGCCATAAAATATGCGGAGGATTGCAGATTGTCAGTGGAGGCGTATTGTCAAGTTAGACTCAGTCACTCTGAACCATTTTGACCCAGTCGGGTGGGAGGGTGCCGATAAATTTGACACCCACGAGTGCCTGCGCCTCATTGAGCCATTTTGTCCAGATAATCTTTCCGAGCATTTTTATGCCACTGCTGTCGTTGGAAAGCTTCAGGTAAAGCGAGATTATGCCATTCAACTGAAAATTCCCACTTCCCTCAAAGCAGATTCCCCGATCATTTATGTCGAATAGTGTGCCGAACGTGTAAAGGGAAAATTTATGCTCCGGAGTTTTTGAAACATCAAGAGAGTAAGCGATTGAGACACGATGCTTGAGTCTTTCAGAGGCACGTTCAGTCAGGTCTTTACTTTCCGTTCCTTCATTTGATTCCGGACTATTCAATTTATTAAACTCCTTCTGATTACAGAATGTTTGAAAATAAGCCTTTAACTTCTAAAATTAAAAACCTTTTTTTATATAAACGATTTAGAATTCTGTCAAGTTCGAAATATTGTTAAAAAAACAGGGCATTCGCCTTCATAGACCAGAAGTTCGTACCCCGTGAAATATAAATAATTTTCTTGCAATCGTGTCAGTGATTTGCCATTATTCTTTTTGATTGATTATTACCGAGTAGTTTGTGGAGAATAATCCCCGGAAGGAGTAAAGTGGGCGATGGAGAAAAATATGGAGCCGGGTAAGGAATTCAAAAATAAGAATGTGGTCTTTGTTGAAACCCTGTGCGAAGAAGAAGGTGCCAGGATACCGCCGCCGCCCAAAGGCAGGATCTATCCTGTCCTCAGTAAGATGAGCGAAGAAACATATTCCAGTGCGTATGTCGTCAGAAAACCCAAATCCACCATCGGACGGGCACCATACTGTGACATCGTCATTGATGACATGAAGGTCTCCCGAAATCACGCATATATACTGTATGAGAATTTCCAGAGCCCAGATGAGTTGCCACGGTGCATACTTTATGATGACAACAGTCGCAATGGGACTTTAGTCAACGATGTACGTATAAAGGAACCACGTGTGCTGAAAAATGGAGACAGGATTGTTTTCGGCGGTTACTGCCTGTGGTATTATGTTCGCTCCGAGCTTGAGCTCAGATATGATGATAACCTGCAAGGCATTCTTAAAAAACACGGTTACAAATCCATCGAAGCAGGCGTTTCTCCGAGACTCAAGGTGGAAATGGCAATCGTCTTCCCGGAAGAAACGTTCACACCCAAGCACCTCAGAGGCGTTCTGGAATTCATCAGCCTTACCGGAATCAGAATCCTCACTTATGATATACATCAGGATTTATACAAGCAAATCCTTCAGACGAACCGTTATGCCAAGGTTCATATCCACCTGAAGGAAATGGGAAAAGAATTCGTTCTTCATTGCCGAATCTCCTGGCTTAATTTTAACGCCCATCAACAGCCCCCGGAATGTGTTGTGGGTCTGGCACTTGAGAAACAGCCCAGCCAGGAAGAGAAGGAGATTATACTTTCCCTGTCCAAAGTGCAAGAACCCGCTGACTCTGTGAGGTTCAAAGTCTGAGCCCCCGCTGACATTCCATGATGCGTTCAAGTGATTCATCTTGAGAAGTAATGCCATGAAAACGAAACCGCAGACAGTTAAGTTGGTTGTGACTATAGCCGTAGCGGTACTGGCGTTATTGAATGTTAATGGAGCGCTCGCCCAGAGCTCCATTCCCCGCGAAGAGACGTGGGTAACCAACGGCATTATCAACGCAATAGCCACAACTCCAGATACGGTTTATATCGGTGGTTACTTCAACTATGTTGGTCCGTCAACTGGATATGGTATTCCTCTTGACTTATTGTCCGGTATGCCTCTTGCGAAATTCCCCAAGGTGAATGGCTTTGTCAGCGTTTGCGTTCCCGACGGTTCGGGTGGGTGGTTCATTGGTGGTAGATTTAACAAGGTCGGGAATTTTACCCGGAAATACATTGCCCATATCCTTGCAGATGGTTTGGTTGACCCCAACTGGAATCCCAACGCAAGTGGTGGAAATTACACTGGTGTT
>Ga0172366_10003838_pt1 | contig 11838 bp, 10 predicted proteins | sample LakKivSesite69cm_FD_114533 | JGI IMG/M metagenome (GOLD analysis project Ga0172366, IMG submission 114533) | Sediment microbial communities from Lake Kivu, Rwanda - Sediment site 69cm | ecosystem: Environmental > Aquatic > Freshwater > Lake > Sediment | place: Rwanda: Western Province, Lake... | reverse complement strand
GGGGAGACCCCCAACTTTTTAGATAGAGTTGTCACTGTTGCAGGAAGTAATTTGAATGCATGTATCTCATTTTTTGAAATCATATATGTAAACTATATGTTAAAACATATTTATATTATTTTCCTTTTAGTTTACATAAATTGGTGTTTATCTGACAAAAATTCTATACAAATTTAGATTAGGATTACATTCCTAATCACTATGAACCTAAAGTTTTCCTAAACACAACAGCAGTCACTACTTAGATTTGCTCTTAACTTTTTTAATCTGCTTATTTTTGTTTTTAACATTCTGTGACAAAGAACTGATGCGATGTTCTAACACAAACAGATGTATACGAGTTCTGAAAACAACCAATAGACAAACAAGAACAGCAACAACGACACCAACGATCACAAACAAGAAATTAAATTCCAAAACATTCTGATCTTGACCTTCAAAAATACCGCTGCTGTCTGCGACTATCGTCCTAGTTATTCTTTTAGTGAAAGTATTCCCAGAGCTATCTGTCACAATAAGTGTGATAACATAAGTTCCTGGCTGAGAATACACGTGCTCAACAACAACACCAGAACCATTCGTACCATCACCGAAATCCCAAAAATAAGAAACAACCACACCATCCAAATCAAAACTACCACTAGCATCAAACAACAAACTACCATTCATAACCAAACTACCAGAAACACTGAAATTACCAACAGGCGGACTACCACTATCATTAACACCAGAAACAATCACATCAAAAACAAAATCCCAACCAGTACCAAAACCATGCTCATCCTCAGCAATAACCATCAAAGGAAAAGTACCAACCGCATCCCAAGCATGAGAAAACAAAACAGACATACCAGAACTAACCAGCCCACTCCAATCACTTACAACACCATCACCCCAATCAATTTTATATCGTATACCATCGCCCTCAGGATCAACAGTAGAAAGCGTATAACCATACTCAACACCCATCTCAACAAAAGTAGGACCAGAAACCTCTAAAGGAGCTAGAGGAGGACTATTCGTCTCATCACCACCAGGACTAGACGGAGGCAACTCAGGAGGACTAGGTGGCGGAGGACTACTTGTACCAACAACAGTCACACTACCATCTGTAACAACAGTAGAAAGATACCCGTTTTCATCACAGACACCAACAGAATAAAGATCCAACAAAGAAACACCGGAAACAGATTTCGCTGTAAAAGAAATAATTACAAGTGTACCAGCAGCTGAAACATTAAAACCTCCCACAATCAAATCATATACATCAACAATGGTACCAGCGTTGTTATCAATTGTACCGTCATTGAAAAAGGTTGTATAACCACTGAATATATCGCCCTCAACAACAGAATTAGCCTGTAAAAGCGATGGATTAAAAGACAGTTTAAACTCAAATGCTTTAATTGGTCTACCAGGAGCACAATTTATGTTCACGTTGAAAGTATCACCAGAGTCAACTGTTTGGCTCACAGGATTAATACTAATTACAATATCTGATTCATCAGCACCAACAACAGGTACTAGCATTGCAGCTATTATTAGAACCCCAGCCACCACACAAACTATTCTATCCGTTTCTTTCATCTTTTAAAACCTCCGTTTAAACCCACCAAGAGGTACCATACTCATTTGATGTAAGAACCAAATCAAGAACCTCTATCTGTCCATTGTTGTCAACATCCTCACGAATCCAACCTAATGTATTAGTCTCACTGTAATGATTTGATATCAGCACTAGGTCAAACACGTTACACCTACCATCGTTGTTTACATCCCAGTTAGGCGGCATGGAGAAAGCATAACTAGTTGATGCATTCCCATTCCCATTGTTATCAACAGCCCAAATTGAATAACTATAGTTACCGTAATCACTAAAGGTCGTATTAACATAATATCTGCTGCCTGTTTTGTGATCCATTGAATTATTAGTAACAGCACTATTTGGATAAGTTATGCGTAAAAACACATTGCTAACGGCAACGTTGTCTGTTACGTCAGCGCTTATGTTCACCCAACCAAAACTAGGGTCTGTATCAAGTTGAGTAGAAGTCGAAGCAACAACGTTGCTTATAACCGGTAGCATACCATCAGTAAATGTTGCTGTAACTGTTTTATTTGCATTTATTGTTATTGTCGTTGGGTTTATACCTCCTGATAAATCACCGCCCCAAGAAACAAAAGCCCACCCAACACTAGGAGAAGCAGTAAGAGTCACAACCTCGTTATAATTATAGCTAGCTTTGTTTGGGTTTTTAGAAACAGACCCACTACCAACAGTGTTAACAGTGAGAGTATAAACCTCACTAGACACAGTACCATTTGAAACAACAACAGGGACATAAGAGGTCTCATTTGTCACACCAACAAGAGAAAGACCAAGAACTGAAACACCAGTATTCGACAAAACAGTAAAAGAAATAGAAACCAAACTACCAGCATTGGATACACTGCCAGGACCAACAATCAAACCATAGACATCAGTAATAGTACCAGCTGTGTTGTTTATAGTACCATCATTAAAGAAAGTATCAAATCCATCGAATATATCACCCTCGGTAACAGAGTTAGCTTGTAAAAGCGAAGCATTAAAAGACAGTCTGAACTCAAAAGACTTAATTGTCTGACCAGGTACACAAGAAACATTCACAGAAAACGTCTCACCTGGCGAAACTGTTTTACTAGCAGGGTCAATACAAACGATTGTGTTCTCATCACCAACAACAATAACCGAGCTGAAAACAACTGCGCTAACAATCATAAGAGCGTAGAGAACAGCAGCTTTTGATTTATCATATTTTTTCATCCCATAACACCCCCCCCACAAAATTTACACCCACCAACAACTACCATAATAGTTCGAGAGAAGCACCATATCAAAAACCTGGATCTGACCGTTGTTGTCAACATCCTCACGAATCCAACCATTAGAACCGGTTTGACCATATTTGTTTGATATCAGAACATAATCAAACACTGTACAGCTACCATCGTTGTTTACATCCCAGTTAGGCGGCAGAGAAAAAACAGAGCTACTTGAACTAACACCATTGCCACTTGTGTCAACAGCCCAGATAGAATAACTATAGTTACCGTGAACACCAAAAGTCGTGTTCAAATAGTATGTACTGCTACCTGCTTTGAGAGACATTGAACTGTTGGTAAGAGCACCACCAGGTTTAACAACACGTAAAAACACGTTTTGAACAGCAACATTATCTGTAACAGTACAAGAGATGTTCTCCCAACCAATAGACGTATCTAATACAGAGGAATGTGCGAGACTAACACTGGAAATAACAGGTGGGGTTACATCAGTTGGTGCAGAACCGTTCCTATAGATACTAAATAGGCGTGTGCTCCAGGCACTGTTACTAAAAGAAATAAGACCAGAGCCATCAGCTGTAACAGAAGCAATAGTGGTACCATTTCGTTTAACATCATATTTATTTCCACTTTGGAAACCAGAGAGACCAAAAGAAACAGAACCACCAGTAGTACTAGCAGAGAACTCTAGAACCTTAACACCATCACCAGCACCTACGATATTGGAATTTATATAAGAAAGAGTAACAGTAATAGCATTACCAGATGTCACATAAAAACCAGTTGTGTTGAAAATAATGTAAGAATCATCTATTGTTATGGTATGAAACTTCATGGTTTTGGAAACCGTGTAAGTCTCGTTTCCAACCAAAAACTTGGTGCTAGTGGTAATCGTTACTGCATTAACACAAACAGTGAAACTAAGCAAGAAGAAGATAACAAACCATATTAGCATCCTCCCTCTTATAATCTGGAGTAGCCTATCAGCTACAGACATCATATTTTTCCTTCCACCCACACATCCACGATATATATTACCATGATAATATTTAACAATATACCTATTTAAATCTAACCCGTTAAAACAACAAAATGAAAAAATAACAAATCTGACGACATTAAATTTATATACCAAAAACAACATTTATTCACTTGAAAAATTTAACAAATTTGTTAAATTTATGATGTGATAAATATGGATTGGGAAGAAATTGTTACTAACAACACCATAAAAGGCGGAAACCTACAACAAACATTCCAAGAAGAAATGCAGAAAGCAATACTAGCAGGCCTAAGCCGCCAAGGTGTATTCAACAGCATAGTATTCCAAGGTGGAACAGCACTACACTTATTCTACGGAAACCCGCGTTTTTCAGAAGATCTAGATTTTGTAACAAGAGAAAAACAAAAATTCGACCTAACACAACAGACCAATAAAATTCAAACATTTATAAGCAACGTATTCCCATTTATACAAAAAATAAATATTGCAATCCAAAAAAATGACAAAGAACTACAACGTTTAATTCTAAGTACAATCTCGGATGTACCAGAGCAAAATCTCCGCATCCATCTAGAACTAGCACACGTTCCCTCATACATAAACCAACCAAAAATCCTTGACTACCCGCCATTAAACCCTGCGGTACGAGTAGAAGACCCATCTGAAATTTTGGCAGATAAAATAATAGCCTTAGGAAGACGACAATACCTCAAAGGTAGAGACATCTGGGACATCTATTTTCTAACAAGTGAAAAACACCTATCTATTCCATGGGATCTCGTTTTTAAAAAAGGAGCTGATTATGGAAGCACACAAAAATCATTAAAAGACAGCCTAATCAAAGCAAGTAAAAAAATCAGAGAAGAGGGCAACTCTATTCTATCGAATGAGATGAGTCGCTTCCTACCACCAACATTATTTGACCAATATAGCGATATGTTCAATGATATCCTCTCCAAAGTTGCAAAAGAGGTGAAAAAACAGTGAAGGTTGACGAATGGCTGAATTTTTTTAAAAACAATAAAAAAAAGAAGCTATTTTCTTTATATGACCTTGCTCAGTTGACTGGAGAAAATAAATCCTCATTATCAGTTCAACTCACGAGACTTGTTAAAACAAATGTTATAAACCGTATTGCTCAATCATGGTATGAAAACCCATTTGCAACTCCCTCTATAGAAGAAACCTCTATGGTGATACGCTATCCATCATATCTATCCTTAGAATATTCTCTTTCAAAACATGGAATACTAAGTCAAACAATACATACACTCGTACTTGTTACTACAAAACTACCATATACATATAAAACCGACAAAGCGATATACGAATATCATCAGATAAAGAAATCTCTTTTTTGGGGTTACAAAAGAGAAGGGACTGTATTAATTGCTGAACCTGAAAAAGCGCTACTTGATCTGATTTACATTCGACATATGTGTAATGGAGAAATGACCCAGAATGATATTGCTTCCATAGTTAATGATATGGACTTATCTGAGTTGGACGAGAAAAAATTGCATAGATATGCTAAAAGATTCGATCCCAAGATGAAAAACATACTTCACAAGTTAGAGATTTAAAAACTAAAAATAATTCTATTACCAAAGAAATACTGGCTTAATAAGAAAAATACACAAAAACAACAAAATGAAAAAATAACAAAATACAAACAAAAAAACTATTAAAAAAAAAATAAAGAGAGGTTTGAGGTGTTGGGCACCTCAGATTTTTTGTTTTATAATATATAAAGATAAGGTCGAAAAAAATTCAAAAAATAGGTTTTTTTCATTTTGTTAGTTATAATTACATTTTTACATATTAAGTTCTTTTTCTAAAACATCGAGGAGCTTTTCGATTATTTTTTCTATCACTAAACTATTTCTCTTCAAATAGTCATCTGCAACATCTCTTCCTCTATATTGAATATCACTTCGCAATTTTCTCATGCTATCTAAAAAATGGATTTCAAAATCATCAAGTATGTTAGGGTAAAATTCCTCTATAAAAGTTATTAGACATTCGTGACTATAGGATTTATAGCCATGTATTACTAATAATGCTGATATTATTTCTTTAATTGCTTCATAGTATGACTCAATCAGCAGTTGAGAGAACTCGTCTTTTCTGCGTTTTTTAATAGACTCTAATCTTCTTTTTGCTAATTTAAGAAGAGCCTCTGCTTGTTCTGGGTTTTCTTTTATTTTTTTGACTTTATAATCAAGACAGTCATCCCATTTCAATTTAAATCACCTTTAAAAATCCACTTATGACAATTCCATTTGCAAGAGTATTTTTAAAGTTATTATCAATCTTATCAATATTTGGTTCAAATAAAAAACTTATTTTCCGTTTAAGTATTCGTTCATATTTTGTTAATTCAAAATCCTTTTTTTTGCTCTGAATAAAAATATCGACATCCCCTCGCTCATCATCTGTTCCTTGAACTGCACTCCCATATAAAACAATACAGTTTGGTGTGAATGTATCTTCTAATTCTTTGGTTAAACCAGATTCCTCTAGCCTTGTTAGTAGATCATTTCTTTTTAGTATTCTATATTCTTTGCTGAGAGATGATTTATAGCTTTTGTAGATTCCATCCTTTATTACGGTTAGTAGTCCTTCTTTTAAAAGAGCGTTTACGTGGTTTTTAACTGAGGGTAGTGCAATCTTGGTTAATCTTTCTAGCTCTCTTAGTTGGAATTTTTTATTAGGTTTATCAAAAAATACTTGCAGGATTTTATATCTGTTGAATTGTTGATACATTATACTATCACCTGATATATTAATATATCAGTTGATATAAAAAGCTATCGTATTGTTGTAATGCAGTTTATAAATCTATGTTAGTTACTAAAGATGGTAACTATCATTAATTTTTGTTTTCTGATTATTAAAATAGTAATTATGGATTAAATCGTAAAAAAATAAAAAAAGAAAGAGGTTTCTATCTTTCTATTGCTACCTCAATTTTTTTTGAGTAATGCTTCTGCTGTTTTAACTGCATGTTCTGCATCTCTTTCTGAAATTAAATACAAACTAAATAACTTAAGTAGCCCAAGTTTCGTCGTCTATTTTATCTTCTCACACTTTTTTTCTAAGTAGAAACTATTGCTCTGATCTTTTTCGTCTCCATAACAGAATAGCTAATGCTGCTACAATAAGGAGAATTACTAAAAATGCGACAACAAGGATGTATTCAAATTGTGGGGCAACCTCTTCTTTACTTTTAACTTTTATAGAAGTGGTTGATGGTGTTCCTTTGATAAATGGGTCAGCTGAAACATAATATGAAAATGTTAGATCTATTGTTTCAACCCCATCGAAATCCTGCGGAGCTTTGACTGTAAGGTTTTTTCGTGTCTCACTGCATGCTGTCACTAAAATATCTGGGATTACATCTACACTCCATCCCTTAGGGACATTGTCAATAGTGACATTAACACCTATACTCATATCAGAGGGGTTGTATACGGTTATCGGACAGTTTGTTATTCCTTTAGAATCTAATTCTAATACATTGGTTGGTTCTATCTCCATATGTACTTCGTAAAAGAACTCAGGTACGTCACAGTGGATAATAACGTCTTTTAATTCCTTAGGGTAATGGCTTAATAATTCATGTCCAAATAATCTAACAGCAACATCATCCTCAATCCTTACACCAAAACCAGCTTCTTCGATATATATACCTGGCTCTACTGCTATAACCATACCAGGCATAAGTGGTAGATAGCTAGGCGGATAGCCAATCCATGAAATTTTTGGAAAATATCCATGAACATTGAGACCGACACCATGGCTAACTGAATGAGGAAAAAATCTGAATTCTTCATAACCGTAACTAGATATAACCGCACGTGCGGTTTTCTCCAATCTAACATATGGGTTAAAACTTCTAGCTTGATCTATAGTTTTCTGTTGCGCTTCTAATGTTATGTTATAGATTTCTTTTTGGTATTCAGTTGGTTCTCCTATAAAAAAAGTTCGTGTGACATCTGATACATAACCCTTATAGCGTGCACCAAAATCTACTACAACCACATCACCAGGTTTAATAATATGATATGAATCATTCTCTGGAACGCCATGTGGTTTTACTGAGTCATTACCTGCTGCAACAATAACATCAAATGCTGGTTTATTTGGGCTTGAGCCGTTTTCTATGAGACTTCTTTCAATTACTTCTACAACATATGCCTCAGTTATGTTTTCTTTGAATACCAGTTTTAATGTCTGATAAACTGCTTCCATTGCTTTGTCTGAGATCTCTGCAGCTTTTTTTATCATCCTATGCCGTCTACTTAGAGGGATACCGCCACTGCCTATGTCAAGGCTTTGTACTGTGTTTACCCCTACGAGTAAAATGATTACTAGGAACGCAAATATGATTTTCAATTTTATTGTTTTAAAATACATATCATCATCCTACTATAATATAAATTAAAGTATATATAAATATGTTTGTATTATTTTAATGCTATTATAAACAGGATTGATTTGAAAATGAATAAAACTTGGTTTTAATAAATTATTGTACTAAACCATTTTTTCTTGAGTAAGAACCAGTTTATCAAAGATTTTGCAATCGTTCAAAAATTTTGAAGAAAAATGAACTATGTGATTCCTTAACGCTTTGTTGATAACTTGGAATTTGCTGACTATTTTGGCTGTTTTGTTGAACTACCGGCATTGTAACTTGTATTGTACCCCAATCACTCTGAGCACCATATACATCTTTTGCCTTAGCACGGATAGAGTAGGTTCCTCTTTTTTCCCAGGTATGATTTAATGTTACCGTGGTCCCAGATGGTACAAGACCTGTCCATCCACTATAGGTTCCATCACCCCAATCAACATAATAGCAGATATCGTCACCTGTAGGATCAGTTGTGAAGAAGGTGTATTCATATTCCTCATCTGGCTTACCACCTGCTGGACCTGTTATCGTCGGTATACTTGGAGCATAGTTTGTTCTAAACTGCCAAACAGGACCTGTTTTAGAGGAGCCCTGCTCATCTATTGGAACTATTTTCCAGTAATATGTAGTATCATGTTCAAGTGTCCCTGGATCCCAGCTTAAATCTGTTTGATTCCAGGGATAGGGACCAATTTCATCATAAATACGCACTAGATCACCTGGGTTTTTCCCAAAGAAAATCAAGTATTTCACACTGTCACCCTCATCAGGATCCCCTCCATTCCAACTTAAAAATGTATCAACCCCGACATTAACTGCTCCATTTTCGGGGTAAGGATCAGATGGTCCATTAACCGAAACATTGTCATTAAAAGCACAAATCTTCTTACCATAGGCAACAAAGATTGTGCCATTAACAACAACAGGTTCACCACGCATTTGGCTATACCAGCCAAGTTCAGCAGGTATTTTATGCCATATGAGAGCCCCAGTTTCGGCATCAATACAATATAAATAACAAACATCGTGAAAGAGTACTTTATTATCTGCTACTACCAGAAAAGTTGCATGGGACCACATCTCATTGTTTATAGGAAGTCGGGGGCTTTTCCATTTTATGTTTCCTGTTTCTATATCAATACAGTAAATATTTCCGTAACAGTTCTCTATTTCAGATGTCGTTAGGTATATATTTCCATATGCAACAGCTGGTGTGGATAACAAAAAGTTTTCATCAGCAGAATACAATATTGTTTTATTACCTGTTTCAGCATCAAAACAATATATATGAGACTTAACAGAATTAGAATTAAAAACAGAACGGCAGACACAAATGTAAACCTTGTTATCAGTTATAACAGGGGAGGTAACATGCAGCCAATGCTCATACGTATGCTCACTTGCATTATAATACCATTTCAATTCCCCATCATTAGCATCTAAACAAAGTAGTTTACCACCCTCTCCCCCTAATCCCCTTGTAGAAACATAGACATTGTCATATGCAACAGCAGGAACGTTATTTGGAGGTTGTACTCCCGTATTCTTTTTCCAATATAATGTTCCATTATTCCCATCTATGCAGTAGACCTCCCAGTTATCAGAAAGATATATTTTCCCATCATGAATTGTAGGCGATGTTGTATGTATCCAGTGATCAGTTGTAAAATTCCAAATCTCTATCCCAGTATCCGCATCCAGACAATAAATACGATTGCTCGCTGATACAACATATAGTTTTCCATCTGCAACCGCTGGAGAAGAAGCTTGAATATCAGAGTTTATTGATGTATTCCAAATCTCCTCACCGTTCTCTGAATTAACACAATACACTGTATTGTCACCTTCTCCATTGAAATAGACCTTGCCGTTTGATACAACTGGTGATGACACAAAATTCCATATTGTTTGTTGCTCGTATATCCAAAGAACATTATTTGTATCAGGCACATTGGCCGGTGAAAAGCCAGAATTATTGGAATCATACCTAAACAATGGCCAACAATCACCATTAGATCCACTGGAATTAGTTGAATAACTATCTATTACTTTCAAGCTGTTTTTATTAATAGTTTCATATCCCAAACCTGACATAGCACTTGCAAACAAAAAGATAAAAATAAAAAAACCAAGTATTTTTATATTCATCTTATTCCACATCCTATAAAATATTTTTAATATTTTTTATAAAATATATTATAATAGAAATTATAAATCTTTCGATAGTTCAAAATTGTATTATTAAAATGGAATCATTCTTTCTTAACCATAATTCTTGCTACTATCGAAAGAAGTAACCCTATTGCCCCAACAGAGAGAAAGCTACTAACAGTAAAACTTTCCTCTATAAATGCAACGACAATTGAAAATATCAAACCAATTATACCAAGCCCCGCTCCAAGACCAATAAGAAATTTACCAGTCCCAACTTTATCTTTACCTATTAACAAACCACCTATAATTACAGCTATACCACCTAACGATGCTATAAAGATTAAAACAACAAATAACATCTGAACTATAATATCATCAATGATATGAGTAGTAACAAAATCCTTAATTGTCTCCCATGTTGCTACACCACTCACTCCAGCTACTAATAATAATACACCTGCCAAAACGGCAATAACCATAACTTTGATATTTTTTGATGCCATTATTTTTCCTCCATCTAATATTGTATTATGTAATCCAGTATAAGTTTAAAAAGAATCCCTAGACCAAGGCATTATTTTTCCAATAACTCTTGTGTTAGTATCACTCCCCATGTATTTGAAACATCTGACCTATTTCTCTTCAATAAAATAAGGAGAAAAAATGTTTTGAAAGAATACTTTTTTAAACCAAAATATTATACTTTACATAGAAAACAGAAAGAGAGGGGGTAGAAAAAGAGATCCTGTGAGGAGACAGGATGCAGAATAAATCTCATTATTGATAAGAAATCATTTCTTATCTTATCTCTACCCCCATATATATAATGTGTAAGTTCTTCTATAAATATGTTTGTTTTTAAGCGATCCAATCCTGTTTTATCAATCAAGATCGCTAACATTATTTGTCAAAGAAGATAATGAAAAAAAGTAATGAAATCAGATTATGCACTAGTCTAAACTAACATTTTTAATCCCAGAGAATTTTGTCCAATATATAAATATATTATCTAATTACATAATAATTACAAAAATTATATAAATAACTAAGTTATAATATTATTAAAGGGTTGATAATATGAATGAAGATACTAAAAAGAAAACCATAGCGATCGCAATCGTGTTATTACTTGTAATTTCTTCAGTAGCAGTTTATATTGTTTTGGATACACTAGAATTTTTTAAACCAACTGAAACATTGACACCTGAAGAACTACCAGAAGAAGAAACGTTGGATCCTATCGCTATAAAAGTCATGGACATGATGAGACAGATAGACGAATCAATGATAAGTGGATATATAGAAAAAATTACTTCCTTTGGAGCTCACCCTACTGCCCGCAGATTTCTGTACAAACTTTCCAATCGACCCATCATCGGTAGATTTTTTGATCTACCAATTGAAAAAGTAGCCAAATATATCTATAACGAGTTTG
>Ga0172366_10003836_pt1 | contig 11841 bp, 10 predicted proteins | sample LakKivSesite69cm_FD_114533 | JGI IMG/M metagenome (GOLD analysis project Ga0172366, IMG submission 114533) | Sediment microbial communities from Lake Kivu, Rwanda - Sediment site 69cm | ecosystem: Environmental > Aquatic > Freshwater > Lake > Sediment | place: Rwanda: Western Province, Lake... | reverse complement strand
TATTTCAACTATGACAGGGGCTTCCAGAGATTCTTCGACTCGCTCGGGGCGAGCTCGAAGAACCCTATAACCAGGCAAGTCCTTGCTCATTTCGAGCACAGCGGCAAGCGTTCGAACGCGCTCTATAACCGCCTCCAGAGCTCCAAAATCTTCCCCAAGATCGTCCAGTCGTCCCTGAAGCGCCTCTTCTACAGGTTATTCCTCGGCAGGAGCGTCATCTACTACGTCCGAGCCCGGGGCATCACGAGACGGGCCCTGAAATGGCTCTGGTACCATTATATCTCGCCCAACCCCCAGGCCAGCTCGGCCAAGAGGCCATTCTTCTTGTGGGCGCATTACATGGACACGCATGATCCGTTCATCCCGAAATGGAGGGATCTTGCCAAGATCAACCCTCGATTCAAAAAGAAAGAATTCGACTACGTGATCCGGTTCCCCGAGTACACGGACGTGCTAAAATTGAACAAGCGGAAGAGCAGCCTCGTCGATCTCTATGACGCTGCTATCCGCGCTGAGGACGAGCGCATCGGATTCTTCATCCGCAGGCTCAAGCGCAAGGAGGTCTTCGACAAGACTATTTTTTTTCTCACGTCGGATCACGGCGAGGAGTTCAACGAGCACGGGGATTTCGGCCACCGCGCGCACTTGTATAACGAGCTCCTCCATGTCCCGTTTATGATATTCGGCGGGCCAGTCAAGCGCGGCGAGGTTCAAGGCCTCAAAGCCGGCACGCGCGTCGGCGATGCCTTCTCGCTCGGCCAGCTCGCGCCGACGATGCTCGATATACTCGGTATCCCACGGCCGGCATCGTTCGATATGGACAGCATGATGCCTCATCTTGCACGAGTTGATAACGAACAAGAGACATCTGGAAAACCGTCCACGGTCTTTCCAATTAACCATGTCATGGCTTGCACGTTACACAAGGGCATAGAAACGCGCTTCAACGAGGTAAAGGACAAGGCCATCAAACGGATGGTCTCGATCCAGGATACCGCTTACAAGTACATCCTGGACATGGCAACAGGCAGCGGCGAGCTCTACGACTTGAGGGCCGATCCTGCAGAGAAGGTCGATATATCGACAAGGCATCCCAGCATCGCGGAGCAATGCATGGCGATATGCAAAGAATATGTGAAAGGAAACGGGCGCGGGCTTTCCAGGACGCGGAATACGATGGGTGAAGCAGGTAGAAGAGAAGATGATACTTGTAATGAGCGCGCGAAAATCACCAGGGCGATCGCTCGTCTAAAGATGAAATTGTAAGCATTTAGCACCGCGTCATTTCTTCGCGGGCTTCTGGTATTTCTTGTGGGACTGCTGGCCCTTCTGGTATTGTTGCTGCCGCTCCTTCAAGTCATCCTTTTCTTTCTTCTTTTTCTTGACCGCGACGAGATACTTGGCCATCTTGGCGACCAGCTTGGCTTTCTCTATTTTCTGGTTTGCCAGGTCAACCGGCTTAACGATGAGTCGGCCCTTGTATTCCTCGTACCACGACGCCGGGTGTCTTGCATCGGGATCGACCTGGTAGTCGAGTTTCAACACGTCGGCTATGACCTTGAGCTCCTCGAGCATCGGGCGCTGCACCGCTATCGATATTGGTACCCGGCGCCCGGTCCGGCGCGAATGTTTGGCATCGAAGTACACCGGGTAAACCATCAGCAGGTGCTTGTTTCTCATGGCCGCGACGCTCGAGCTATTCCATATCACTCAGCAAAAGGAACTTAAGTAAGTTAACAGTTTCTGTCCGCCGTCTTCGATCGTTCCCGTGTTAACAATGATACAATCGGCGCCGGGCAAGGTCTCGTTTTCTTTCGCGCGTTGGATGCGTGCCTGGAGTTGTTCATCCGTTTCCCTGCCGCGATCATGGATGCGCTTCACGATGGTGTTGATCGGGACTTGTAAGAAGATGACCTTGGTACCGGGAAACCTCTTCCGGGTATTGTCGATGATCTGGCGGCTTACGTTCACGATGACGAGGTTGCCTTTATTCAAGTCCTCGAGGATATCGGCCTTCACGCCGTAGTGTATGTCATAGCTGATCCACTTGAGCAAGAAGTCCCCGTTCTCGTCCATCTTCTCGAACTCTTCGGTCGACACGGAAACGAACTTCTCCGTTTCCGGCGATGCGGGGCGGGTGATGTACCGCTGGGCCACGAGTAATTCCTTCTTGGTGCACTTCCAATGCTCCTTGGCCCACGCCAGGATCGAGTCCTTCCCCGAACCCGAGTTACCGACGAGCAAGAACATGGTTCCTTGGGGATTCTTTGCGATCCTTGCCACGATATATCACGCGGAAAAAAAGAGGGCGGGATACAAAAGAGTTCCCAGCTAACGCGCGGGGGCCACTCTACGCTTTCCCCTTTGCCTTTTGCTTTTTCGGCTGCGCGGCGGGTACCGAACCGTGCGATGCGGCACACTCGCTCCGAATGATCATGATGTTCGTGCACACGCTGTTGACTATGCCCGATGTTACCGACCCGAGGAGAATGCGCTCTATTGCATTGTGCACGCCCCTTGCGCCCACGATGACGAGCTCTATTCCTCGTTTCTCGACGAGATCACGGGCAGCTTCGACGGGGCCCATGTTTTCGACGAGAACAGCCTCGCACTTGAGGCCGGCAGCTTCGACCTTCTTCTTCGCCTCGGAAAGGAGCCGCTCCCCAATGGACTTCTGGCTCTGAAATACCCGTTCCGCCGCGTCTGTATCGATGGCGAGTTGATCTCTTTCCATCGGAGCCATGGACGACGTGCTCAGCATGCCGAGAAACGGGATGGACGTGGTCGCCTTCACCGTGTGAAAATAGTGCTGGATAGAATGGAACACGATGATCTGCGAGTTGTATTGCTTGCCGATTTCAATGGCGTTCTGCAGGCCCCAGACCGAGTGGTCAGAGCCGTCGAACGGGACCAATATCTGGTTGAACGCTGGCATCGAATTCATCTCGATAAGTGCTACCATCAAATACTCTCCAGGCGATTCATAAAGTTACTTCGTATACGGGAAAAAAGAGGTAGGCACCCGACGAGGATCACCATCTGGCTCGTGGGGGGAAACGCGCGGGCTAAAAAGCGAAGGATACTAGAGCACCTTCAAGATCTCGTCCTCTTGATAGGATTTCAACGGGATCTTCTCGCCGCTCTGCATGAAATAGATGCCTTCGGCCTTTCCCACCACGGAGCCGATGACGGACGCATCCATCTTGAGGTTCCGGATGGCACGGACGATCTTGATAGTCTCCTCGGGGGGCGCCAGGATGACCATGGCCCCCGAGGCGAGCAAGAACAGCGGGTCGAGGCCTAACGCGGTGCAGATCTGTCTGGTCTCGTCGTAGATCTTGATGCGATCCTGGAAGATCTTGAAGCCGTGGCCCGTCAACTCGGCGAGCTCGTTCAGCGCCGTACCAAGGCCGCCCTCGGTCGGATCGTGCATGGCGTGGATCTTTCCCGCCTTGAACGCGGCGATGGCAGGGGTGGACGCGTTGATGCCCGGGTTGCGCAGGAATTCCTTGCACTTGTTTATGAAAGCCGAGTCAAATCCCTTTGCCTTGAGCAAGTCCGGTTTTTCAGTCGCGATCAAGCCCGTTGCCTCGATAGCGATGCCCTTCACGAGGATCACGTCGTCGCCGTTATCGACGCGGGTCGCGTCGATGAGTCGCTCCTTCTCGACCTCACCCTTCTTCGTCTCGGTGGAGAGAGGCTGCTTGAGCACCTCGCCCATCATGTTGCCGATGGCCACGGGCTTCTTGACCACGGGAGTTATCTCCGTGTGGCCGCCGATGACGGATATGCCGAGTTCCTCGCAAGATTTCTTGATGTCGAAGAACACGCGCTCAACATCGTCCTTGGAACTCCCCTCGGGGAACAATAGCGTAGACTGGAACCATCTCGGCACGGCGCCCTTGGTCACGACATCGTTTGCATTTATGTTGACGACGTAATAACCGAGATTATCCACGGCCATGGTGATTGGATCGGTTTTAGACACGATGCAATACTGTCCCATGTCGATAACAGCCGCGTCGTCGCCAGGGCCTGGCATATTGCGGACGCGAGGGTCGCTTTTCGCTGTCGTGTACTTGTACAGGAAATCCTTGAGGATCTCGGGGGGCAATTTTCCAATCTTTAACTTCATGATATATCGAACCGATGTCGGTTTTTGGACAATTAAAATTTACTATCACTCGAAATCATGATGAGCCGTTGATTTCTACCGTGCTTGAACAATTAAAAATAAAAATGGTTAGCCCGGATGGCCTTTCAGTTTACATAGCCGATATAAAAAGGGAAAGAAACTCAAATATTCGGCTTTTTGGCGAACTTTCTCGTTTCATTCTTGAGCATATCGCGGATTGCCATGCGGATTGCTTCGCTTCGGTTAGGATATATATCCCTTTCGATCAACGTGTCGAGGCCATCGAGGTACTTGGATGGGAGGTGTAAGGGCACGATTTTCATGTTCTTCAAGCCGTGTTCGGGGGTGGTTATTGGATGAACCAACGCCATCCTTGATATTGAAGGCTGGTGACACCGAAGTATGGTATGATCCACATGTTCCCCCAGCAACATACAAAACACGGCAGATATATTGACAAGAGAGACGACGAGAACCATTATCGGTTTATGTTAACGGATCTTGATGGCACGCAGCTGCTCCGCGGTTTTCTCGGGCAGCGTCGAGTTGATCCACGCGCCCGTGCCGAGCTCGACGCCCGCTGCGAATTTCTGCTGGTCGGCCTTGCGCAGCGGCGGGTAAAAATCCACGTGGAAATGGTAATAATCATAATTTTCATTGTTCGTGGGCTTCTGGTGGATGGCCATAACGAAAGCAAACTCGATCCCGGGGTACAATCGGTCGTATCGCTGGTTTAAATCCTTCAAGATCTCGGCGAAATCCCGCATCATCCGATCATCGAACTCGGCAAACGATTGCACGTGCTTTTTCGGGTAGAGATGCACCTCGTGCGGCCACAGCGCATAGAACGGGGCGATTTCAATGAAATTATCATTTTCCATGATGACCCGCGCGTTCAATTGTTTCTCCTCCGCGACGATGTCGCAGAGCAAGCAGCGGCCGCGATCCGCGCTATATTCCTTGAATGACTCGAGCTCTGTCTTAATGTACAAGGGAATCCACGAGAAGGCGTACATTTGTCCGTGGGGATGGGACAATGATACCCCGATCAGCGTTCCCCGGTTCTCGAACTGGTAGATATACTGGATCCCGGGCATTGTAGCAACACGCACGTATTGGTCCTTCCATGCATTGACGATCTTGGTCACTTGGCTCACCGGGAGGTCGCCAAGCTTCGTGTCGTGGTTCGGGGAGAAGAGCACGACCTCCTGCAAGCCTATCGCGGGGGCAACACGGAACGGGCTTCCTGGCCGCACTTCCGTGAACACGCCCTTGTTGTCCATGTTGAGGCCGGAAAATCGGTTCGGAAGCACCTTGACGTCGAACGGCTCGGGCACCTCGGGGGCACCCACGCAAAACGGGCATTTCCTTGATTGACTTGAGGAGGCTTGGGTGGAGGTTTGGGGGGAAACGGCATCTTGCGTTTTTTTCTGCGCCGCCTCTATTTTGTGGTTCTTCACGTCCACCGGGCGATCCTGCCTGGCGGGCGCGACGATGATCCACTTCCGGTAGAACGGGTTCCAGCGCAGCTCGTTCTTGGCGGCTGATTGTTTCCCCGACATTCTATCGCCTTGTTTCACGTATTTAATAGTTGATTGTCGTGAATGAATAAATAACGTACTTCAATGCTTTCGGGGCATTTAATTCTTAACGCGTGTTGATGATTTGGTTCTACCAATAGAGTCGATCACACATCCGGAAATATTCGTTCAACGAAAGTGTAGACTTCCCGCTTGATCGATTGTTTCGCAAAGTCTCAATCGCCGTGACAACGCTGTTCACGAGTTCCATGTTCGTGAGTACCGGGATGCCGTATTCGACCGCCTTGCGCCTGATCTGGTACTCGTCCTCGAGCATCGCCACTAGCTTTTCCTCCGTGATGGTCATGGGGATGTTGATGAGCATGGAAATCGTGCCATCGAGTATCAGGTCGAGGATATTGGGCATGCGTTGGGGTTCGCTGATCTTGAATACCGTAGTTACTTGGATGCCCTCGTCGATGAAGGCTTGCGCTGTATGTTCAGTGGCAAAGATTCGGAAGCCCATTGCCTCGAATCGCTTCGCGATCGGTATGAGCTGCTGCTTAAGCTTGTCGCCACCGACCGTGATAAGCACGACCTTGCCTTGACCGTCTACTTGCTTGCTATCGAGGGGAATGTCGAATTCAGCGGCGATGAGTGACTTCAGGAGCGCTTCCTCGAAGGACAACCCAAGGCACGCGACCTCCCCGGTCGAGACCATCTCCACGCCGAGGATAGGATCGGCCCCGCTTAACCGCATAAAGGAAAACTGCGGGACCTTGATGCCGTAATAGTTAAAGTGGGGTATGTGGTCTATCTCATCGCCGAGGATCGGGCGGAGCTTCCCGCCAAGGAGAATATCGGCCGCTAATTTCATGAGATTTATGCCACGTGTTTTCGACACGAATGGCATTGAACGTGAACTGCGGAGGTTGCATTCGATAACGAAAACGTCATCTCCATCGACGATATATTGGATGTTGAATGGTCCCCTTATTTGCAAGCTGCTGGCTATCTTTTTCGTGTTGTCGACGATTTTCTGGATGGAATCGTCCGAGATCGTGAAAGTCGGGATGGCCGTGTCAGCATCTCCCGAGTGTACACCCGCATTCTCGACGTGTTCCATAATCGCGCCGATGAAGACGTCCTCACCGTCGGCGACCGCGTCGATTTCAACCTCGCGGGAATCCTCGATGAATTTGCTTACGACGATGGACATGCGCGGGTCGGTCGCGTTAACTGCCAGATCCAGGAACTCCCGCAGCTGCCGCTCGTTGTAGGCGACGCGCATCGCTGCACCAGATAAGACGTACGATGGCCGCACGATGACCGGATAGCCGACTTCATTTGCAAACTTGATGGATTCATCGATCGAGAAAAGCCGCTTCCAACCGGGTTGCTTGATGCCGAGATGATCGAGCAAGCTGGAAAACTTCTCCCGATCCTCGGCTCGGTCGATGTTTTTTCCCTCGGTGCCCAGGATCTTGATGCCAGGGAGACGATACTTCTGGTTAACATCCACGAGCCTCGGCGTAAGGCTGTTCGAGATCTGGCCCCCGACCGAGACTACGAGGCCGTACGGGTTTTCTTTCTCGATGATGTCCAGCACCCGTTCCAACGTGAGTTCCTCGAAGTATAGCTTGTCCGACTCGTTGTAATCGGTAGAAACGGTTTCAGGGTTGTAATTTAGCATTATTACCTCATCAATACCCCTTTTCTTGAGCGCCCATGCCATATTGACGCAGCCCCAATCGAATTCCACGCTGCTACCAATCCTATAAACACCACTGCCCAGCACGACGATTTTCTTGCCGTCCGGGTTCTTGAGCTTGAAGTCGAGGTCGTCCTCGTGGCCGTTATAGGTCATATAGAGATAGTTCGTGCTTGCCGGGAACTCGGCGGCGAGGGTGTCGATTTGCTTGACGTAGGGAATGATGCCGAAGCGGATGCGCTCGCGCCTGACGACCAGCTCGTCAGTTTTCCAGCAGATGGCTATTTGCTTGTCGGAGAAGCCAAGCCTCTTGGCACACCGTAGAGCAGGGGCCTTAACCTCGTCCGGGTCGGTGATGGAGATCTTGCGCAGCTCTTGCTCGTGATCCACGATATTCTTGAACTTGTAGAGAAACCATCGCTCGATCTTGGATAGATCGTAGATTTTTTCGGCGGTAAACCCGCGCTTGAACGCTTCCGCGATCCAATAGATTCGATTATCACATGGGTTTGCGATCTCGTCTTCCAATTCCTTGTCGGTTATTTTTTGGAGGGCTTTATTGCACACGAGGCCATTCTTGCCATTATCGAGCATGCGGATGGCTTTCTGGAGAACTTCCTCGAAACTCCTCCCGATAGCCATAACCTCTCCCACAGACTTCATTTGCGTGCCGATTTTGCGACTCACGCGTGAGAATTTCTCCATATTCCACCGTGGAACCTTGAGCACGACGTAATCGCAAACTGGTTCGAAGCACGCGGTGGTTTTCTTGGTCACCTGGTTGATGAGCTCGGGAAGCAGGTACCCGATGGACATCTTGGCCGCAATATAAGCCAAGGGGTAGCCAGTCGCCTTGCTCGCGAGCGCCGATGACCGGGACATCCGGGGGTTGATTTCGATGACCCGGAAATCCTCGCTGGTCGGGTACAAGGCAAATTGGATATTGCATTCCCCGATGATGCCGACCGACCGGATGATGTTGATCGTGGCCGTCCGCATGATTTCCAGCTCCCTGTTGTTGAGCGTCATACACGGAGCGACGACGACGCTATCACCTGTATGTATGCCGACAGGGTCGACGTTTTCCATGTTGCAGATAGTAACGCAATTGTCATTATAATCGCGGCAGACTTCGTACTCGATCTCCCTCCAGCCCGTCATATCTTGCTCGATAAGGACTTGCCGGATCATCGATGCTTTGATCCCCCGACTCGCGATCTCCTCGAGTTCTTGGTCGTTACGCGCGACGCCAGATCCTTTACCGCCGAGCGTGTACCCGACGCGAATCATGACGGGATATCCTATCCTTCTGGCAATGGCGAGGGCTTCTTCGACCGTTGTGGCACTGCCACTCTCGGCGATCTTGGCACCGGCCTTGTGCATAGCCTGCCGGAAGAGCTCGCGATCCTCCGTGATGTCGATCGCGGATACCGGCGTGCCGATAACCTTGCAGTTGTACTTGTCGAAAACGCCCGTCTTGGCCAAGTTGACACCAACATTGATCGCGTTTTGACCCCCCCATCCCAGCAATACCGCGTCGGGACGCTCCTTCTTGATGACTTCCTCGACATATTCCTCGGTGATGGGAAGTAAATATACTTTATTGGCTAATCCGGGGTCGGTTTGAATTGTTGCAATATTTGGGTTTACAAGAACAACTTCGATGCCTTCCTCTTTAACGGCCTTGATTGCCTGGGATCCAGAATAGTCAAACTCGCCGGCCTGACCGATCTTGATAGCCCCTGACCCCAATATCAAGCATTTCTTCAACCATGGAAACGCGGGCATATTTATTTTCACTCTCGTGTTTTTAAATTGGTGTCTTGAGATAATGGTAATGGATGAGAAGGAAGTCCTTTAGAATAAGGAACAAAAAAGTTGTCCGGTGGCGAAGATCGAGGGGAATGCATGTTTGTTTTAGCGCGTGCACCATCGGAGGATCAACGTTTCTAGTCATCAATGCGGCCAGATTAAAAACAATTAACATTGGTCTCTCCTTATTAACGGTTTAATCGGGCGGTTCCCCGATTGCACGTTAAAAATCGTCCGACGAAGTCGTTGCAAAAATGGTTATGGGATTTCAAAATAAATGTAATTGTAAACAAAAAAATTGTTGATGAGAACCGCACATTGAAATTTGAATTGCATTGCTCAAAAATAGACAAAAATCTTTTTCGACAAGATAATGGGCGGTATTACGAGATGAACCGCGAGATCGCGGGATGCTGGTGCGACCCTTAAACCCCTTACGATAAAATAAATAAACTTGAAAGCATTCATGAAAACAAAACTCTGTGATCGAATCGTGGTTCGGAGAGAAGCCGCATTAGCACTGAAGAACGGCACGGTTTTCAAAGGCACCGGCTTCGGCGCGAGCACCGAGGTATCTGGTGAGATCGTTTTCAACACTTCTTCTTCCGGTTACACGGAGGCCTTGAGCGATCCGAGTTACAACGGGCAAATACCCGCTTTGGGAGGGCCGCTCGTCGGTAACTATGGCGTCCCGAGCTACGAAGCCCGGGACGAATGGGGCCTCCCGATGTTCTTCGAGTCCGAGTCTTTCAAGCCGGATGGCTTGATTGTCTGGGAATGCTGCAGGCAACCCTATCATTACACCATGGTAAAAACGCTCGACCAGTGGCTGCGCGAGGAGAACAAGCCGGGCATCGAGGGCATTGACGTGCGCCAGCTCACCAAGATATTACGTAATCATGGCGCCATGCTGGGCATCCTGAAGGTCGCCAAGGAAGGCGAGCACATCGACTATGACGACCTCAAGAAGCGCTGCATAGAGGCCCCGGATCCGAACGTGACGCGCCAGCTCGTCAAGGAAGTGAGCGTGAAGGAAAACAAGCGATACGACGCTTCGGGGCGACCGGACGGGCACAAGACCGTCGCGCTCGTCGACTGCGGCGTGAAGTACAACATCATCCGCTGCTTGCTCAATCGAGGTGTCAACGTCGTGCGCGTGCCGTGGGACACCACATGGGAGCAGGTTCAGGATCTTAAGCCGGACGGGATAATATTTTCGCCTGGCCCCGGTGATCCCAAGGATTGCAAAACGGCGATCAAGACCGTGCGCTCTTGCATCGACAACGGCCTGCCGACGATGGGTATTTGCCTCGGGAACCAGATCATGGCACTCGGCGTCGGCGCCGACACCTACAAGATGAAGTTCGGGCACCGCGCGTCCAACAAGCCCGTCATCGACCTCACCGATCCAGTCAAGCACTCGTTCGTCACCACCCAGAACCACGGCTTTGCGATCAACCAGGATACCCTGCCGCCGGACATGGAAGTTTACTTCATCAATGCCGACGACAACACGGTCGAGGGCATCCGCCACAAGACGAAACCTGCTTTCGCGGTGCAGTTCCACCCCGAGGCAACGCCTGGCCCCTACGACACGGAGTACCTTTTCGACAAGTTCATCGCCATGCTCAAGTAATGCCCGCCGCTGGTGTTGGGGACGCTTTTTTCAATTTATCGATCTGCATAAAAAGTCGAGATTCATAGTCATGACTATGGCTAATCCAGCTCCGAATAGTATCAAGTGGTCCTACACATCCCCACAAACAATGCAAGCTTATCGAACCAGGTTCCAAAGCGTCTACGGGGTCATGCTGACAGACGACGAGATCAACGAGTTTAATTCCAAGTTGAAAAAGGCCAGTATTGCGGCAAGCTCGTCGACCAGGGGCTGGCCGAGTGCCCTAATTGCCTGGGCAAGATGTGATCGTCGATACTCGCGTGTATAACGGAGACGGAACATGTCAGAGCAAAAAGAAGATGCTACGCTAAAACTCGTCATCTTCGGCGATGCCGGCACGGGAAAAACGACTTTAGCTCATCGTTACATGACAGGACTGTTCAAGCAGAACAAGCTAACGCTGGGCGTGCAGTTTCATGTCAAGAAGGTTAATATCGTTCTCGATGAAGGGGAGAAATCTAAAACTTACGTGGTGAAGCTCCAGATATGGGATTTTGGCGGGGAAAAGCGCTTCCGGTTCTTGCTACCCCCTTATTGTCGAGGTGCGCAAGCAGGGCTATTCTTATACGACGTCTCGAACAAGAAGTCCCTTGATAGCATCGCAGAATGGACCTCGCTCGTGTTTGATAACGCGGGCAAGATCCCTATTATGCTAGTCGGTGCCAAGGCAGATCTCGAGGATACCCGGCAAGTACCTCGCGAAGAGGGCATGAAGATCGCCGAGAAGCTCGGCCTCGCCGGATTTGTCGAAACATCGAGTAAAAACGGGCAAAACGTCGAGCAAACCTTCGAGACGACGGCAACGCTTGCGTTAAAGACGATTTTGAAGTTAATGCAATAGGTCGGATTTCTCGATTTTCCTTCCTATCTTTTTTCGATCCCGCCATGCCCATCTCTACATTGTCCTCACCGATCTCCGATCAATCTCACAATTGGCTATCCGATAGCGGCGAACTCGAGCCGTGCTCCGAGCATGGTATGAACT
>Ga0172366_10003834_pt1 | contig 11846 bp, 11 predicted proteins | sample LakKivSesite69cm_FD_114533 | JGI IMG/M metagenome (GOLD analysis project Ga0172366, IMG submission 114533) | Sediment microbial communities from Lake Kivu, Rwanda - Sediment site 69cm | ecosystem: Environmental > Aquatic > Freshwater > Lake > Sediment | place: Rwanda: Western Province, Lake... | reverse complement strand
TTTGACACGCTTCGATGTCAACTATAAGGGTCGTGTGACCTGTTATAGTTGTTGGGCCCCGTCTTATTTCAGCGTCCATGCCTGAACCGTGCTGACGCCATGTGCCGCGGGAACTTTGACAGGCCTGAGCCTGCTTATAGTTCGTAGGCCCCGTCTTATTTTCAGGTCAGTCATGTTGGAGCTGTCCTGCATTCACTTGTTCTGCTTGGTCGTAGTATAATGAATACTTTTGCAGGAGTAATAGTGAGCACTATGAGCGCGTTCTGGCTGCATTTGAACGATTAAGCGGACTTGGCGCTGATTTGATGGGCCGAATGAAAATTGTTTTGACGGGTCAACTGATGAGGCTCAGATGTTGGCAAATGAGTTCCTTTGAACAGTAACATAGGCTTTCTGGAGCTTGGATCATTGAAAATTCAAGATGTGTAGAGATTCTTATTATGGTCGATGTCTTGCTGTTGTTTGGCGTGAAGACTGTGCGGATCATGGTTGAAATCTGTAGGAGGCATTGGCATACTAATCATCAGGTTGCGTTTAGATGTTTTAGGATTTTCTTTTCTCCATTGCTTTATGGACTAGTTCTGAGATTTCGACGCTTGGGAAGGAGAGGACCAGTCCGAAGAGTAGTATTGTTGAAAGGTTTGCTACGCCCATAGAGTATGAAGAGTCAGTTGTCGAGATTGTGAATGTGACTGTTACGCTGATCTTTAGCAGGAGCATAATGACTATGGAAAGAGCGATTAGTATGAACGTGATGAATGGTGGTTTGAAAAGGTCGTAAGGATCATGAGAATTTGAGCGTCGAACAGTCAGTTTCCACATGACGCCGCCTGGGACGATCAGAGCGTAAGCAAAGGTTAAGATTGCTAGAACGGGTAATATTCCGGTTCCAAATATTCCCATTAGGGGAAAGCTCCAGAATCCAGGGTTGGCTAATGTGAGAAGTAAGCCGACGAATCCTATCAATATAGCGTCTGCAAACGGCAGTTGGGTGCGTTCGGCTGTTTTCTCTGGGAATTTCGAAAGAAACTGTGAGGCTAGTTGTCCCTTTTCTGTTAGGCGATATTTTCCGTATTCGTCCTTCTTGATTAGGTCGCCAAGTATCTTTAGATGATAGTTCAGTTTTCCCGTGTTGGCAACTTCTACAATATTCATCAGATCCACGTACGTCAATTCTTTTTTCTCGAGAAGAACCAGCATTATCCTCCGCCTGATCGGATGCTTCAGAATATTGTGAAGAGACCGGAAGTCAACGCTCAAAGGCTTCAACCACTTTTCAACACATAGAATCTACGTAACATTCAATTATAAGGCTATTTGACTAAGAAATTTATCAAAGATTTATCATCCACACGTGTTATACCTTATGGAACCAACCAACCGTAACTATTTCCATGCTAGAAAGAATAAGGAACCGTCCATGCATAAGATGATGAAACATCCTTGTAATTGCTCTCCGTCAAATGCCAAGATATGTACTGAAGCAAAAGAGTGTTTACTTGTTCTTGTAAAGATTTCTTTACGAAAACTCTTATCTCGTTATCTGAGGGACATATTTGTTGAAGAGTAATGGCCAGTTCTGAGGAAGAGACTTATTCAACGGTTTTTGCGTCTCTGAAACATCCTATACGGCGAAAGATTCTTAGGATTCTTTCTGCTGGGCCTGAGAGTTTTTCGGAACTGCAGAAGGCTTTCAACATAGAGAGTTCTCATTTGACCTATCATCTTGAAGGTTTGGGAAATCTGCTTTTGAAAACTGAGGATGGAAAATATGCGCTGTCTTCGCTTGGTGAAGCCGCTGTCTCCATGATGAAGCAAGTTGAAGAACCGCCGAAAACTGTATCACCACTTCGGTTCCCATCCAGAAAGTGAAAGCTTTTGCTAGGAACATTGCTTATCGGGATTGTTTTGTTGTCCACGCTTTTCTATTTAGGGTATCAAGGCTTATCCGCTCAATATTCGGCTCTTAGAGAAGAACATGAACTGCTGGAGCAGGTTTTGAAAGAGGCCCTTTACCTCAAAGATGTCATCTTGACGCGTGAATACACAGCGAATGAAACAGTTGCGACCTCGCTTGCGAGCAACATAACTGTAATGGTTGGGACTTACCCAGATGGGACTGGTATGAATGAGACGTTCGCTATGAATGAGACGTTTAAGGCCATAGAATTGGCTTGGGGACGCAGTTTCCATACCTATTCTGCGTACAGTTTGACAAGCAATTCCACGCTGGAAATAAGGATTTCCTTTTCACAGTCGGTTCATTCTCAAGCCTACCTGTCTGTGCTGGTTCTGCATGAAACGATTAAGAACGATGAATGGAATGTTGTTGACGCAACAAATGCGTTTGAAGAAGGTGGTACCATTTCTAACAACACACAAACGCTGGGTAACTGGAGTGCAATAACTGTCTACCTCTACCCAGTTACTAATGAGCTTGTGTGGGGGACAAGGGCAATCAACAGCAACACTTTTCTGGTGCCTCTTCAGACGAAGGGGCTGTATTTAATCCAGATCGAAGCCCCCAGCGTTTGGAATTCGACAGACCATTACGACATAAATTACGAAATGGCTCTTCGATTGAAAAGTCAAGGAAAGCATCAACCGTTTTTCGCGGGAAGGCGGGATGACATTCACTATTCATTCGCTGGGCAATTTGATGGCGGCAATCGTGTGCAGTATTTCTACGGTGACCCCTAGCTTGGTTGTTGAACTGACTTGTCGCGCGCATGGCATGCTAGCGACGCAGAAAACATTAAACTCGCCGAGAGAGAAAACTAAGAAGACATGAGTTTGATATGCAATGCGTGAATTCGTATTGTATTCGCGTAAGGGTCGTACTGACTCGAAGTTTACAGACTTGCGTGATGCTGGCAGACTGGACATACTGCACGAGTGCATCGTAGCCAGCCTGTTCTTATCTCACGGGCTCCGCAGGAACGTCACATTTCATGCAATATTAAGCGGTCCGCCAGTCCCGCCCTTGCATATAGAAATTGACGGTGCAATCCTCCACGATGTGCGGACTGACCAAGAAACATGGAAGGAAATCCTCAAAAACGTCTTATCAGGCAAAGCTCATCCAGGCGTAACTACCGACAGAACCAGTTTTGAAGCCCTACTGAAAGCAAAGGCACGAGAAGCTCCAGTCTATGTCCTTGAAGAAGGTGGAAAAGACATCTCAACCGCAAGCATAGGTCAAAATCCTATCTTTGTCTTGGGCGATCACATTGGCTTGCCGAAGACTGTTGAAGGCTTTGCCTTAAGGTATGGCCAGAAAATCAGTCTTGGGAAGCAGCCGTACCTAGCGGCTTCATGCATAACTATCTTGAACTATTTGCTTGACAGGAAAGAAATGTCCTAATTAGTATCCAAGATAAACAAGGTTTTAATGCATATTTCCCCATTTTTCCAACAAGGTGTGGTCACATGACTGAACGAAGACATAAACGCCTATCAGAAGATGTTGTTGAAATAGAAACTCAAGAAACGGGTTTTATTTTGGAACCAGCCCAAGTTGAAGTTGGCTCAGGATACGCTATCGCAGTTACTTACGATGAGAACGAAAACCCAGTAGTTGACATCAAAACTTATGGGCAGGTAAATCTTGCACAAGTGAGAAGGGAAATTGAACGAACATTCCCAAACGCCCAAATCCGACAGCTAAATCAGGCGCGATCCGTGACGGTTATCAGAAAAGGCAAAACAAAGCGGACAAGCAAGAAGAAGTAGTGACTGAGGAATTATCGCCCATAATTTTGGTTTCCGAGACGAAATTGAAATAATAGCGAAATCCCATAAATATAAATTTTCTCTAAAAAAACACAAAACTCACCATGCAAACAGAAAACTGTCAATGAAAACATGACAGATCCGCCCTGAAGTCGGCCTGATGAACAAAAGCGTCTGAAAAGCCTGCACGATGAGTTTTTAAGTGTGCTCAGTTCTTTAGTGGAAATCCAAAACAAGCGGTGCAAGTGTGAAAACGACGGAAAATGAAAAAACCTTAAAAGAAGCTGATCTAAAACCGCTCTACACGAGATCGGTAGTTAACTCCCTAAGCGGTGGCATGGTTAACTCCTTCGTCGGAGTGTACGCAGTTGAACTGGGCGCTTCTCCTTCACAGATGGGATGGTTTCAATCGTCCACCAACATTTCAAACAATCTGATGCAAGTTTTTTGGGGAAGGCTAAGTGACAAGACTAAACGTAGAATACCTTTCATCGTTTTCGGCAGTGTGACCCTGTCCGTACTTTGGGTGCCAATGATATTCGTGACAAACGCAAACCAGCTGATTGCAATCCTTGCAATTCAAGCATTGGTGGGGTCAATGGCAACGCCAGCATGGACTGCTCTAATAGGTGACCTGGTCCCAGCTCTTAACTTGGGAAAAGCGAATGCTTCAATCAACTTTTGGGCGTCAATCGGAAGTGTAATTGCCACACTTGCTTCGGGAATTCTGATGAGCTCTATTGGAGGAACACTTACGCAAATCTTCTTTATACCGCTTGCAGCCGCTGCAGTGACCGGGATAGCCTCATCACTGGTCATGTTAAAGATAAAAGAGAGGAAAAACGGTGAAAAACTAAATCTCAAAGAAAGCTTGACTTCAGACATATTCAACATTATGGCATACGCTAGGAACACACCATGTTTCGTCAAATACTGCTATGTGGTAGGGACGTTTGAATTCTTCATGTCCATCGCTTGGCCGCTTTTCTCAATCACTCAGGTAAAAGTCCTGAATGCTTCAATGCTTCAAATAGCCTTGCTATCGGTTGTTCAAACAGTAATAACCATAGCATTTCAAGGCTGGGCGGGACGGCTTGCAGACACTGTTGGAAGAAGGCCGCTCATTGTCTTCTTCAGATTTAGCTTTGTAACCGTTCCACTCTCTTACGCCTTCGCCCCTAACGTAAACACGTTGATTGCAATCAGCATCTTCTGGGGTTTTGCCAGTGCCTTAGGATCAGCATCTGTAACAGCTTATCTTCTCGATGTCACTCCACAAGAATACCGCGGAAGCTTCACAGCAATATTCAATCTAACTATAGGTGTAGTTACCTTTTTCGGCTCACTGATCGGTGGGTACCTGTCAGACTACATGGTAAGCGTATTCGGCCTAATCGCAGGACTGCAAGTCGTCTATCTAATCTCAGTCGTGGGCAGAGGGATAGGCGCTGCATTTCACTTAAAGCTTGAAGAGACTTTGAAGCGATAAGAACAGCTAGGATTTGTCAACAGACGCAAGCATGTCTTCCGCATGTATGCACGCGCCTCATAATAACGCAGTGACCAGGATTAAGGATCACTTATGGCCGGGGCCAAGGATATTCATCAAAAAAACCTAGCGGACCCAAACGAAAACCCAGTGTTCGATCTTCCACAAAAAACGGTACATGATTTTCTTGAGATCTAACCCGTAAAGTTATTGCATAGTCCATTGAGTAGTGGTTTGTCATGTTCCAAACAGCTGGAACGCTTACCAAGATTCCGTAGAAGCCTCCGGAGGGAAGAATTCTCAAGTAAGTGCCACTATTATTCACTCTTTCCCAGAACTCTAGGCAAAAAGCCCGCACGCCCCCGACCCTAGATTCCCCTTCTGCCACTATTACATTCAAGTAAGCTTCCGCTGGCTTATCTGAACCGGTAAGGGAAATCTCCATTTCCAAGGTGGAGTTGTCAGCTAAACTGTAGATTTCGTACCAGTCAAGATCATGTCCCCACGGTAAGTTTGGGTATATTGCGATCGATCCGTCTGTTTCATTCATTGTCATAAGTGCGGTTGCGAGTGTGCCGTTCTCGCTGTACTCTTTTGTTAAAACAGCATTGCCTATGCCGAGGGCCTCCCTTAGCAGTTGCTGCAACTGGTCATGCCGTTCTTTGAGGCTCAGATACTGCTCAGACAGTTGAGTTAGAGTCTGATCTTGATAATAGCACAAGCCAGATAGCAATATTAGCCCAACTAGTGACACCGGTAATAGAGTCTTCCATCTTTTGGGTGAAAACTGAAGATGCATTTGCAGGTTTCGGCGGTTCTTCAACATCGCTCATCATGTCCACGGCGGCTTCGCCGAACGAGGATAGACGATATTTTGCGTCTTCGGTCTTGGAAAGAAGGTTCCCTAGACTTTCAAGGTGATAAGTCAAGTGAGGACTTTCTATCTTCAGAACTTCTTGAATCTCGGAAAAACTACACGGACTTTCAGATAACAATCTAAGAATCTTCCTACGTATTGGATGTCTCAGGGATCTGAAAATAACCGAATAGGTTTCATCTTCAGGACATGCCATCGGGCTTCAAGAAAAAATGTCTCCGGCGATCAAATTAAGCATTTTCGTAAAAAAACCTTGACTAAAAAAACACAAACATGGAGTGCGGAGACGGCTGGGCGATGCTGTGTATCGCACAACGGGCCCTCATTTGGCTGTTGCGGGTTTGGTCTTTACATGCCTGCTGAGCATTCGTTCAAGTGCGTCACGTTTTGAAATGTTCATATCCCCTCGGTTCAACGACAATCTCTTTTCCGTCCATTTTCAAAACGACGCTTTTTTCAGCAATCACCTTCCCTATCTTTAGGAGTTTTCCACCAGCTTTTTGAACAGCTCCTTCAGCCTTATTCCAAAGTTCAGGCTTTATTGTTAAGACAAGCTCGTACTCTTCTCCGCCATAGAGCGACAATTCCACAGGTTCTAGACTGGTAACTTCGGCGAGTCTTTTCACCTCATTGGCGATTGGTAGCCTGTCAATTACGAAACCAACATTGCCTGCCGCTGCAATTTCGTGAAGACTCCAAGCTAAACCGTCACTTGAATCGATAGACGCTGTGACTGCTCCTGTCCGATTAAGGGCTAAGCCTTCTTTTAGTCGCGCATGGGGCATCAGAACTGATTCGACAAGGATTCTGCGGATCGTTTCCGGAACCTTAAGATTGCTCAGAAGAATTTTCAGGCCGGCAGAGGTTTTGCCGAAAAAACCAGTAACTGCCACAACGTCTCCAGGCTTTGCCCCACTCCGCAGCATCAATTCGTCTTTTTTCGCCATCCCAAAAAGTGAAATGCTTATCACAAGATCTGCAGCTTCGCCAGTGTCGCCTCCAATAACATATGAATTACATTCACGCGCTCCAGCGTTCAATCCCTTTCCGATTTCCTCTATGTCTTTCTCTTGCAGCTTTCTTGGCAGTCCGAGAGAAACAAGTATCGCATTCGGTTTCACGCCTTTCGCAGCAAAATCGCTAACGTTCATGACAACCGCTTTGCGAGCAGCTTGCCACAGATTCATACCAAGCGGCACATCTGTCTTATCCACAAGCATATCCGTCTTCAAAACTACAAGGTTACCATTTCCAATATCCCATGCAGAAACATCATCGCCAAAAGGAACAGGCATCTTGCGCATTTTTTCCAGCTGTTTAATGATCAATTCGATTGCCTTTCTTTCCCCAATCGTTCCTAAAACAGTCAAATTATGCACCTTTTGCATAATGAATAGAAAGCTTAGCCTTAAAAATTCTCAGCAAACTCACACAGGAAAAGGTAAGCAGCAACTGTTCAAAATGAAATTTGCAGAAAATGATTGGATAAAAAGTTCGGACAAGAATCGGTATCGTGCACTTGAAACTGCTATGACTTGCGTAACGTTCTCTTGTAGAATGTTGAAGTCCCTAGGTATTTTCTAATTTCTATGCACAGGTGACACTTGTTGATGTATTGACCTTGTTGGAATCCGTACCTGTTTTTCACAAAATTTCAGCAATCCTAGAGGGCCTTCTTCGACCAAAGTTTTGATAATGGGACTTTTTCGCCAGTTATATTCGCTTAATATCTGCCCTAATGGCGCCTTTTTTGCGTTTCCTATAGTTAGGTCCCAGCATATGTTAACTGAGCCTGAGGGTTCGATACATATGCTATCTGGATTTGTAAGTACATTGCCTATTGGCTGTTCGCCTTCGCACGGTCCATCAAGCGATCTGTGTTGAAAATGTTTGGGTATCTTCTGCAACGCACGGCCAACAGGCACAACCTTGTGTATGTGCGCTTCTATCCCTATTGGCTCTAGTGTTTTTAGTATTTGACTGGTCTTCTTGTCATATTGGTTTGTCGCGTTTATTGATTCCATGACTGTGACGTTCCATGTGACTTGTTCAATGCCTGCTTTAAGCGAAGCGTGTGCCGCGTTTCGCGGATATTCCAGCGGTATGTACTGAACGTGAAAGGCGTCGACGCTTATTCCTAAAATGTTGAGCCCAGCTGCTTTCAACTTCCATGCCAATGTTTCAGCTTCTTTTTTGTCTTTGCCCCAGAATCCGTTTGTCAACATGTCGATTTTTGGAATGTTTAGTTGATGAGCTTTCTTGAATATGGCTATCGCTCGGGCTGGGTAGAGCATAGGTTCTCCGCCGAAAACCATGAAAGACTTGAGATCTGAGACGGTTGCCGCTTCAGTAAGGTAAGTATGTGCATCTTTGACATTCATAACTTCGTTTCTCAATGGCGATGCGTCTGCTTGGCAGTATATGCACTGAGAATTGCACTTCGTAGTAAGGGTAAACTCAAGGCGTCGAAGATCCATTCTGAGCTCACAGAATCCTGCTATTCAAATCAATCTTATTTGTCTTTTCATTAGTTGCGGAGACAGCTATCGGTCTTTCAGGAATCCGTGTTTTTTTAGGAATTCCATCAATTTTTGATTGGTAGCCTTTACAAACTCTTCTTTGTAATGGCTTGCGTACGTTTTGCCATAGTTTCTTTCACTGATGAATTTCTCAATAACTTCCTCCGTAACTTCTTTCCCGCCACGTTTCAAGTCATTAGTCATAGACTTCTTCCAGTATTCAGAGACGTCTCGCGCGTCTATGTCCGCATAATGGTCTTCGCAGACTATCACTTTACGGTCCCATTTTTCCTTTATTCCAAGCTTCTTCCTTGGGTATCCGATGCAGAGAATAGATAGAGCTAAGCAATGGTCAGGCAATTTCAATATTTCCTTCACTTTTTCCGGGTGTTCTATGACTGAGCCGATTATTACACTGCCTAAACCTAAAGCCTCGGCGGCTATGACCATGTTTTCAAGTGACAATGAAGCGTCTAAAACGCCTAAGGTGAAAGGCAGCATGCCTGTATAATCGTATTCCACGCCGGTCAGTTCTGCGGCTTTCAAATGCCGATGAAGGTCAACGCATATCACAATCCAAACTGGAGCACTTTTCATGAACCCTTGCCGCTCACAAAGTTCAAACAGTTGTTCCTTAACAGCATCATTCTTCACAACTATGATAGTTCGGGGCTGTATGTTTCCAGCTGAAGGACTTCTAATCCCTGCAAGCAAAATCTTCTCTAGCACCTCATCTGGAATAGTCCTATCTTTCTCAAAGTTTCTCACAGAGGTTCTTTCCAGAATTATGTTGAGCGCTCTTGAATTTTCCATGAAGGTTTCGCCTGGTGGGCTATTTCCGAACATCTTAAAAATAAGCGTTCCCCTTCACTACTAAGCGGCAAACGCCTCGGTAGCTCAGCTCGGTAGAGCGGCTGCCTCGTAAGCAGCAGGCCCCGGGTTCAAAGCCCGGCCGAGGCTCCTATCCTTGTAGCGAGTCATTAGTGGTTCTGAGCGCGCGCTCTACCATTCAAGAGACAGGCGAACAAGGCAAGGGAGCCAATTCACAATTACAATACCTAAGACGGACATGAGCGGAAAAGAAACCTATCAGATTCAAAATGCCCTCTAAATGCTGTTCGACTTCCACTCAGCCGCCCCTTGCGTTTTCTTCTCATCCAACAGCCCTAAACTGGAAAGGAAGAGAAGGCAATATCTTGTGTTTTCTTCTTTGCAGAGCACTTGTATTCTCGTTGCACGCATAGACAGAAATGTTTATTAAATATTAATATTAACGATATATAGCAGAGAATGTCGTAGAGGGATTAGCTGTGTCGCCTTTCCACCTCCACCACGCTGATAAACTCAAATGTCCCTACAAAGGATGTAGAAAGCAATTTGAAAGGCCAACGATTTTAACTGATCCATCCACCATGCCAAGACAGACATTCTACGCTTGTCCCCATTGCATGTCGAAGATAGACATTAAGACAGAAAATCTGAAAGTCGTCGGCATCGAACCAATGGAATACGGCAAAGTTTTCGAATCACCAGCAAAATGTGCACAATACACGGGCTTCTTAAACGCAATGTCAAAAGACATATCCATCCCCGACGAATGCCTTGTGTGCCCGAAAATACTTCAATGCGGCATAAAAAGGCGTTAAGAAACATCCCCCTGACCCGCCAAATATCTCAAACTGACCGTTTGATTCTTATATTACCCTGGTAATCGGAAACTCCTTGCTACTTGAGAGCCAGGGCTAATGCGATGCGCTGAGGGAATTTTGTGAGCCCTGTGTGCGCTTAGGATTCCTAGGCCCTCCGGTTTTTTTAGCGTATTTCAATAGGTGATCCGACTCTAACGCGCGCTCTAACAGGATACATGTTCTAGCGCGCCAAGAACAAGATTATGAACCAACCGAGTTTTGTGAGCTCAGAAGGTGAACTACAGAGCCACAAATCTTTTTCGGCGAATAGGGCAAACAAAGGTGCAAACAATACGCTTAAAAATAGCCTCAGCTTTCAAAAAAGGAAAGGGGGCTGTCGGCTAGCTTGGTCTAGGCTTGGAGACTTGGGCTCTCTAGACCCCGGTTCAAATCCGGGCAGCCCCACCACAAGGAGCTTCTGTTAGTTGATTCAGAGTTATTTCTTGTGGAAACTGCATGGAATTGCGTTAACAGGTGTTTAAAGTGGTTCTCGAAGGTTTTTGAGAAATTGAAGCCCAATTCACGCATTTTTGAGGCTAGTTCTTTATTTAAATACAACACAACGCTATGTTCGATCGATTCAAGCTGGCTTCTCTTTGTTTTCCAAACAAGAATTAAGGACAATATCGCGAAACTAACCATAAAGAATAGTACAATGTTCACAGCGAGATTCGATGTTTCGATATTCCAGTGATCTGTTCGACCTGCGAAAGTCGCTTTAACATGCTCTATCCAATAAAAGGGAAAACCAAACCTATCCGCTTCAAAATCTGCATACTCTATGATCTGACGATAAAGCAGACCCCCAACAGTAGTGAGCACACTAACCAAGACTGCTACAATCATGAGAAGCGGAATGTGTTTTGCTCTCATACTTTCCTCAACTAATGACCTGTGATAGCAGATATAATGCTAGTCATTAGAACAATAGGCGCGCACGCTTTTGAATTTGATGATTGATTGTGTGTCAGTCTGTCTGGTTCCACGGCTACCTCGCGGTTTAGGGGTTCTTCCTAGGAATATCCCTATATGGATCATTGAAGTCTTATCCACAACAGAAAGGTTGCCAAAGGCCCTAAAGGAAGCAGATTCAACAAATGTCGGTTCAGAAGCAAGTTGTGAAAGCTTTAATGAAACCTGAAGCTTATGACGAAGACCCAGGTAAAATTGAACTGATCCAGACCCACATATCCTTCGTCTTTCTAACCAGGAATCTTGTCTACAAGGTGAAGAAGGCTGTAGACTTCGGATTTCTAGACTTCACAACCCTAGAAAAGAGACGTTTCTTCTGCGAAAAAGAGTTAGAGCTCAACAGACGACTGTGCGAAGGCATGTACCTCGAGGTTGTTCCCATCAACAGATCAAACGTTGTTAAGATAAAAGGCGAAGGAGAAACTGTTGAATATGCTGTGAAGATGAAGAGAATGCCTCAAGAAAAGATGATGAACAAGCTCCTCAAGGAGAACGAGGTGGATAGTAAACTCATTGACGGAATAGCTAAGATCATCGCGGAATTCCATTCAAAGGCGGAAACGAATAGG
>Ga0172366_10003833_pt1 | contig 11847 bp, 10 predicted proteins | sample LakKivSesite69cm_FD_114533 | JGI IMG/M metagenome (GOLD analysis project Ga0172366, IMG submission 114533) | Sediment microbial communities from Lake Kivu, Rwanda - Sediment site 69cm | ecosystem: Environmental > Aquatic > Freshwater > Lake > Sediment | place: Rwanda: Western Province, Lake... | reverse complement strand
GTCGGCATGGCCTGGGTATCGCGGACGCATCCCTCCCAGGCGATCGACCGGGCGATGGGGGTTCAGAGTGGCTCGGGGATGTTTGGGGTTTTCCTGGCTTTTCTCTCCTTCGGGTATCTGGCTCAAAAAGCCGATTGGCGGCTTCCTCTCTTCGTTTGGGCCGCTGCCTGCTTCTTGCTGGGCCTGGTGAGCTATCTATTGGTCAGGGGTCACCATTTTCCGCACGACGACACCAGCGCAGTTGACATGAACTCCTGGCGTGGGGCAGCGCGTCTCGTCCGCAGGTATATGCCTGGCTTTCTGTTTGGCGGCGGGTCCTGGGCCGTGGCGATTTACTTCGGTCCTTCTCTGCTCCACCACAAGTTTGGCATACCCATGGGGAAGACAGGACTTCTCATGGCCGTCTGGATCGGAATCGGAACTTTAACCACCTATTTGTTCGGCTCGATCAGTCGGAGGTTTGGACGCGCCAGGGCTTTCCGGGCGGGAATTGCTGGCGCATCGATCGCCCTTCTCGTCATCGGCCTGTCCTCTCGGCCAGCTCTGGCTGTTATCGGGCTCTTCATCTTTGGGGCTTTTCTCTTCGTTATCTACCCGGCCCTTCAGGCGTTTGTCGGCAACTCGTGTCCCGAGGCGGCTCAATCCCAGGCATTCAGTTTGGTCTCGAACCTCCAGATGCTGGCCGGAGCCTTGGTCTCGCTTCTTTCCGGATTTCTGTCTGACCGGTTTGGCATCCGTTCCCCCTTTGTCACAATGGGTGTGCTGGGAGCCGCGATTTTCGCTCTATTTGGATTCACGTTCCGGTCCGCCCGACGGCCCTCCCGGAGCCGTCTGGAGGGAGCCTAATTTCTATTTAATCGACCGATTTAGTCGGATATTAAAACGGGGCGGCCCGCACCTCCGAGAGTGTCGGTTTCTGGCACCGATTGAGGCGGCCTTTTTTTTGGGATAAGATACGAAGCGAGGTGGACGGTGCGATCAAAGACGATCCGTCGGGCGGTCCGCATACTCGAGGCCCGCATCGGGTTGATAACTAACCGGGAGTCTCTCCTCCCGGTCCTTCCCCCGCCTCTAGAAGTCCACTCTCTTCTCACCGATTTCCTCGAAGTCGAGCCTATCCCCTATTGCTCGAGCGTCGATGGAAAAATCTCGGTTATTGAAAATCCCTCTACGCGTCCAAGCTATCGGATTTCGGGGACTCAAGTCTCTTGGAGAGGGCCCCTAATGGCTCTCAGCCAACAGGCGTCCGACCCGCGGTTCAGCCTTTGGGGAAACCTCGGGTTCCTTTACCGGTTCACTCTTTTCCTCCTGGAAAAGCGGCACCGGATTTATAACTTGCACGCCTGCGCTCTTTATGAGCCCTCTCAGCGCCGACTGTACGTCATCGTCGGGGGTGCGGGCAGCGGAAAATCGGTCTATCTCCTTGCCGGACTGGAGCGAGGGCTCGCTCTTTTTTCCACGGAAACGCTTCATTTCCGACATGAAGGCCGAAATGTCCGCTGGTTCATGGGGTCGCTGGCCGACAACATCCGAGTGGCGACACTCCGGCAGCATTTTCCGCGTTTTCTTCCGGCCGAGATGGGTGGACCGAGGGAGGACGACCGGAGCCGTAAAATCGTTATTGACCTCTCGTCCTACCGGCATTCGGAGAAAACGCTCATCGATCCTGACTGCTTCCTCATTTTTCCAAGGATTGAAGAGGGGTTCGAAGAGACAGTTATCCGGCCCTTAGGGGATACGCGGGAATCCAGCCAAGCGCTATTCGCCAATGTCTCGGAGAAGCTCAGCCAGACAACGATCTTATACGACCGGGTTCCCGTGCCCGGTTTTGATTCAGCCCGCCTCGCCGAAGGCCGTCTTGCGGCTTGCCGGTGCCTGGCCCAGCACAAAGCCACGGTTTTTTGCGGGGCTGTCCTTTCAAGCCCGCGGAACTGTTGGGGGGACCTCATTGAGAGAAAGCTCCCGAGAAGGAGGAAGTCATGACGGACAAGGCTTGGAATGGGGTTTTCCGCATGCCCTGCCCAGGCAGAAGCACGAAGCCCCGCCGGATGGGCCTGACTATGGTGATTGATAAAGGCCTTGGCCGGGTTCAGTTAGCGGACTTGGTTGGGTTGGCCGGCGACTATATGGATATCTTCAAGCTCACCTTTGGGACATCGGCTTTTTATGACCGGAACGAGCTTAAAGAAAAAAATAAAACCCTGGCTGGGGCGGGGATTGATGTCATGCCCGGCGGTACGTTTTTTGAGGTGGCCGTCTGGCAAAAGACTCTGCCGGCTTATCTCGAGAGGGCGCGCGCTCTCGGCTTCACCGCTATCGAGGTTTCCGACGGAACAATTGAGATGGATCGCCCGACCCGCCGCAACGCCATTCGCCTGGCCTTGGATTATGGGTTCAAGGTTATTACCGAAGTCGGTAAGAAAGACCCCGCAGAGACACTACCGATCGAAGTCATTCATGACCTCATCCGGGAAGACCTGGCCGAAGGCGCCTTCAAGGTGATCATCGAGGCCCGAGAAGCAGGCCGCGGAGTTGGCATCTTTGACGCGGAAGGAAAGACCCAAATCGAAGAGATAAATCGCATTCTGGCCGGAGGGCCGGATCCCTCAAGCCTGATATGGGAAGCCCCTCTCAAGAACCAGCAGCAGGACCTCATCCTTCGCTTTGGCGTGAACGTCAACCTTGGGAACATTCCGCCTGATGAGGTGCTGGCGCTCGAAGCTCTGAGACAAGGATTGCGGGGGGACACGATGAAACGTGCCTATCGAGCCTCCCGCTAGCCCTCTTCTTCGAGGAGCTGGATGAGGACGGCGTGTTCTCCTTCAGGCACTTCGAACTTCAGGGAGTGGCCCCGAAATATTTTTTTTAGCTGATTGTCCACCAGCAATTGATACTTGCCGTTTTTCAAGAATCCGATCTCGACTTCACGGGACTTCAGGGATTTGAACTCAAATGAGACTTCATTCTCGGAATAAAGGAAGTGCCGGAAGACAGCGCCTCCATTGGTCCGAATAATCTGCTTCTCTTCTTCTTTGAGCTTGGTTTCTGAGGCGGAAACCTCCACCTGATAATGCCTTCCTTGGATGGCCATCCGCTGGAGCTTGCCTTTCCGCTCGGGATCGAGGATGCCGAATCGGAATCCGTCCTAGGGAGTGAAGTCCAGGTATTCCTCAAGAGCGATCAGGGCGAACAGGGGTCCCCAGCTCTGGTGCCTCTGTCCTCCCGCCTCGCCCGTCCGGGAATCAAAATTTTCGGGGCAGAGCTGGAAGTTCTCCCAGCTGCGTAAGAAAAGGGATAGGCTCTTCTGGGCATATTCTGTGGCTACCGCATCAAACCCGTAGGCTTTAAGGCCTTGATAGACGAGATAATTGGTCGGCGGCCAGATAGTTCCCCTCCAGTACTGCTGGTTCTTGAACATGGGGTCGTCGCGGGAGATGGACGGCAGGATGTACTCTCCCCAGAATTCTTTCGGGTTGAGGAGCCGCCTGACAACCAGAGAAGCCCTTCGAGCGTCTGGGATTCTGGCCAGGAGAGGGTAGAAATTTGAAGCCGCTTTGCGCCGGGAAAACGAACCGTCCCAGTGACGGTCAAAGTAGAAAGCTTCCCGCTCATTCCAGAGCTTTTCGTTAATGAGCGTCTTCATCCGCTCGTATTCCTTCAGGTAGTAATCGTAGTCTTGGGGAAGGTTGAGGATGTTGGCCATCTGGGAAAGACAGTATGCATCCAGGGCATAAAGACAGTTGAGGTCCAGACAATTCATGGTCAGCGTTCCGGTCGTTTCGTCGAACGACGCGTCTTCCCAGTTTGGCAGGTCGTCCTGCCCCGACTCCCACATGGCTCTTTGTTTGCCGCTGGCATTTTCCTCCCACGGTGGCACGGACCCGGCAATGAGGTCGGCGTCAGAACCCCATTCGAGCAGGCCGTCGGAATTTCCGTCCCGGCGAGGCCGTCCGTCGGGCTTGGCCGCTGTCCAAAAGGCGTGCCATTTCACAAGGCGAGGATAAGCCGCTTTGAGAAGGTCCAGGTCTCCGATCCGGCCGAAAAGCTTGAGGATGATAAAAGCCCCGACGGGAGGCTGAGATCGGTCCGGCGTCCCTCTGGACCGGCTCCTCCAGTTTGGAATGTTCCCGTTTGGGTATTGCGTATCCAGGACGGCTAGAACGATATCACGCGCCAGTCGGCTGCTTTCGATAGACGCCTCGAGTGCATTGAAGAAGGAATCCCATTCAAAAATCGTCCAGTGATCGGGCGCTCCATCGGCCCCGGGGAAGATCCAGCGCCGGCCGGCCGGCGCATAGAGCCGATGAAAGTCCGGTTGGTAAAGAGTCATCCAGAAGAGGTTATTGCTGACGGCTGACGCAGCGCCCTTGAAGAGGCCCTCAACCTTGACCCGCTGGCTCTGATAGCGTTGGCTTTCTTCCATGAGAAAGGTCTCAATGGTCTTCCAATTTTTATAGCGGTAGATTTGGTTGCTCAGGACTCTTCTGTCTTCGCCGACGGCTGCGACAAAGTACACGGTCCTATCGCTATCCGTGGAGAAAGACAAGGCCAGGTCCCGGCCTTCGGTCGAGGCTCGATATTCGCCCGAACGATGGCTCCAAAAAAGATAGTGATAGGCTTTTCCTTCGGTGTTTTCTCCCTGGACCTGGCCGTCCGGCAAATGCCGGAATCGTCCCGGCGTTCCCCAAGGGAAATAGTGGACGATTTCGAATTCCATGTTCTTGGGTGCCCGGATCCGGCCCAGCACAGTGCCTTCGTTCTGCCGGGACCATTCCAGGGTCAGAATGTTTGATTTGGAGGGAGGTTTGATCAGAATTGGCGTATCCTTCCCTTGCTTAAACGGAAGGCTCAGGTCGGCCGCCAGCCGTGAATACGAGCCGTCGGGCGAATGGGGACCAACTTCTGAAACGAGATAAAAGAAATCTTCTCCCTCGGCTGTCTTCCCTTCTCGCTTGACCCTCAGTCGGAGCCCAAAGCATATGCCTTTAGCCGGGGCGAATACAAGGCCGAACCATTCGTTTGCTTCGAGGGCGCCGATATGGGTTGCCTTCCAGGGATAGAAGATCTCCGCTCGAAGAGAAGCGAGGGTACCTGAACTCAGCAAGAGGGCCAGCAGCGCGATAACGAGCAACTTTAATCGCGCAGTCTTCTTCGTTCTCATGGCCTGTAAGTATTTTCTAATTTACGGCAAACCCGCCGACAAATCAACGTCCGGGAACCTGCACACAGCGCCTCCGGTGTGACATTCCTCGCCTTTGGGAGACGGTTCGCATAAAATATAAAGGGAGTCATTGATGACAGGTAGAAAAAGCGATGCCGCCTCGGGCAGGGATTCGACACACCGGCCCAGAGTGGCCCTGGTCAAATGCCCGTCCTATGACACAGATGTTCTGTCCAGAGCCATTAAGCTCAGCTTTGAGCTTCTTGGCGGCCGGGGAGGTCTCCTGAACCCGGGGATGAGAATTTTTGTTAAGATCAACCATCTTTCTCCCTACGCCCCTCCAGACCGGGCGATCTGCACTCATCCGGCCTTTGTCCGCGAAGTCCTGCGGGTGCTTCTGGAGCTCGATGTCCGCTTGACAGTCGGCGATGATGTCCGCTTCGGCCGGGGGGACCCGTTTGTTGAGTCCGGTTACCGAAAAGCCTGCGCGGAGGTCAATGTCCCTCTGGTCAACCTGAGAGAATTCGGCTTCCTTAGGGTTCCAATCCCCGGCCATATGCTCAAGGAGGTTTATATCGCCAAACCCGTTCTCGAGTCTGATTTTGTCTTGAACCTCCCCAAACTCAAAACGCATTCCTTTACGATTTTTACGGGCGCCATAAAAAATATATATGGCCTTATTCCCGGCGGTCTCCGGCTCGATGGCCATCGGTGTTTCGCCCGCAATGACCTCTTCAGCCGGATGCTGGTGGACGTGTTCTCCGCCGTGCCCCGGCAGCTCACTCTGATGGATGCCGTGGTCGGAATGGAGGGCGAAGGCCCTTCCGCCGGGAACCCCAGGAAAATCGGCCTGATCATTTCAGGGACGGACGCCGTCGCGGTGGACGCGGTTGCTTCGCACGTCGTGGGCTATGATCCTATGGACATTTTTACGATATCCGAGGCCCAGGCCAGAGGCCTTGGGATTGGCGATATTGGCCGGATCGAGGTAGTCGGGGAAAGGATTGAAGAGGTCAAAGTCCGGAATTTCCGTCATTCGTCGGCCGCATCGTCCCTCTTTCGGCGCCGCCTGCCATCGCTCCTTTATGCGTATGTCTCCGGCCAGCTCATCCTGACTCCGGAGGTCGTCCCCGCGCGATGCACGGCCTGCAAGGACTGCATCCGCATCTGCCCCGCTGAGACCATTGAGCTGGTGAACGGCAAGGCCCGGATCAATGAGGCTGGCTGCATCCACTGCCTGTGTTGTCATGAAGTCTGCAGTTTTCGATCGATCCGCTTGAAGCAGCGTCTATTGGGAAAGATCGCCAGTTGGGCAAGCCGTCTCCAGGGTGCCCTGATCCGGCATTCTTAAAAAAATCGGCCGGACATTTTTCCCCTGGCGATTTTCGCCCCGGATATGGTAGATTACTGCTTCGGAGGCGCGCCATGGATTTTGGTCTGTATTTCAAGTCCCGCCAAGGCGAGATGGTTCATCTACTGAAAAACGTCGTCAGCCGGGAATCTCCTTCTCACGAGAAGAAAGCCGTTGATGCGTGTTCGGCCTTTGTCGTGGCCGAGTTCCGGAAGACGGGAGCCAAGATCACCCGCTTTCCGCAGAGGAAGGTGGGCGATCTCCACCTGGTGGAATTTCCGGGATCGTCCCGGCCCGCGGCTGAGGGGAAAATCCTCGTCCTCCTCCATATCGACACTGTTTGGCCCGTGGGCAAGATTGAAAAGATGCCTTTTTATATTTCGGGAGACAAAGTCTATGGTCCCGGTGTTTTGGATATGAAAGCGGGGGTGGTTGAAGCCCTGTTCGCTCTCAAAGCGATGCACCAACTCAATCTTAGGCCCTCGCGAAAGATTGCCGTGTTTATCAACTCGGCCGAAGAAATCAGCCATGAGGCCTCCCATGAGATGATTGCCCGGCTGGCCAAAGATTCCTCGCTTGTCCTCTGCTTGGAGCCGGCTCTCCCCGGAGGGGGTTTGAAAACGCAACGAAAGGGACGGCTCGTCATCCGGCTTGAGGTTAAGGGCAAGGCCGCGCACGCGGGGACTCCTGAGAAGGGCATCAACGCCGTTGAAGAGCTTATCAGCCAACTCGTCCGGGTTCAGAGACTCGCCACGCGCGGGGTCACCGTGAGCGTTGACCTCATTGGCGGCGGAGAAAAAGCCAACATCGTTGCCGAGACGGCCTGGGCGGTCATGGACATCCGGTTTTGGGACTCCGTTCAAAAGAACAGAATCCTCGGGGCTTTTAAGAATCTCAAGCCGGTCCGGCCCGGCGCCAAATTTAAGTTCATAGTCGAGAGCCTGACGCCTCCGATGGAAAAGACGAAAGCCTCCGTCCGGCTCTTTCAGCAAGCCCGAAAGATCGCTTCGGCCATGGAGATCGATCTCAAGGAAGGGCGGACCGGCGGCGGCTCTGACGCCTCAATTGCCTCGAGCATGGGAGTCGCCACGTTAGACGGGCTGGGTCCAGATGGAAACGGGATCCATGCCGAAAACGAGCACGTCCTTCTGCCTTCGCTCGTCCAGCGGACGGCTCTGCTCACGGAACTCTTGCTCAGACTCTAAGGAACTTGGAGCAGCGCCGCTCCGCGGCGTTTTATTGACTCGGCTCGCCGTTTTTGATAACTTAGGCGCTGGATATTATGGTTTCTTAATTCCTAATTATTAAGGAGGCTCTGTTGATAAAAAAATATTATCTTCTCTCTCCCGGCCCCACGCCGATTCCGGATCGCGTCTTGTCGGCGGCGGCCGAGCCCATCATCCATCATCGCACGCCCGAATTTTCCGAGATCTTTATGCAGACGACAGAAGGGTTGAAGTATGTTTTCGGAACCAAAGAGGATGTTTTTATCTTGACATCTTCGGGAACCGGCGCCATGGAAGCGGCCGTTGTCAACACCCTGAGCGCCGGAGATAAGATTATCACCATCAACGCGGGAAAGTTCGGCGAGAGATGGGGCAATATCGCTCGAGCGTACGGCGTTGACGTCAAAGAAATCGTCCTGGAGTGGGGAGCGGACTTCACCAAGGAGCAACTGGCGGCCGAACTTAAGGCGAACCCCGGAGTGAAGGCGGTCTTCACCACTTTGAGCGAGACTTCCAGTGGAGCGGTCTATGACATAAAAGGATTCGGGGAAGTCGTCGCCCAGAGCGAAGCGATCCTGGTGGTTGACGGGATTTCGGGAATGGGTGCCACTCCGTGTCCGATGGATGATTGGAAAGTCGATGTTTTCGTCTCCGGTTCCCAGAAATCGTTTATGATTCCGCCCGGGCTGGCTTACATCGCTTTTAGCCCCAAAGCCTGGAAGCTCGTGGGCACAGCCAAGCTCCCGAAGTTTTACTTCGATGCGATGAAGGCCAAGAAAAACCTGGAGAAGCAGACGACGCCGTGGACGCCGGCTGTTTCTTTAATCATTCAGCAGAAGAAAGCCTTGGATATGATCAAGTCTATGGGCCTCGACGCCCTGCTGGAGCATCACCGGATCCTCGGCGAAGCCACTCGGGCCGGCATCAAGGCCCTGGGGCTGGAGCTCCTGGCCAAGCGGCCGGGCAATATTTTGACGGCCGTTAAGACGCCCGCTGGAATCGACGGCAGCAAGCTGGTGAAGACAATGCAGGCCAAGTACAAGGCCTACATCGCTGGGGCTCAGGATCCCAATAAAGGGAAATTTTTCCGCATCGCTCACCTGGGCTACATGGGAGGCTTTGATGTCATCACTTCTCTTGCGGCTCTGGAGATGACGCTTGTCGACCTGGGTTATGCTTTTGAGAAGGGCCAGTCCCTGGCGGCGGCGGAAGCCGTATTGAGGGAGAATTGGAAATGAAAAAGATCCTGCTGGCGGATTCTCTGGATAAGGAGGCTGTCGACAAGCTCAAATCTCTGCCCCAATTTGAGGTTACTATCAAGACGGGAATGGACGAGGCGGAGCTCATCAAGACGATCCCCGGCTTCAACGCCGTGGTCGTGCGCAGCGCGACCAAGATCACCCGCAATGTCATCGCGGCAGCCTCCGGCCTGGAGATGATCGTTCGGGCGGGGATTGGATTGGATAACGTCGATGTGGCGGCGGCCAAGGAAAAGGGAATTCAAGTGGCCAACACGCCGGCGGCCACAACCATCTCCGTGGCTGAAATCACACTCGGCCTGATGCTCAGCGCCGTCCGACAGCTCGGCCGGGCCAACCTGTCCATGAAGGAACACAAATGGGAAAAGAAAGCCCTTTCCGGGACCGAGCTCTATGGGAAGACACTCGGGATCATCGGAGGCGGAAGGATCGGACTCGCCGTGGCTGAGCGGGCCCTGGCATTCGGGATGAAAGTCATTGTCTATGATGTCATCAAAGTGGAAACGACACTCAACATCACCCAGGTCAGCCGGGATGAGCTTCTCGCCCAATCCGACATCATCACGCTTCATATCCCGAAGCTGGCCCAGCCCATGCTCGGTCGCGATGAATTCAGGAAGATGAAAGATGGAGTCATCATTGTCAATGCCGCCCGCGGCGGCGTCGTGGACGAGTCGGCGCTGCTCGAAGCGCTCAACTCGGGCAAGGTCAGGGCAGCCGCTCTGGACGTTTTTGAAAAAGAGCCGCCCACAAATTTTGCGCTGATCGATCACGCGCATGTCATGGCCACTCCTCATATTGGTGCGGCGGCAGAAGAGGGACAGAAGCGGGCGGGCATGGAGGTCGTGAGAATTCTCCAGGAAAAACTGGCCTCGGCCTGAAGACGATTTCTGATTTCGACCGATTTGAGGCGAGGGCTAAGCCCGACATTTCGAAGGATAGTCCACAAGGATGAGCTCGGATGACTGAGGTTGAAACCAAGGAAAAGTCAGTTTATCTCGACAACAATGCCACCACTCCTCTCGATCCCGCGGTGGCAGAAAAGATGTGCTGGTTCTTGAGGGAACACTTCGGGAATCCGTCCTCTCTTTATCCGATCGGTCGGGCGGTCAAGGAAATCATCACCCAGGCTCGAGAGAATGTCGCTCAGGCTCTCGGTGCCCAGCGGAGCGAGATTTTTTTTACGGCTTCCGGGACCGAGTCCGACAATTGGGCGATCCGGGGGGTGCTCGACGCGCATCCCGATAAAAGAGAGTTCATCACTTCGGCGATCGAACACCCGGCCGTGCTGAATCTGGCCAAGTATCTTGAAGGAAAAGGAGTCAAGGTCAGCTACATTCCTGTGAACAGTGATGGGGTGATAGACCTGGATTATCTGCGCGCGGCCATCACTCCTCAAACGGCGCTCATCTCCGTGATGCACGCCAACAATGAGATCGGGACCATTCAGCCGATCGAGGCAGTCGTCTCGATCGCCAGGGAACACGATGTCCTCGTGCACACCGATGCGGTCCAGAGTTTTGGCAAGATCGACTTCAATGTCGACCGGCTCGGCGTCGACTTTTTGTCCGTTTCTGCCCATAAAATCTACGGCCCAAAGGGGGTCGGCGCGTTATATGTCCGCAAGGGGATCGATATCTGTCCCTTTATCCACGGCGGGCACCAGGAGCGCGGAATCCGGGCGGGCACTGAGAATACGATCGGGATCGTTGGCTTTGGTGAGGCGGCCCGGGTTCTCATGGAACGAAGGAAAAAAGACGCAGAAAAGGTTGAGAAGCTGGCCCAACGGCTGAGAAAAGGAATCGAGGAGACAATCCCCAGGGTCAAGTTCAACGGGCATCCCGAAAAGAGAGTGAAGAACACTCTGAACATGGCCTTTCCCGGGCTGGAAGCGGAAGCCATACTTCTCGCCTTGGCCACAAAAGGGATTTGCGTATCGACCGGGTCCGCCTGTAGCGCAGAGTCCGAGGAGGTTTCTCCGGTGCTTCTAGCTATCGGCCTAAAGCCGGAGATCGCCCGCTCCTGCGTCCGGATGTCCCTCGGCCGATTCAACACCGACGAGGATGTCGAGACGGTACTCCGGGAACTCCCAGACATTATTGCCAAGCTGCGCCGAATATCGGCCTTCAACCCGAACGAATAAGGGCGGGATTCATTTCCGATCGAGGCTTTTGAGCTGACCGAGATAAATCCGTCTGACTTCCAGGAAGAATCTTTGATAGTCTTCGTTCTGAAAATCCGGGTATGTCCAAGGGAGAAGTCGGACCGTTTTCTTGGCGAAAAGAAGCTCGAGGTGAGCGTAGATGCCATGTCGCAGAGGAATGCGATGGGCAAAATCCTTGGTTGTCGCCATGATTAGAGCAGAGCCAGTCAGGATTCCGGGGTCGATGTTGACCACGCGCCTTTCTGGGGTGAGGGCGTTCCTCAGTTCTTCTTCCAGGGCGTTGGTCCGCACTTTTATATCGGACAAAGAATCTGGAGGGACAAGCCGGGCAAAGCTCAAAAAATACCGATCGAGTCCTTGGCCCATTTGTTGATTATAATAGTCGGTCAGGTTGAACGAATAGACCCCGCTCCTGAGGTCAGCTGGACCATAGACGGCTTTCAACGCCTCCTCGGCCATTGCCTTCGCTGCCTCTAATGAAGAAATGATGCCAACGATCAACTTGACGGGCACAAACGGTTTGACTTCAGCCATCGGGCCATCACAATATGACAGTCCCGGCAAAAACTCAAGCCTCTCTCGGGCTTTCGTTTGAGCTTTGTGTCGATTTGACCGGGCCATCTCGTTCCCATATAATGGGACGGCCATGAACTGGGTCTATGTTGAGGATCTCGGAAATCACGTCG
>Ga0172366_10003832_pt1 | contig 11847 bp, 13 predicted proteins | sample LakKivSesite69cm_FD_114533 | JGI IMG/M metagenome (GOLD analysis project Ga0172366, IMG submission 114533) | Sediment microbial communities from Lake Kivu, Rwanda - Sediment site 69cm | ecosystem: Environmental > Aquatic > Freshwater > Lake > Sediment | place: Rwanda: Western Province, Lake... | reverse complement strand
GGATTTCTCCGACCATGATAATGTCGGGGTCCTGGCGCAGAATTGAGCGCAGGCCGTTGGAAAATGTATATGCTGTTTCGTCTCCGCTTACCTGTGTTTGTTCAATGCCGGGCAAATGGTATTCAATCGGGTCCTCAAGCGTGATGATTTTTAAAGACGGACTGTTGATTTTTTTGAGGAAAGCATATAAAAGCGTGGTTTTTCCCGAACCCGTGGGTCCTGAAGTTACAATCATGCCGTTTGGCTTGCCCAGTTCGCGTTCAATAATTTTAAAATCATAATCCTGGATTCCCAGATCTTCAAGTTTTAATCCGATGGTTCGCGGGTCAAGCACGCGGAATACAATATTTTCTCCGTTTTCAGCGGGAATTGTTGAAATCCTGATTTCAATGTCGGTATTTTCCGACCTGAAAGTAAATCTGCCGTCCTGCGGAGTATCGTGTATATTCAGCTTCATTCCGGCAAGCATTTTTATGCGGGAAAGCAGAAGCTTGAATGAAGCAAAAGGAATTCCTCCTGCGTCCTGCAACACTCCGTCAATGCGGAAGCGCAGCCTGGTTTCATCCTTAGAAACAATTTCCATATGCACATCCGAAGCTTCAAGCTTGAGCGCTGCAGCGATAATCGTATTTAAAAGTTCGGTTGCCGAATTTTTTACTTTTTCTATTTTATCCGCAAGGTCTTTGATCGTGGTCAGACCTTCTTCTATTTTTTTAAGCTGTTCAGCATCAATTTCCGCTTTTTTGGTAATTACTTTTTTTACTTTTATTAAGTCGTATTTGCCCCAGGCTCTTTGCAGGTTGCTTTGCGAGGTAATAAAAATTTTTACACCGTAACCCTGGGCTTTCAGGCTATTAATGAAATTTTTGGTCGGTTCAAAGTCGGGGTCAACGGCTGTGACGTAAAGCTCTTTCTGTCTTTTCTGGATTATCGCGGCTTTGGAATTCATTGCTTCTTCTTTTTTTGCCAAAATCAGCGCATATTCATCAATCGGAGAAACACGCAGATCTAAATAAGAAAAACCTAGCTTATCGGCTAGGTCTTTAGCTTTTTGTTCTTCCTGTTCGCGGCGAAGCTGCTGAAGTTTTACATCCGTTTTTTCCTGTTTTTCATTTATTTTCATATTCATTCTTGAATCTTAGCGCAAAAGGGATATTTTTGCAAGCATGCCTGCCCCGGGCGGAAACGCCGGCTCTTTTTAAATTTTCTAAAAATTGATAAGATGAAGGTAATGGAACAATTTTTCACTAAAAACGAAAAAGAAACGCAAAAATTGGCACAAATATTAGCCAAGGAGATTTTAAAATCAAAAGGAGCTTGCCCTGAGCGCAATCAAGGAGCTTTAGTTATCGGCTTGGAAGGGAATTTAGGCGCAGGGAAAACCACATTTGTCCAGGCATTTGCAAAAGGATTGGGAATTAAAGCGCGCTTAACCAGCCCGACTTTTGTTTTAATGAAAAAATACGGCAGCCTTTTCCATTTTGACTGTTACCGCATTAAAAATGAAAAAGACCTTCTTGATTTAGATTTCAAAGAAATTATTGCAGAGCCGAAAAATATCGTTTTAATTGAATGGGCGGAAAAGATCCGAAAATTTTTACCCAAGAATAAAATCTGGATTAAATTCAAAATAACGGGAAAAGATAAAAGAATAATTACTTTTTCCTAATTTTATGAAGAAGCTGGTTTTAATTGATTCTAATGCTGTAATTCACAGGGCGTTTCATGCCCTGCCTCCGCTTACTACCAGGAGCGGAGAATTAACTAACGCTGTTTATGGTTTTTTTTCGGTCCTGCTGAAAGCGATTAATGAGTTAAATCCCGGATATATCGGTGCGACGTTTGATTTGGCTGCTCCGACATTCCGGCATATTGAATATGAAGAATATAAAGCTAAGAGGCCAAAGGCACCAGATAAGCTTTATCAGCAGATTCCGCGCGTAAAAGAAGTTTTGGCTGCTTTTGAAATTCCGGTTTTGGAATGCGAAGGATACGAAGCAGACGATGTAATAGGCACGGTTGCCAAAAAATTCGGCAAAGGCGATGTTGAGGTTTTGATTATTACCGGAGACTTGGACACTCTGCAATTAGTGGATAAAAACATCAGAATTTATACCATGAAAAAAGGCATGAGCGATACGATTATTTACGGAGAAAAAGAAGTTGAAGAAAGATATGGCTTAAAAGTGAATCAGATGATTGATTATAAGGCATTGCGCGGCGATCCGTCCGATAATATTCCCGGAGTAAAAGGAATCGGAGAAAAAGGCGCATGCAATTTACTTAAAGAATTTAACACATTGGAGAATTTATACAATAAACTGGATAAACTGACGGAAAGGCAGATTATTGACAGTCCTGCTTTGAGCAAAAGTGTGGTGGAAAAACTGAAAACCAACAAGGAAATGGCGTTTTTCAGTAAGAAACTTTCCACAATCTGCCTGAAAGTTCCGATTAAAATTACCTTGAAAGAACTGGGTTGGCAGAAAAAATACGATATTAAAAAAGTGAAAGCGATTTTTGAGCAGTTGAATTTTCATACATTAATAAAAAGGCTGCCCGGATATATTGCCGAACCCGAGCCTCTAAAATCCGAACAGAAAAACCTGTTTTAAAAACTTAATCTCTTTTTTATTCTTTTGTTTTTAAACTGAATTATGCCGGAATTGCCTGAAGTGGAAACAATTAAACGCGAATTGGAAAAAACAGTGATCGGTAAGAAAATTACCGGTTTAATTGTAAATAATCCTAAGGTAATCCGTGAGCCGAAAAAAGAAAAATTTGAGCAGGAATTAAAGAATGCGGTTATTAAAAATATTTTCAGGAAAGGGAAGCTTTTAATATTTGAACTTTCTATTAACGGAAAACCTCAGTCGCGTTTGACGCGATTCATGACCATTCATTTAAAAATGACCGGACAATTAGTTTTTCCGGGCAATGGCAGAAATAGCAGGGTGAGTTTTAAATTTTCTGACGGGAAAATTCTGGATTTTAACGATACACGTTTGTTTGGAGAACTGCGCATCATAGATAATTGGCAGGATTTAAAATTTATTAAAGAATTAGGTCCTGAACCTTTTGATATAAATGAAGAAAAATTCAGCAAGCTTCTGAAAAACAGGAAAACCAAAATCAAAATTCTTATAATGGACCAGAAAATAATTTCCGGAATCGGGAATTTATATGCCAATGAAGCACTGTTCCGCGCAGGAATTGACCCGAGAAGGCCGGCGAATTCGCTTTCTGTTAAAGAAACAGGAAAATTGTTTGCAGAAATAAAAAAAACCTTAACAGAGGCGATACATTATAAAGGGTCTTCAGTTGACCAATATGTGCAGGTTTCAGGAGAGCCGGGAAATTATGTAAAGTTCCATAAAGTCTATGATCGCGAAGGAGAAAAATGTTATAAATGTAAAGGAAAAGTAAAAAGAATCAGCCTTGGCAACAGAGGAACATATTTTTGTCCTTGCTGCCAAAAATAGTTCGTCTATCCGTCAGGATAAAAGTTTTTCTTGCTCACGAAGCGGATTTCACCCACGGTTTTAGATTATCCCACCGTTCGCGAAGAAAAACTTTCATCCTGACTTAAAAATAAATCAATAAAATGAATACAAAATCTAAAGTAAAATTAATTTTAATAGGAGTTATAGTTATCGCCTTGATTGCCGGAGGAGTTTTATTTTTTAAAAAAGGAAATAATGTGGAAATTTCCAATAATAACAATAACAATAATCAAGGCGATCAAAAACAGGAAGAAATCAAAAACTTAAGCCCGATTTCGGGAATTGAGTGCGAAAATTATAACCGCAGGCCGTTCGCAATAATGCTCGCAAGCGATGAAATTACCCGTCCGTTGTCAGGAGTCGGAGCAGCGGATCTGGTTGTGGAAATGCCGGTGATTACCAACGGCATTACCAGGCTGATGGCGGTTTTTCAGTGTGAATCTCCTGACGAAATAGGTTCTGTACGCAGTGCACGGCATGATTTTATTCCTTTGGCTCTCGGCCTTGATGCGATTTACGGGCATTGGGGCGGTTCGCATTATGCTTTAGATAAATTGAATGCGGGGATCATTGATAATATTGATGCTTTAATTAACCCATACAGCGCATATTTCAGAAAATTGGGCATTGAAGCTCCGCACAACGGGTTTACTTCAACTGACGCATTTCTTAATGCTGCAAAAAAACTTAATTACAATCTGCAAAATAATTTTTCCGGTTATCCGCATTCAGAAAATGCGAAAGCAAAAATTGAGCAGAACGGAAAATTGAAAATTGATTATGCTGTTCCGGTCTATTTTGACTATAATCATGAAACTAATCTTTATGCGCGCTGGAGGAATAATAAGCGAGAAATAGATAAAAATAACGGCAACCAGGTGCAGGCCAGCGTGGTGGTTGTTATGCGCGCGCAGTCAACAATGATTGAACCGCCGAGTTATAATGATGTAGAAGTTGAAGGTTCGGGCAATGCCACAATTTATCAGAACGGGGAAGAAATTCAGGCAACATGGGAAAAGAAAGGAGCATACAGCACTTCAAAACTTACTTTTTACGGAAATGACGGCAAAGAAATAAAATTTACACCTGGAAAAATCTGGATTGAAATCGTGGAGCCAAGCCAAAACATAACCTGGGAATTATATTGAGGTATTTCAGGCTCAGACTTATTTCACATGTCGCGTTATTCGGCAAATCAACTGAATTTTCTCCGCACGAAGTCGCCGTACTGTGATTAATTTATAATTTATAACTGGCGCTTCTTTTACTCGCCGAGCCAATGCAGAAATCAATAATATAATGCTTATCTCGGGCTCGGCTGCGTAGAGCTGCGAAAACTCAGTTAATTTGCCCATAATTAAGTTTTGGAATTTAGTCATTTGGATTTTATTTGATATTTGGATTTTGAAATTTGAAATTAATTTTTTATGTTGATTTTTTTATACGGACAAGATACGTACAGGTCGCGCGAGGAATTAAGGAAGATAATTTCCGAGCAGGAAAAAGTCTGCCTCGCCTATGGGCGGGCCAGTTTAAACTGGTTTAATTTCGTAAAAATTGATGCCAAGGAAAAAGAAGCGGAAATTTTAGAACCGGTTAAAGAGAATGCGAATACAAGCTCAATGTTTTCCGAGAAAAAACTGATTATCGTGGAAAATATTTTTTGTGCGAACAAGGAAGAGCAGGAAAAAATTCTGGAATTTTTAAAAAATAAGGACAATGCGAAAGATAAAGAAAATATCATTGTTTTCTGGGATGAAGAACCGGATGGAAAAAGCGACTTATTTAAATTCTTGAAAGAAAACGCAAAAAGCAAGAAATTTGAATTTTTACAGGGAGCTAAACTTCGCGATTGGGTAAAAGAAAGAGTGGCAGCAAACGAAGGAATTATAGACGGACAGGCGTTAGATAGGTTGATTAATTATGCAGGAAGCGATTTATGGAGAATGGCGAACGAAATAAACAAACTGCTGGCATATGATAAAAAAATAAAAACAGAAAACGTAGAGCTCCTGATAAAGCCGGAAATAGACATTAATGTTTTCAATATCGTTGATGCTTTGGGCCAGAAAAACAAAAGCCGTGCAATTGATCTTATGGGAAAGTATTTCGGAAAAGGCGAAGATGAAATCAGGCTTTTGGGTATGTTCGTTTACCAGTTTCGCAATATATTAAAAATAAAATCTTCCCCCGCGATTAATCCGGGACTGCACCCTTTTGTTTTTTCCAAAACCAGGGAACAGGCAAGGAATTTTTCTTTTGAGCAATTAAAAAAAATCTATTATCAGTTGATGACAATAGATTTAGACTTGAAACTTGGCAGAATAGAACCTATGGCTGCGTTGGAGTTGTTTGCGGTTGGTTTGTAGTTTTATAAAGCATTTTTGTCAGTCGTGATTTTTTGCGGTCCGCAGTATTTTTTTTGATAATTCCGTTTTTTGCCGATTTATCAATAATTTTATAGGCTGCAGGAAGAAGTTTTATAGCTTCTTCTTTTTTATTGTCGTCTGCGAGTTTTTTGATTTTTTTGACTGTTTCTTTAAGATTATCAAACTGGCGGAGATTTTTTTCTCTTCGCCTTTTATTCTGTCTTAATGCTTTTTTTGCGGATTTGGTGATCGGCATAGTATTTATAATGTATCAGATATTAATTTTTTTGTCCAATTTTTGCTGTTTAAGCTTTCCGGATTTGCGGAATTTTTAAGGTTGAATTTTCCGACTTTGGTGCGAGTGAGTTTTTCCAAATAAGCTCCGCATCCGATTTTTTTGCCGATGTCATTGGCTAAAGAGCGGATATAGGTGCCTTTTGAGCAGTTTACTTCAATTTGAAGATGCGGCCATTTGTATTTAAGCAGCTTGATGCTGTAAATTTTTATTTTGCGCGGCTTGATTTTGGGCTTTATGCCTTTGCGCGCCAATTTATACGCATTTTGACCGTTGATTTTTATTGCTGAATAAATCGGCGGGGTCTGTTTTATCTCGCCGATAAAAGTTTTTAATGTTTCGGAGATTTTGTCATTTGTAATTGATTTGAAATTTGAAATTCGGATTTTGGATTTAACGCCGGTTATATCGTATGTATCGGAAATTTCTCCTAATTTCAGAGTCCCGACATAGGTTTTGTCCATTTCCATAAATTTGTACTGGAGTTTTGTTGCCTTACCGATAAGGATAACTAAAATGCCGGAAGCAAACGGGTCTAAAGTTCCTGCGTGGCCGATTTTTTTAATTCCCGTGATTCTGCGCATTTTGTAAACCATATCATGGGAAGTCGGACCGATCGGCTTATTGATAATTAAAATTCCATCCATTGAAATTTAGAGCATTAAAGGTTATTATTAAGTTATAATTTATAGTTCAGATCTGTTTCACGTGCCGTGTTTTATCGGCAAATTAACTGAATTTTCGCAGCTCTACGCAGCCGAGCCCGAGATAAGCATTATATTGTTGGTTTCTGCATCGGCTCGGCGAGTAAAAGAAGCGCCCGAGTAAATACTTTATATAAATAACTATACGGCGACTTCGTGCGGAGAAAATTCAGTTAATTTGCCGAAATCTTCACTGGCAACATCTTTATTTATGATCGGATTCATTGAAGGGAAAATTGAATCAAGCAGCGATAAATTTGCAACAATAGACGTGCACGGAGTCGGCTACAAAGTTTTTATTTCCCAGTCTATATTTAAAAAATTACCAAAAATCGGAGAAAATGTAAAACTTTACACTCATTTGCACGTTCGCGAAGATATTTTGGATTTGTACGGATTTTTGGACAGAAAAGAACTGGAATTTTTTGAACTTTTAATTTCAATTTCCGGAATCGGTCCGAAAGGAGCATTGAATATTTTAAGTGTCGCGTCTATAGAGACATTGAAAAAAGCCATTGCTAACGAGGAAAGCAGTATCCTGACCAAGGTTTCGGGAATCGGCAACAAAACAGCGGAAAAAATTATTCTTGAGTTAAAAAACAAAGTTTCCGGAGGAGAATTATTGGGCGATAAGTCGGGAGCTGACGGCGATGCCATTGATGCCTTAATCGGTTTAGGCTATAAATTACACGAGGCCAGAGAGGTTTTGAAAAAAATTCCTGAAGATTTTCAGGACGTGGGAGAAAAAGTAAGAGAGGCCCTGAAAATTTTGGGCAAGAAGTAATGGGAAAATCGTTTTTACAATCAAAAGAATGGTTGGATTTCCAAAAATTCCTGGGCCGGAAGGTTTGGCAAATCGAAGGATTAAATGTTATCAGATACGAACTTCGGCTCGGAAAAAGTTATCTCTACTCTCCTTATTGCGAGAGTAAGTTTTTATCGGAAAAGTTTTTTCAGGAATTGAAAGCGATCACTAAAAAGGAAAATGTGATATTTTTTAAAGCCGAACCCATAAACAATGTCGATTTAGAAAAATTAGGATTCATTAAATCTCACAATGTCCAGCCGCAAAAAACTCTGGTTCTTGATATTGCTAAATCCGAACAGGAACTATTGGGGCAAATGCATTATAAAACGCGCTATAATATCGGCTTAGCCGAGAAAAAAGGCATAAAAACCTCCGCCAGAGGCGCCATGCCTACCGGCAGGCAGGGATCCGCCTTGGGCGGAAAATATTTTGAAGATTTCTGGAAACTAATGCAGGAAACTACCAAAAGAGACGGGTTTCATGCGCACCCTAAAGAATATTACCAGAAATTATTGGAGATTCCTAACGCGGAATTGTTTGTTGCTGAATATAATAGGAAAATTATCGTTGCTAATATCGTAGTTTTCTATGAAAAAACAGCGATTTATTTGCACGGAGCATCGGATTACGAACACAGGAATCTGATGGCTGCGCCATTATTGCAATGGGAGCAAATCAAAGAAGCAAAAAAACGCGGATGCACAAAATATGATTTCTGGGGCATTGATGAAATTAAATGGCCAGGCGTGACCAGATTTAAAAGGGGGTTTGGCGGAAGCGAAATTTCATATCCCGGCGCATACGACTTAATTTTCCAGCCGCTCTGGTATAAAACTTACAAACTCGCGCGAAAAATCTTATGAAGAAATTTGTCCCAAAATTTGTTTTACAGGCTTACCATTATTTACTCGCTTTATTCGGCGCAGTGATTTACGGTTTTCCTTCAAAGAAAATGATTGTCATTGGGATTACGGGCACGAACGGAAAATCAACAGTTGTGCATTTGTTAAGCGAGGTTTTGGAAAAAACCGGAGCGAAGGTTGCTTCTCTTTCTTCGATTCGTTTTAAAATCGGAGACAAAGAAGAAAAGAATATGCTGAAAATGACCATGCCGGGCAGGTTCAAACTGCAGAAATTTTTAAGCCAGGCAAAAAAAGCAGGATGCAAATACGCGATTCTTGAAGTAACTTCTGAAGGAATTAAGCAATTCCGCCATAAATTTATTGAATTTAACGGAGCAGTGTTCACTAACTTAACCAAAGAACATATTGAAGCGCATAAAGGATTTGAAAACTACCGTAAAGCCAAAGGAAAACTATTTTGCGCTTTGGAAAAAAGCCCGGAAAAAGATAAATTTGCAGTTTTGAATGCCGACGATGTCAGTTCTGCGTATTTTGATAAATTTTTCAGCGGCAAAAAATATTTTTACGGCATTAGGAATTCTGCAACAGAAATTACTCCGCAAAAAATCGGCTTAAAATTAAATAATCTGCTGGGCGAATTCAATATTTATAATGCTTTGGCTGCATATTGCGCCGGAATTGCCTTAGGAGTCGGGAAAAATAAAGTTTTAGAAATCCTGGAACAGGCAAAAGGTATTCCCGGCCGTTTGGAATTGGTAATTGAGAAGCCATTTACGGTTGTGGTGGATTATGCACATACTCCTGATGCGCTGGAAAAAGTTTATCAGACTCTCAAATCTTCAAAATCTGAAAATCAAACATCAAACTTAATTTGCGTTTTGGGAAGCTGCGGAGGAGGCAGAGACAAATGGAAGAGGCCGGAAATGGGAAAAATCGCAGCAAATTATTGCAAAGAAATTATTCTGACAAATGAAGACCCCTATAGTGAAAACCCTGAACAGATTCTATCTGAGATAGAATCCGAAATTTCGAATTTTGAATTTCGAATTTCGAAAATTATTGACCGGCGCGAAGCAATCAGCAAAGCGATTTCAGAGGCCAAACCAGGCGATACAATAATTATTACAGGCAAAGGATGTGAGCCATGGATGTGTGTAGCAGATAATAAAAAAATCCCCTGGGATGACCGGGAAATTGTCAAAGAAGAAGCCGGGAAATTGAATATTTAATAAATTCTGTATTTGTACTAAAATATAAGCATGGCCACGAAAAAGGAAAAAAATTACAGCGCCTCAATACCTGAATGGGTAGACAATATTATTGCCCAGGGAATCAGCAAAGGTGCATCTGATATTCATTTTGACCCCTTAAAGGATAAAATTTTAGTGCGTTTCAGAATTGACGGAATTTTGCAGACCATTGAAGCTGTGGCGACTTCGTTTATGGAAATGATTATTGCTAGGCTTAAAGCAATGGCGCAAATTGATACCATTGAAAAAAGAAAGCCCCAGGACGGCCATATTTCATTTCAACTTGACCAGAGCGCAGAACCTGTTGATTTGAGGCTTTCAATATTTCCTACTGCCCTGGGAGAAGCAGCTGTATTGCGTATTTTAAACCGCAAGGAATTTCTTTTTGAAGACTTGGAAAAATCGGGCATGGATAAAGTTGCGGCAGATAAACTGAAAAAAGTAGTCCAGCAGCCTTCGGGCATGGTTTTAGTCACCGGTCCCGGTGGAAGCGGAAAAACATCCACGCTTTACACGATTTTAAATTTTTTAAATTCCGCAAAGCAGGAGCATAATATTGTTACATTGGAAGACCCGATAGAACTGCTGCTTCCCGGAATACGCCAGTCACAGATTCATCCGGAAATCGGATTTACTTTTGCCGAAGGCCTGCGTTCAATTTTAAGGCAGGATCCGGACGTGATGATGATCGGTGAAATCCGCGATGACGAAACAGCAGAAATTTCCGTGCGCGCGGCGCTGATGGGCGCGTTGTTTCTTTCCACGATGCACACCATTAATTCCGTGGGCGCGATTATCAGATTTTCCGAATTGGGACTTTCGCGTTCGCTGATTGCTTCCTCTCTTCTGGCAGTGGTTGCGCAAAGGTTGGTAAGGACAATTTGTCCGCAATGTAAAGAAGAAATTGTGCCCGAAAAAGAGATAATCGGAGCAGCCGGAGTCAGTGTTCCGAGCGGAACGAAGTTTTTCCACGGCAAAGGCTGCGAAGCATGCAAGGGCTTGGGATACTTAGGAAGGACAGCTGTTTCCGAGGTTATGTTTATTGATAAAGACATACAGCAAATGATTATGGCCGGAGCGCCGTTTTCCGAAATTGAAGCACAGGCAAAAAAATCCGGAATGAAAACATTGCGCGAGGTTGCAGTGCAAAAATCAATTGACGGAATTACTACCATTGAAGAGGCAATCCGCGTTACGCCGTTATAATTTATGCGCAATATTTTTTCCCTGCATATTGAAACTAAAGTTAGTCTGGCCATAATCTCTATTGTGGTCATTATTTTTTTAATCACGATTTTTAAAAGTCTGGATAATTTCAATAAATTTACAGAAAGGATTACCCAATATGATAATTTGATAAAATCACGGGATTTGCCGCAAGAGGGCGAATAATAATTTCTGCAAAAATGTATTAAAGAGTATGAAAAAATATTCAATGAAAAGGGCAAGTCGCGGGAAAACTGCATACAGAACTCCTTCAAGATTTATTTATAAGCAGTGCATAAAAAAGCAAAAACAAAATGAAAACAGGAATCGCAAATATTCCTCTTGATTACGGTACGTGCCCAAGGTGGCTGTTTGAGAGAATGACAAAATTGTCGCGCGCGATTGTGCAGGAAATCGTCATTGAGTTCGGGCCGGAAGAATTTTTAAAAAGACTCTCTGACCCTGTATGGTTTCAGTCTTTCGGCTCTGTCTTGGCATTTGACTGGAACAGTTCCGGACTTACAACTACTACTTGCGGCGCATTAAAAATGGGAATCTGGGGTCTTGAGAGAGACCTCGGTATTTTTATTTGCGGAGGAAAAGGCAAAACTTCGCGCAAAACTCCGGAACAAATTATAAATTGGGCAGATAGGCTGAATTTTTCCCAAGACCTTGCAGACAAACTGGTATATTCTTCAAAAATTTCCGCAAAAGTGGACAATACTGCAATCCAGGACGGATTCCAGCTTTATCATCATACTTTTCTTTTTACAAAAAACGGAAACTGGGCAGTTGTGCAACAGGGAATGAATGAACAATTCGGCCAAGCACGCAGATACCACTGGCTTT
>Ga0172366_10003831_pt1 | contig 11848 bp, 13 predicted proteins | sample LakKivSesite69cm_FD_114533 | JGI IMG/M metagenome (GOLD analysis project Ga0172366, IMG submission 114533) | Sediment microbial communities from Lake Kivu, Rwanda - Sediment site 69cm | ecosystem: Environmental > Aquatic > Freshwater > Lake > Sediment | place: Rwanda: Western Province, Lake... | reverse complement strand
CTGGGACCGCGGACCGCGTGATAATGAACCTGCCTGGGAGCTCCCTCAATTTCCTCAAGGTAGCGGTCACCCTCCTCAAGCCGAACGGGGGACTCATCCACATATACTTCTTCCTTGCTGACCCGCAAGCCGCCCATGCCGCCTCGATCGTGAAGGGTTCGCTGGAGTCATACTGCAGCCAGGTCACCATCGAAGGCGTGAGGGCAGTCAAGGAGGTGGCCCCGAAAAAATGGCAGTACGTTGTGGATGTGGCCTGCACCGGGCCTGGGAATCCCGCTACGGCCGGCCCTCCCGGCCGGCAACTATAGTTATTCTCATGTCCCTCTTTCCGTCTTTGATGAGCTCGACAAAGCTTTCTTCCAGGTCAATGGCTGCCCTGTTCGCATGAACCATGAGCGTCCGGCCGCAGACATAGCCGCTTTTCCTTACCACCATCTCGTGGCCACTCTCGAAGGTCAGGGCAGGGCTTCCCCTGCCCCTAATCACCTGGGCTATGCCTCCCGCCTCAAGGATCACAGCCATGGGGGCGCCCTCAGCCCTGGCCTCCCTCTTGAGCACTTCAGGCAGGTCCCTCAGGCCCACCTCTGACCGGGTTGCAACGATGCAGTCGCCATAGCCCGTCTTGACGCCTTCCTTTGTGATCTCCAGGGTTGTCCTGTGTCTCGATGTGATCCTGTCGTCTCCCCATGCCCTGAAGCTGAAGCGCGCCATAGCAACCAAGGACTTTTCTACCTGGTGAGGGAGATAAGTCTTTAGAGGAAGGGTATGGGCAGCTACGAAGAGAAGCGCGCGAGGCTCATAGACGAGCTTGTCCAGGAAGGCATCCTCAGGGATCCTGAAGTCATCAGGGCGATGTGTGCTGTCCCACGGGAGGAGTTCACCCCTGAGGAACTCAGAGAGAGCGCATACTTCGACTCCCCCCTTCCATCCAAGGGGGGCCAAACGATATCGGCACCGCACATGGTGGCAATGATGTGCCAGCACCTCAGGCTCTCCCCCGGCCAGAAGGTTCTCGAGGTGGGGGCGGGGACCGGCTACCATGCCGCGGTCTGCGCCGAGATCATTGCCCCTGCAGCCCTCCCAGAGGACCAGAGGGGACACGTCTATGCAGTCGAACTGGTAAGCCCCCTCATAGATTTTGCGAGGGCCAACCTCAGCCGCTGCGGGTATACGGGGCGGGTGACCATCATCGAGGGGGACGGGACCCTTGGCCTCCCGGCCGAGGCCCCCTATGACCGCATACTGGTCACTGCCGCAGCCCCCATCATACCGCCTCCCCTCAAGATGCAGCTGAAGGACGGGGGGAGGATGGTAATACCGGTCGGCGAAGCCTATTCGATCCAGGAGCTGCTGGTTGTGGAGCGGGCTGGGAATGTCTTCAGGGAGACAGCGCACGGAGGCTGTGTCTTCGTCCCCCTGCTGGGGCAGTATGGCTGGAACCCCGGCAGGGCATGAGTCTCAGAACCATCTCTCCAGGTTCGACTGGCGACCCTGCTCCTTCCGCGCCTTCTCCATCCGCCCCACGGCCGCTTCGATCCTCTCGGGTGAGAAATCGAAATCCTCCGCAAGGATCTCCTTCAGCTTTGCACCGTCGACCTGGCCCCAGCTCAGGCGGTATTCGCCAGTGGTCTGGGGGTTCATGAATATCTCGGTGATGGCGCCCATGTCCAGGGCCGGGTCAACCTCGAGCTGCTTCTCCTCCACTGCCTTCCTGAGGCTTCCGTACTCCTGAATCATCTTGTAGGCCTTCTTGGGCCCAATGCCCCTGAAGCCATCGGGGTTGAAGTCTGTCCCGAGGAGGATGCCGACGTCGATCAGCTGGGCCCGGCTCACCTTCAGCTCCTTCATAACCTCCTCGAGCCTGACAATCTCTGGCTCCAGGTCCACATAGACCGGCTTGCCCGGCAGCTTCCTCCTCCCCGAAATTGTGAGATTGCGGACAAGCCTTGGTCCTCCAAAGAGGAGGGCGTCATAGTCCTGGCTGACGGTGGCCCAGGCATCGCCCTTCTTGTTCATGAATGCCGCCTGGGCTTCCCCCTCCGACGGCGCCTGTACGCAGGGTATTCCCAGCGCGTCCAGGACGCGCCTGGCCTGGTCGACCATCTCGCGCGTCAGCCTGGATGTGGCCTGGGCTGCCTTCCTGGCGGAGACCATGTCCCCCCTCTCCAGGGCAGCCCTGTACTCCCTCGCAGCCTCGAGCTTCGCCTCAGTCCTCCTCTTGATCTCCTCAGACTTGAGCTCCGGCGGCTTTCCGTCAAAGACATACACTGGCTTTATGCCGGCCTCAATGAGGTTGGCCGTCCTGTAGAAGACGCCGCTGAGGTGGCTGGTGACCCGCCCCTGCGAGTCCATCAGGAGGCTGCCGTCTGGTTGCCTTATTATGGCGAGGAACTGGTAAAGGGCATTGTACCCATCTATGGCAATGATCCTGCCTGTGAGTTCCTGAAGGGCAATGGGGGCTGGCGCCACCAGTTCCCGAAGGTTCACTCCCATGGCTCACACCGCTGGGGAGCCCTTTGGACGGATGAGGGTGATCAGCCTGCCCTTCTTCATGGCGGAGACATTGATCTTGCCCCGCAGTTCGAGCTCCATCAGTTCCCTGTTCAGCTCCGAGCCCGACAAGTCCTTGATCATGGCCCTGAGCATTTCCATGAGCTCGTCCTCCTTGAGGGTCCCCTGCCGCTTCACCAGCAGGTCCAGTATTATCAGGTCCAGCGACTCCGTCCTCCACCTGTGGTTGTTCTCCTCAGCCATGCCTCATCTCTCCTCAAACGAAGTTGATCAGGGGCTGCTTCCCCCGGAGGGTCTGGCGGCTCTTCTCCTCCCAGGAGCGGTAATACTTCTCCATGTCATCCGTGATGCTCGGCCTTATCTTCTGGAGCGCCCTGAGGAAGTGGTACATGGTGAGCTCCTTCACGTTTGGGTCCTCCCTGAGCGCCATGAGCCCAGCCTCCCTGCAGATGGCCTCGAGGTCCGAGCCGGCATAGCCCCTGGTCATGTTTGTCAGCTTCTCAAAGTCGATGTCCTTGAGCGGCATCCCCTTGGTGTGGATCTTCAGTATCTGCATCCTCGTGGCATTGTCAGGCTCCGGCGTATAGACCAGCCGGTCGAACCTGCCTGGGCGGAGGAGGGCAGTGTCAATGATGTCCGGGCGGTTCGTGGCCCCCAGGATCACCACATTCTCGAGGCCCATCAGCCCGTCCATCTCGGTGAGCATCTGGCTTATGACCCGCTCTGTGACCATGGAGTCACCCATCCCCGCCCCCCTCATGGGCGCAAGCGAGTCTATCTCGTCGAAGAATATGATGGCCGGTGCCGCTGTCCTTGCCCTCCTGAAGACCTCCCTTATGGCCTTCTCAGACTCCCCGACCCACTTGCTGAAGATCTCGGGCCCCTTAATGGTGATGAAATTGGCCTCGCTCTCGCTGGCCACCGCCTTCGCCAAGAGGGTCTTTCCGCACCCTGGCGGGCCGTAGAGGAGGATGCCCTTGGGCGGCTTGATGCCCAGCCTTTTGAACCTCTCTGGGTACTTGAGGGGCCATTCGACTGCCTCTCTGAGGTCCTGCTTGACCTCGTCCAGTCCCCCTATGTCCTCCCACTTTACCGTGGGGACCTCCACATAGACCTCCCTCAGCTCGGTGGGGGTGATCTCCTTGAAGGCATCCTCGAAATCCCTCATGTTGATCTCCAGCTTGTCGACGACCTCGGGAGGTATCTTGTCCTGCTGCAGGTCAATCTCCGGCAGGTACCTCCTGAGGGCCTTCATGGCCGATTCCCTGCAGAGCGCCGCAAGGTCCGCGCCGACGAAGCCGTGGGTCATCTTCGCTATCTCATTGAGGTCAACGTACTTGCCCTCCTTGTCCTCGGACCTGGCCTCCCCCTTCCGCTCCTTCCCTTCATCGGGCTTGGAGAGCGGCATGTTCCGCGTATGGACCTGCAGGATCTCGTACCTCTCCTTGACCGCGGGCACCCCGATCTCGATCTCCCTGTCGAAGCGCCCCGGCCTCCTCAGGGCGGGATCGAGGGCATTGGGCCTGTTGGTGGCCCCGATGACTATGACGTCGCCCCTCGCCTCCAGGCCGTCCATAAGCGCCAGGAGCTGCGCAACGACTCGCTTCTCAACCTCGCCTGTGACCTCCTCCCTCTTCGGCGCTATGGCGTCAAGCTCATCGATGAATATGATGGCCGGAGCGTGCTGCTTCGCCTCGTCGAAGAACTCCCTCAGCTTCTGCTCCGACTCACCGTAGAACTTGCTCATGATCTCGGGGCCGTTGATGGCGATGAAGTATGCCTCTGTTTCGTTGGCGACAACCTTGGCCAGAAGCGTCTTGCCGCAGCCGGGTGGGCCGTAGAGGAGGACCCCCTTCGGCGGATCTATGCCCAGCCTCTTGAATATCTCAGGGTGCTTGAGCGGCAGTTCCACCATCTCCCGCACCTTGCGGATGGGCTCGGTCAGGCCACCTATGTCTTCATAGGTGACCCGGGGGACCTTGGCCGCCTCGGCGGGCTTCTCCAGGATGGTGAGGTTGGTCTCCTCCGTCGTCATTACGATGCCGTTTGGCTTCGTGGAGACAACCGAGAAGGGGATGGCCTGCCCAAGGACGGGAATCAGGACGTTGTCCCCCTCCACCAGGGGGGTATCGGCCATCCTCCGCTTGACGAAGCTGACGAAGCCGGAGTCCACTGTTATCGTGAACGAGAGGGGGGCGAGCTTCACCAGGGTCGCCACCTTGGCCTCGGCCTTCCTGACGGAAACCTTCTCCCCTATGCCTACGCTGGCATTCTTCCTGATGAGGCCGTCCATGCGTATTATGTCCATGCCCTGGTCTTCGGTGTAGGCAGGCCAGACTATGGCCGCCGTTTTCCTCTTCCCCTCTATCTCTATAATGTCGCCGACGCTCACACCCACCTTCTTCATGGCGTCAGCATCTATCCTGACCTTCCCTCTGCCCACATCCCTCTGCTTGGACTCTGCGACCCTGAGCATCAGATCATTGCCGATCTTGCCTTCCATCCCTCTCACCCTCGCCTGCAAACAATCTCTCCACTGCTACCTATCTAAGGGTTTGTCAATGGATTATTTCCATTACCAAACTTGTGGCGGTCTCTTTTTATTCTTATCGCAATGGCCATGGGGGCAAAAAAAGGGATCAAAAAGAAAAAATGATGGTGGCTAGCCCGGCAGGGTCTGGACGATCTCAACGTCCACCTGCCCCACGCCATTGACCTTGGCGAAAACGTCCTCGATCGGCTGGGTCCCCCCCTCGTAATCTCCGGGCATCACGACGTAGGCCTTGAGGGCCTTCAGGCCGAATGCAATCTCCTCCTCCACGTACTTGTGGACGAAGAGATCCTTGTTGCCCTTCGGGAGCGATTCCCTAAGGTCTTCCTTCAGCCTCTCCAGATTGACCCCGTCGTCCTCCGGCAGTATCTTGATCACTGCTAAAAGCCTTGACATCCCTTTACCCCCTATGGTCCCTGGAAGCCGCACTTAGGGCACTTATAGCTGTTGACCAGGTCCCTGCACTTCCTGCAGCGCCAGAAGATCACCTCTCCACAGCTGGGGCAGGAGAGCTTGACACCCTTCTGGTCCGGGAGGATGGGGTCCTTGCAGGAAACGCAGGTCGGTAAACTCAATTCGTTCATTATCATACACCAAATTGAGATGGTAGAAACATAGCCCCCCTATATAAATTACCATCGCGCCGGGCGCCCTCTGCCGGCGCCTAGACCTGAGGCTATGCCGTCCCGGGGCAGGGTTCATTCATGGACTATGAGGAAGCCCTCCGATCCTTCCTGGGGCTCGATGGAGGCCTTTCTACCATGGAGTTCCAGACCCCCTTCAAGCTTCGTCCCCATCAACGCGGGTATGGAGAACTCCCGGGTCACTATGGCTAGGTGCGAACCCAGCCCGCCCGACATGCATACGACTCCGGAGAGCTTGGAGAGTATGGGCCCGAGGGTCGTCACTCCCGCATCGTCCACCATGACGATCTTGCCCGAGGCCCCCTCTTTCCAGAGCGAGATTACATCCTTGATGGTCTTTACGTAGCGGAGCTCACCCTCCGCCTTCGCCCTCAGCGTGATCTGGCCGCGACCCACGACCTTCAAGGCTTTCACCAGTCCCCGGCTCTCTGGCGGGAATACTATTAACATCTTCCATGTGCCATTAAAGCTTTATTTATTGTAATGACGATTAGACACTGATTGGGGAGGTCTGCCATGCAGACATCCGAAATCAACGACCAGATCGCTCATATCAGTCGCGTCTTCTCGAGGATCGTCACGCAGAGGACCCTCCTGGAATCCAAGCTATTCCCGGTCAACGCCTACATATGCGTCGGCTTCTACCAGACCTACCACAACCTCTATGGCGTAATGAAGAAGGTCTGGGGGAAGACGACCCCGGAGGACCTTGCGAAGAAGAGCAAGACGCTCCTCTCGCCCATACAGGCCCTCTCGCTCTCCTATCTCTGGCTCTACTACTCGCTGGCGAGGATGGGCACCATCTACAACAAATGCGGGGGCGATCCCTTGAGGGAGCCGCCGGAGAAGCGGGAGGAGTGGAAATGGATGCTGGAGCAGTGGTACCGCCTCTCCACCAACTACTTCAACAGCGGGAAAACCACCGTCGCTGCCTCGGGGGATGCCAACATGGCCCTGAGGGGCGAGACGGTCAGTTACCTCAAGGATAACCTCCAGCCGGTAAACGAGGCCCTCGCCTCCAAGGTGCGGCGAGCCATAGGCTCAGTGGACCTCTATGCCTTTATTGACGAGTGCGAGGCACGGGCCAAAATAGTCAACCATGGGCCGTTCGCCCTTGGCGGGGGGCAGAGCCTCATCGTTTCCGAATACACAAACCTGTACGACGGGCGCGGGAAACCCTGGCTCCCCTGGTCCGCCACAGACGCCCGGCTCCCCTCCTCCACACCGGGGGTCGCGATGGCCGTCAAGGACATCCGGGCGGTCTTCAACGACATCGGCACAGTGACCATCGAGCCGGGCGACTACATGCGCCAGGTGACCGGCATCTATGCCTACCGCGCGAAGAACGGCGGCATCGAAGCCGTGCCGCTGGACGAGCTATCCGCCTATGCGGAGGCAGCCGACAGCGCCCAGGCGGAGCTCTACATGAAATTCGCGGAGATGGATCGGAAACAGCTCCTCCTGGCAGGTGCCGAGGCCTACTGGAGGTGCTTCGCTCGCTATACCGATGCTGTGGGCGTCACCGGCGAAGTGGAATGGAGCATATCCAAGGAGGTCCAGGAGGAGTACCTCCCCTACTTCCTGAACCACAATGAGGACCCAGCCTTCACCAGGCTGAAGATGAAGGTCATCAAGATGAAGGCCCTCCCATTCCTAAAGGAAAAGGATCCGGTAATGTATTACCTTCCGGAGAAATAGAGATGATAAGTGATGAGCTGCCCCACAACGGACGATGAGAAGAGCCACAGCCCCTCCGACCGGAAGGACTGGCGCGAGAGCTACTACTTCAATTTCGTCGACATGGAGAGCGGAGTAAGCGGCTTCACAACCATAGGCCTCCTGCCGCATGTCCACCGGAGGGAATTCGTCTTCGCCCTCTTCCACCGGGACAAGCGCCACTTCTACTACCAGGAACCCGCCACCCCCTTCAGCCTCGATTCGATGGAATCGCTGAACGACGGTCGCCTCCGCTTCGACCTCGTTGAGGCCATGAAGCAGTGGCGCATCACCATCTCCTCGGGCGAATTGAGGGCTGATCTGAAGTGGACCAGCCGCTTCCCCCCGCTCAACTTCGGCGAATGCAGCGGGACTTCCTGGGAAGGCCATTTCGAGCAGTCGGGACTGGTGGCCGGCTCCCTCCAGGTGGGCGACCTGACCCTCTCCATCAATGGCTTCGGCCAGCGGGACAAGAGCTGGGGCTCCAGGAATTGGCATATCGACCAGTGGTATGCCCTCCACGCCCAGTTCAGGGAGTTCTCCATAGGCCTGCGCCACGACACCTTGGAGGGGAATTCGGTCGTTTCGGGGGGAATATCTTCGGTTTCGGGTGGTGTTCCCATCACCAGTATCGATGTGGAGACCGAATACGGCACAGATCCCGGCCTGCCCATCGGTGCAACCACCCGGATCGGATGCAGGGATGGGAGCAGGTATGTGCTCAACTCGAAGCTGCTCTCCCCCCTCAGCTTCGTGAAGTTCAGCAGGCGCTTCCCGGGAGGGACGACCGAACTCCTGGAGGCGATGGCCCTGCACCGCTGGGAGGAGACTGGTGAGATTGGGACCGGTCTCCTAGAGTGGCTCTTCACCCGGATGAGCGGACCGCTCCAAAGGCCGGGCCAAGCCCTACATCAACAGCCACCGGAGCCAAGCCTGAGCCCCTAGCGCAATGGCGCAGTAGTCCTCGGAGAGCCCCAGGCAGCGGGGCGCCTTGGGCGCGTCCTCCTCCGGCACCCTGAGTCAGATCCTGACGCCAATGCCAGCTATCCTCCAGTATCCCTGCTCGCGCTTCACAAGCTCCGCCTTCACCCGCGTCTCCAGCCCCTCCACCCCGACCCTGGCCCTGTTTGGACAGTAGACCCGGCTCGAACTCACGCAGTGGCCCACCGCCGCCGAGAGCAGGCCCGCCGGGTTTGGCCCCTGCCCGGTGCCGAGCGGCTCCGACTCGTCAACGATCAGCTCCTGGGCCCGGTGATTATAGAACTCCATTCGAACCTGTTCTTCATTTGATTTCTATCTCAAGCCTCCGACATTTTTTTGAACCCTCACCACAAGCCTCCCCACCGATCCACGGCACCTGCCCCTATCATCCCTCGCTGCCCTAGAAGAGCGACCTCAGGAAGGGCATCACAGCGAACCTGAGGAGCCTCGACTCGAGAATCCTGTTGACAGCCTTGCGCTGGAGATCCAGGTCGTAGCCGGAGATCGTCCCCAGGATGCCTGCCCGCTGGGCAGACGCGATCCCCCTCTCCAGCTCTTCCTCCTTCATGTTGCTGAAGATCCTGGCAGCCAGCTTCATCACCCTGAACTCCCTGCCGTAGGAGTCCTTCCAGTCCTTCTCGAAACGCTTGAGGGGCCTCCCCTCCAGCACATGCTGGGCTGCCACCCTGCCCGCCATCTGGGCTATGCTGCCACCCAGAGCGACGCCGCCGCCGGTCGTCGGCTTCACAAATCCCCCGGCATCCCCTATGGCTATGGCATTTCCCAGCACCGTCTTTCTGAGCGGACCGCCGACGACCACCTTGCCTGGGAGTATGCCCAGAGACTTGCCGCCCTTCAGGCGGGCAAAGTTCCTGTCCGTCTCGATCATGTTCCGCAGGAGCTCCAGCGGGACTCCGCGGTAGCACGCGAGCCCAACCCTCACATGGTCGCCCCTCGGCACGCGCCAGGCAAAAAAGCCCGGTGCATGCCTCCCTATGTGAAGCTCCACCATGTCCTTCTCGAAGTCATCCACCTCAACGTCCATCTGGACCGCCTGGATGGACCTAGGGGTGTCAAAGCCCAGCAGCCTCGAAACCCTCCCCTTGACTCCTTCGGCATTGACAATGACTTTGCTCTTCTCGTCCTGGGGGAAAGCCTTGCCCATTGCCACCTCCACTCCGCTCCTCTCCGCAATCTTGGCCAGTTCGAGGTCGAATTTCGTCCGGTCTATGACATAGGCCTTGGTCTCATCAGTTACCACATCGTACTGCTTGCCGGAAGGGGAAAAGATCCTCGCGCCCTTGATGTCATTCAGCACGAATGAGGGGGAGGGGGCAATCAGCCTCTCCAGCCCCACCCTGCTGACCAGCCCTGTGCAGTGGTCGGGCTTCCCTACGACAGCATCCTCCTCCAGGACCAAGACATCTGCCCCTGCCTTGGCCGCCTCCGCACCCGCTATGAGCCCCGCGGGCCCTGCACCGACGACAATGATGTCTCGCATCGCCCAGTCTGTCCACGACACCTTTTTAATATTCCCATTCTTAAAGACTTCACATCGGGCACGCCACTATGGACTTCGAATTCAAACAGGCGATCATTGTCCGGCAGGACCTCCGCATGAGCAAGGGGAAGACTTCTGCCCAGGCAGCCCATGCATCCGTTTCGGCCATGATGGCCACCAGGAAGAAAAAGCCTGACTGGGTGTCGAGCTGGTTCCTTGAGGGCCAGAAGAAGGTCGTCCTGAAGGTGAGCTCCGAGGAGGAACTCCTGGAGGCCAAGAGGAGGGCAGAGTCCGAAAGGATACCCAATGCCCTGATCTCGGACGCAGGACTCACCGAACTGGAGCCGGGCACGATGACATGCCTCGGAATCGGTCCCGCCCCCAATGCCCTCATAGACCGGGTGACCGGCGGGATGAAGCTCCTCTGAGAGTGTTTGCAATGCAAATGCTGCGCACCGCCTCCCCCTCGGAGGAAGAGCTGGGAATGTGCTACTACTCCACTCAGGGGAGCAGCAATGGGGGGATGATCAGGGTCAGGCCCGAGGATTTTGTCGTGGAGGAAATCACCACCGAGGGTCTCGTGGCCAACGAAGCGCTGGCGAAGCTGTCCAGGGGGGAGGGCAGCAATTCCCTGGCGGTGCTTACTAAGGTTTCCAGGGACACCATCCCCACAGCCAGACAGATAGGTGCCGCCCTGGGCGCATCCGTCAGCTATGCTGGAATCAAGGACAGGCGGGCCAAAACCCATCAGCTCATATCCATATCCATGCCACTGGGGGAGGGGCCGCTACAGCTCGCAATTCCAAGGGTCGCTGTGAGGGTTGTGGGCAGGGCAAAGTGGCCGTTGGAGCCCGGGGAGCTGAGGGGCAACAGGTTCACCATCACTGTCAGGACCCTTCCGGAAGCCCTCACCCTACAGCCTACCGATTGGCTACCTGGCTACTTCGGCCACCAGCGCTTCGGCACGACACGGCCAAACACCCACCGCATCGGCCGTTTCCTAGTAAAGAGGGATTTCGAAGCGGCTGTGAGGGAGCTCGTGGCCGAACCCTATCCCAACGAGCCTCCAGCCATCAGAGAGGCAAGGGCAGACCTCAAGGCAGCATGGGACATCCCTGCCGCCCTCAGGTCCTTCCCTTCCCAACTCGCCTATGAGAGGTGTGTCCTGGCAAAGCTTCTGGCAAATCCGGGGGACCCCCTCGGCGCCCTTAGGGCATTGCCGAAGAACATGATGCGCCTCTACGTCAATGCCTACCAGTCCTACCTGTTCAACCGTGCGCTGTCAATGCGATGGGAATCGCATGGCCTCGAGCCGCTCCAGGGGGGCGACTATGCTGCCCCCCTTGACCGATGGCTCTCCCCCGCAAGGCCGATGAAAGTGACGGGGGACAATGCCCAGAGCCTCAGGAGGCTTGTGGACTGCGGAAAGGGCGTCCCTATGGTCAGGGTCCTGGGCGCTAGGACCCAGCTGGAGGGGATTGACCGGGAGCTATACTTCGAGCTGATGGAGAAGGAAGGGGTCACCCTTCATGACTTTGAAAATGTCGCCGGCAGTCCCTTCTTTGGCACACTGCGCTTCTCCATCTTCAAGCCCCTCTCCCTCACCCTATCCGAGACCCTTCCGGACGAAACCCATCCGGGCCTGATGAGGCAGGATATTGCCATGACCCTCCCCCGGGGCTGCTACGCCACAGTCGTGCTCAGGGAGATCCTCCGCCCCCCGGACCCGTTCCGATCAGGCTTTTAGTCTGTCATGGGATGAGTCTGTCCGGCGTCCTTGGGAAAAGCGTCGCCTCTCTTATGTTGGGGATGTCGAGGAGCTGCATGGTGAGCCTCTCGATCCCGATGTTGAAACCGCCGTGGGGGCATGCCCCGTACCTGAAGAACTCCGTGAACCACTGGAGGCTGACAGGGCTGATGCCCTTCTCCTTCACCTGCTCCATT